>JACCDP010717115.1_pt1 | contig 14121 bp, 9 predicted proteins | sample 7445841 | NCBI WGS metagenome assembly JACCDP01 (sample SAMN15323441, study PRJNA562643) | freshwater metagenome | isolation source: river surface water | place: USA:Blue River Watershed | collected 2017-08-17
AGAACTGTTCTTGTTGTGGTCATGTTGTTTGGTCATCATCGTCTATACAAGCATTACAGCCAAGTACGTGGCGCCTTTATTTCTCTTCCTCCCTTTTTGTATAGAGTGGTTAGGACCAAGACCCGTGCCACTAATAAATGTCGCATGCGCTATGTGAATGTATATGCAAGACCGAAGGGTGACTAACTATGAGAAGAGAAACACGTTGAATTGACGGCTCGCGGCTCGTGGTTTCTTATCTTCAGTATTTTCAGACTTGATAAGTGAAGGGATGTCTGTTGTGGCCGGTAATCGATTCCCTATGATGACTTTCATGTTATTATAGCTTACGGAATAGTTTACTTCTTGTCTTTCTCGATATGGATCGGATATAAAGTCTTGGAGGAAGGCTGAGAAACGTACAGTTGTATCCTACGTGCTGATGCGATGACGTCGTATGCTAGCGTCACCATTTAGACTCATCCACTTTATTGTAGGCATAGAGCGCCATACTGACACCAATCGTAAATGTATTCCAGCGAAACCTTATACCGTACTCTTTGCTCCTGCAACCGCAAAACACGCGACGATCCAATCGACCAGCTGCCAATCCTCCTCCTATAGTCGGCGGTTTATGTGACGGTTTATTATTAGATGACATTGATGATGGACACCCGAAAGATGGCTTTTCTCTATACATATATATCTCGTCATCGTCACCCTCTCAAGCTGTGTTGGCAGGTTTTTATTGCTTGCTTTTTGTTGGTTTGCTCATGGTAGTCAAGATTCTGTCAGTGGTTGCTATATAGGTCTTGTCGGGCTGGATCGTAGTCTACAACTTTGCTACATTAAGGATCGATGTACCGATGTACGCCTTCGGTTTATAGTTCTGTACAACAGAGGATAGTTGTAAATGCACCGCAATGATTGAGCCCTCGCCATCTTTTTATATTGCGCATGTTTACGTATCCTGTGCTGTTGTATTAGTTACTGCATGTGTACAGCCACCAGCAGCTTGGTCTAATAATTTAATTGCAGGCTTATAAAGACTATCCCTACCCCAATCCATACTTTACCGCATCCAATCCCTTTTCTTCCTTATTAAAATGATAGCCATAAGGCGAGTGTTGAGTCATCCAAACCAGTTGTCACATATGGCCCATAAATACTGCCGACCCATTAGCTTATAGATTTTTTCTGTATATAGGTAGAGAAATAATAATCGATCAGGTTGATGGACCAGCATATACGCTGCCTATTGTTGCGCTACTATAAAGACTATTGTGTCTTTTTTATAATAAATATACGCCAGTTACAACAGTTCCTCTACAAACATGTGTATTAGAGTCTTTTCTGATGATGTCATTTTGGACTTGACGAAAAATTTAACATTAGTATGTCGCTATCCATCAAACTTTCATTCGGTATTAAACAAGTCTGTGGAGCTGTATCGTTCATAAGTTTGGTATCTTGTATTAACAATTTTTCTCACGTATAAAGACTTCTATCAACAGACGAGACACGTGGAATCAATATTTCGCTTTAAATCGTTGAGACGTTCATATTGATCGCGGCATGAAATCGTAAACTTATGAGAATGTATTATCAGTCCCAGGTTCATATTTGATGCTTTCGTAGACTGGAACATTATTATTGGTTCATTTTATCGTCGATGAAAGCTAGCGCAAACGCCGGTTTTGATGGAAGCTTCGTAAAGCGTTATTTACAGAGACGTCGTTATAGCCATGATATATCTAGGTCTAGGCTACTTTAGCTCAGCTGAAACTTAAGGGCAGCTTCCATTGAATGATTCCTGCCGTCAGAAGAGGGGAGAGTCAAATCCAATGTTGATAGCAGCGAAAATAAAAGAATGCGTAAAGGAAAACCATAGTATCAAACGCAATAAAAAGATAAATCCCCTAGTGTGTTTCTTTCTATGGTGAGGGTGGAACCCTCTGTTCCTGACAGTCAAAGATATGTTTATATCCTTAAGTAGCTTGCTACATAAACAGGGCCGTCATCCGGTAACTTAGTGAAAGAGGATGATCTTCGTTGTATATGCTGAGAACAACTTCTTTCGTCTCATTTTATGCATTCGCGTGAAATAGGGTGTTATTATGCCACCACCCCATGTGTCCCTTAAACGTTTCAGACTTGTTGTCTTGGTTTTATGATGACCGGCTCTACTATCTCGAGACATTTTTCAAACCTTGAACCAATGTAGCTGTCACTTTCAATCCACTAAGTCGCAGAAATAATATACTAAGCTAGACTGATTTTAAAAAATAATTTTTACACCGCTAAATCTGGCCGTTATCAACCGATCGATCAAAATAATGTTTCGCAAAATTACCCTATTACTAACTTTATTCTACTCTAATGGGAAAGCAAAATTATCAAACCAACTTTTTCGGAGAACTAATATCGAGGAAGGCGCAGGATAAAAGTGGCCCAAGGCTTATTCATCTTGATCCTCCGTTGTTGCAAGATAAGTGTTGTCGTCTGTCACGTTTTATGACACTTGTATTTCCCGAACTTTTGGATTTTATATTCACGCTCTGTTGATTTCAAACAGTTATGGGTCTGTCACGCTTCGAGCGTTCATCAAACAAGCGACCAATGTTGGCTGGGGTGAATGGAAGGTATGAAAAAGGCAAAGTTTCCGAAACCTTTAATATGGCCGATTACTACCGTTATTATTTTGTCCAGGGTTTGTAGATATATAATAAACGGAGAAGGAATCGTCAAGTCAGAAGACATTTTTGATCAACAACCAACAAAGTGGATAGCAGTGGGAGTAAAGGTAATCGAACATTCATTCTGACGTTAAACTTTATATTCGTCATCGTCGCAGAGGAATAAAAAGCTTGTTAGGTAACGTACGGAAGCTACATCCATTTATTGTTATAACCAGATGGCGAGCTAGCAGTCCAGTCTATACCGAAAACCCTACTCTCATGTAGGCAGATTAGTTCGTTAGTAGGAATGGGTTAATTGATATACTTATTATATACAGTTCGTTGGGAAGCCCTTTATATTTGTTTTTTTAACGGTCAAACTAATAGGATAATGGGGGTAACAATGGATTTGGCGTCTTTCCGGATCACTTATGGGCATAAGAATAACCACAACTTGTTTGTCTTCCTTTCAATGAATAACGGTTTTGTTAGATGAAGTGAAAGTGAAAGGGAAAATTCATTCCCTCAAAAACCAATTGGATTATTGATGTTACAATATTGTTATCTCTTAGGCTGAAGAAGAAAAAATCTTAGGCTGGGCTGGAGCTGTTCTTTAGGAAGTAGTTTACCCTACAAAATTGGCGTCAGCAAATACAAAAAATGTAGAAATGAAAACAAAGATAGAGTAAGTTTTCTGTTTCGTATTTCTTGCTTTCTTTTCCTGCAAATAGTTCCGCGCTGAAAGAACAAGGAAAGATGCACATGGTTAACTTGGTACACACAGCAACTTGGCGCACGTTAAATTTTTTAAATTGCCTTTGATGAGCTTATTATTAGTGAGGTTAGTTCTGTATATACATTGTAATGCTATACAGACATTCTTACTGCGAATCCAGTGGTTAAATTTTCAAATGCTAATTGGGCAACGTGCGAGCGGGGGTATTTTGTATTTTAAAGCCATGAGTTATACGGAATGAAACGATGTCTTGGATGCATATATTAATCGCATGGCAAGTGCCAATAAATAAGAAATGTAACAGAAATGCTTTCGACGGAATTCTCTGTGAAACTGCTGTGAGATGTACAGCAATTATTGAATAACGCAAATTATAGACAGGCATGTGTCTACGAAATCGAGAGAATAACCTCTTTTACCCAACTTGACGGTTAGTATACTCTCCTTTGTAGCAGTACGTCCTGTGGTATGAAGTATGGAGTAGGGCCTTCGAGTGTCAGTAGAGCGCTGACTCTTGCGGACGAATAGCCAACATCACTGTACGTCTTTGGCCTTCGTGGGTTCCGCTTAAGAACTCAAATGATCCTCAACACTTGAACGAATGTTGTTGCATCGCTATTTTACATTGTGGCGGCGAAGGGAGTGTTTCAGTGCGTCGTCACGCGTCCAGACTATTACTCCTCGAGGTAAGCGCGTGAATCTCAACAGTGCCAAGTGACTCGACGGCTACATCAGAGACATACGCAAGTATATCGTGACAAACCATCGGTGACAGAACACGATACCGTGAGTTCGCGTTGGTGACCCTTATCAAAGTAGCATACGTATTAGGCTTGCATCTCACTATTGTGATTTATTGATGGACTTGAGGTCGACATTCGTTCGAATTTAGCGCTATTTTTTTAGCTATTCGAAGGGAAGAAACGGGCGCAGACAAGTTGTAAAAGCGGCTGAGCGAATTTCAGGATCCAAATCTCTTTTAGTGGACCCATTCAAAAGATCCCTTTTAGGCAACCAGTTCAAAGTCCCCGGCTAGTCTAATCCAATCTGCCTGATTTGATTGGAAGCTGAATTCAACCCCTACGGCAAGTCCGGAATATCAATGGACCATTATTCCTTGTTCCGACCCGGTGATTCATCTGTGAGTATCTCTCCTTGTCGTGTCAGTTGGGAAAAAATCGAACACAACAAACAAATCACTCACAAGATTCGAGTTCTACTTGGGCCATTCAGCAGTGTCTAAACATATCAAGTAAAACTATTTAGCGAACTTCTGCGGCCCAAAACAGTAGTGAATATCGTCGAACCTGCAAACGAGGGAATTTGTCAAGAACGTTGGACAATAGCAATCGAGTAATCTAGTGCAAGCAATCTGTAGAATGTTGCTGCTGAAGCGCTGGGCAATAGCCTTTCTCCGGCTGCTTTTTCTCTTCTCGGCAGTATCAATACCAGGTAATAACACTCCATATATATATGCTTTAATTTTGTCTTTCTTATGCTTCCTTCTGGATTTGGTTAACTTTAATAAGTGCTAAATTATAATAAGCTCTTTGTCTCGAATACGGGAAAGTGGAAACGTAGAAGCAGGTGGCACATGGACAGTAGCGCACACAGCGTTTCGTTTCGGCAGCTGTTGTTTTTCGTAATGGACTGCTGATGATTTACATGCTGCATGGAAAAGTGATATTCACGCGGATGCTAATGGGCTTTGTATATGAGTTACACGATGAAAAATGAATGGCTTGATTATTCATGCAAACGAGGAGGACAGGGGATTAAATAGCCGATTTAATCTAGTTGCCGAGTTGGTTTCTATGGTACGACCGTACGAGCATTTCAATCGCCGCAAATTCGGAAACTTTACGCCATTCGCAACCGATACCTATTAAAGGACGCCAAAGCAAAATAGCCTAAAGGATGAGTTGGTCTGATGTTTTGCTCAGACTGTAGTTGATTTCTGACCTGCTTTCATGACTGTTTTCATGGTGATATTCTATGCATTTATTCAATCAAACTATCAAGCAACTGCCAAAGGCAACGTAATCGTCTAACTAACTTGTAACTCTACAACTCAAGTTTGGGGAAAGAGAAGGATGCACTGGATAAACCTACGCTTTCCGCTTTGCGGTCCGCATAGAACGCTGCCTGTACGCAATATTACGAACTTTGCGCCGGTCCTTTTTGTAAATCTTAACTAATCTGAGTCCCTAAAAGAAGCAACATCAGTTGCTGGCTGTAGGAGTAATGTGTGCCTCTGTAGCGTTTCTGGGGTGCTTCATCTTAGGCAGCAGTTTATGTAACCTACACGGAAGGGAGAAAGAAAGACTGAAAGAGACACTAGTCTATTCAGCACGTTTTACTATGTTCAGTTCACCGTCGCCACGTGTGTCGAGAAAACGAATATTTGAAAATCGTCGCCGAATAAACAACCCGGTAAGAAGCTGTCCCTATAGATTTGCTTCACTGTAAACAAGAGTGCGATGATGTTTTTTGAGCAATAGCTCCGAATAGCTCGGCGGTTCGCACAGCCGTGAAAGGGAAAAAGGGAAGAAGGCTTAAGATATTCATACGATAAGTTTCTAATACTTTCAATATCCGTGATTTCGGAATCATCCCCGAATTTCCGAGATGGAATATTAAATTCTCGGAAATTAAAGGAGGGAAACGTCTAATTTCAAATGTGTTTCTGCGTTCAATTTCACGACTATTAATTGCTGTTGCATATCTCCTTAATATTATCGCATCACGCATGGATGAAACCGAGACGAGGCTACTGCGTCAGCCGTTTGTTATTGTCAAAATACTGCCAGTGAAAACTGGAATCGTTATTCATCATTTAAAGGGTCCTTATCATTTGGTTCGCTCTCGACTGAACCGACTTATGCGATGTACTGGAAACTACATGCATTTTTCATCTACATAGACTAGTGTCTGTCGGTGATACTTTATTCAGTGATGTTAGTTGATGTTTCTCGGTCCGTAAAGCTAACATTAATACGTCACATGTGAACTAAGCTGTTTCTCCAGCCGGGAAAGATTCTTGTCATTTGCTGCGACATTTAAAATCTGAGCTGCGCTGTAGACAACAAGGCTATAATTCTTTAATTGTATCCCTCTTTTATCTTCCAGAGAAAAAAAATGTGGTGCATTGAAGTGTGACTTGTGTAACCAGCGGCCCGGTAAAAGGCCTATTACAGCTAAGACTGAAAATCAACTTTGATGGGGGAGGCTATAGTCGTTGTCCGGATATAGCGGATGACGAAGACAAACTTTGAATAATCGCGCTCGTAAGTTTCGTACACATGGAGTGAGATCCGTGAAATAGTCTCTCGTCGAGAACACACAGACACACAAATGGTCCACGTTTCGTTCTTTTCACCATCATTTGGGAGCCGTGAAGTCGAAGATGGGCCAAAGTTTGGCCTTTGCTGCCTGCTTCCGTATAACCTTTTGATCAAATCAAAAGATAAAGAAGTAGGCGGACGGGAGCACCGGCACCGTGTTCTTTTGTCTCGTCTTTTCGCTCTTTTACTCTTTAATGATCGAGTTTGACGCTGTGCCATTACTTCATCTGTTTTACGTGGTACTACAGACGACGGGAGAGGCAAACGGAAATTGACGAGGCAAGTATTATAAGAACTCGTTGATGATTCCTAGTTACAAGACTGCCAATTAGCGAGCAGGCCCAGCATCCATATGCCCTGACGTTAATGCTGATGATGGTTACGACTAACAAGGTTTCAGAATGCTGGACTTTATAGAGCAAGGTCGTTTCGCTACCGAAGTGGACGTTTGTTTGCAATGTTTCAACGCAGCTATTAACGCCCATCTTGTGGTCCTGAACAAAAAGAAAAAAAAACAGAACAAGGAAAAAAACAGCCATATTTTTGTTTCATGACGACACCCGGTATATAGCCAAGTGCGTGTAGCCGTACACAATATGGTATTGGACCCATCTAGACCCATCCGTACCTATGGAGCAAATTAACTATTTACTACTGTTAAGTTTCCTTTATACACGTATCGTCATGACGACAACATAACGCCAGTTTACAGCAGTGAAAGCGCTTCCCCAAATAATGTTCGTGAAACTATAGCACATGTCCATTTTTATTCAGCAGGTTGTCGTCTAACCTTTAGAATTTGAGACCTTTTTTTTGACCGGTGTAGTAATTTCAATTCACGAGAAATTGGAAGCCAAATTGTTACGTTGCCTTTTTTTTTAATTCTTTTGCGTCCTTAGTATTTAAAAGCAAAAGGGCAGAGAGGCCGACAGTCGACATGGCGGATGTGTTTGACACGGAAAAACACTTGAAAGGGAAAATAGCGAAAATAGAAACCAACAAAAAGACAAAAGTCATCGAGACAAAAGTTATGTGCAAAGGTATACCTGGTATCAATGTATCAAAGCTTCGTTGGCTAGCGCTTTGTGTGAGCCAGGCAACAGCAAGGGATTCCTTTTTTTGACATACGCGAGGCGGTCGGGAGAGTCGCTACACTTTTGTCTAATTTCATTTACTGAAACGGTCACGCTCGGCGCGGCCGACAACTGAGCGCATTCCCAGCGTCCAGTCGCGCCAGTTCTACATCGTCGGAAACGATTAATAATAATATGGAAATAGGATAAGAGCGATCCAATGATTTCGCCATGCGACCGACGACGCACTAACTTACTAATTGAAATAAAGTCGTCTTGCTATTCCGGCACTCCCGTCATTCCGCCTTTTAACAAAGTGAATTCATCCTCGCATATGATGTTGCGTCCGTGAAACGTATTATTGCAAAAGAGGCAGTAAAATGCTTCTATTTAGCCAATATGTCTATTGTAAAAATCAGTTTTGTACGGATAATGGAGAGCTGGAGACGAGCAATAGATAATCATGGAAACTCTGACGTGTTCCTGCATTACGACACAGTTTGCCTGTGTGAGAGCTGTTGTGTATCCTGGCGGAGTTTTCGATTAGAAATTCGGAAGCTTCGACACCGGAAATGACGCGCCTAACTTGCTCTTGGGCGAGCGAGGGGGACTTTGACTGCCGCCGCTTCTTAACTCGACCGTCCAACCGTAACTCTTTTCGAACATTTCTCTTCTCCACCCTTCTCTATACGGATGGCCAGTCATCGCACTGTATGGCGAGAAAGGAAGAGAAGGCGAGAGACAAAAGGGAGATAGGCGAGATTAGTACCTAGACCAAACAACAACTTATAGCGTATTTTTTCTTCCTTTTTCCTGCCCATATGTTTGTTATTCGAAGCTCATGAGTTGGGCTAGCATCGAACAATCAGCTTGTCTTGCTCATTAACTGATACGCCGAGACGGCCTGTGACTTTTATTGTTGCTCGAATTGTAGGATGTCAGTCAAGAGTCAACGAGGAAGTCGGTCTAAAACTCTTCCGGCTGTATAACTATTGGTATTAGACAAGTGCAATATAGACTGGTAGTAATCTCTTTTTGCTTAATCCTCGGAATGGTCTTTGCGGTTTGCAAAGCCGATGGGGGCTGCTGTTGGAGTCAAAATTTACGTTTATTCCGGCTCGTTTTTCCACTTGAGTTGGAGTAAAATGACTGTGCGGCCTAATATACAAACATTGCATCCCATAAAGTGCAACGTCAGGCCTGGCATGTGATGCGAAAACATCAATGAAGATCTTGATCTAGAAAAGGAGGCCCTCCAGTATTTCAAGTTTTTGCCCACTTGTCTATAAGTAGGCTAAGGGCTATCGCCATGCTAGCAATAGTATTATCCGATGGTGTAATATTCGTTCTACCACTTCTACCACTAGGAATTTTTTTACTTTTGGAATTTAATAAAAGCCCACGGTCTAGCTCACTTACGTTCGCATTCAGATGCAACTAGACTAGCAGGTCAACTCTCAGTTACTCTATTTCAATATCACTATTCCGCAAGGGGAGGAATCAATAGGGAGCACTATACGTGGACTAATTGGATCTGAAGGCAAGGAGTAGGTATCGCCTCCTTAAACTGCGGTACTTTCAAGATATATACGTATAGAATTAAGTCACAAGTTGTACTTTCTAACTATCGCGACTACGAGGAGGTATCGCTGATAGGTACCGGCAGTTCGGATCACCGGGTGCGCATTAACATCCGAAGAAGAAAGAGCAGTTATGAGCTAATTAGTGATGCATGCCAACTTTGTGTAGTGAATGAGTAGTGAACGACTAGTGAACAAGTCTAGCGGTGATGTAGATATCGATCGCAAATCAAAACGCTCAAATCTACCTTACTCCCGCGCCATCATCACTTTGCCCGTCTCTTTCTCTCTTTCTCTCTCTCTCTGTATACTGGTTGTGTTTGTTAATGACGATGGAACGGACAAATAGACTAAATGAACGCCCAAATTGGCACAGTTAATGACGCCACTGTACTTTCATCTTGTTGATTTCAAAGCGCTAAAACTCTGCTAGTAGATCGGACAAAACTTCTAACTCCTTTTTAAACGACAAGTCACTTAGAGACTGAATCACGATTCAGAGCTGAGAGAAGAGTTCATTAGGAAAATGAGTCTTGTCGTGTGGAGGATGCTTTTTATGTCACCATCACGCACTGCTGGGCCTTACGCGGTTTGCCCGCTCCAGTACGACTGCAACTACGAGATAGGCGACAAGAGGATGGCAGTTTACATGTAGAGCCGAGGTCTTAGTCACTACTAATAGGGTACAGACTTTAAAGCTACCGACTTCGTCTCGCGAGTTTCAGCTAGACAGGGCACTATGCCTAATGGATTGAATGTCCCGGTCAAATGAGAAAGACTAACGTCACGCTACTTCACGATCACACCGGAATCCTAGCAGACGAACCGTTGGCTTTTCGGTGCAATAAGAGAGCTGGGGATTACATTTACATTAGGCTACGTTTACCTTCCGGCAAAATGTAAACACGGTACAATCAAGTGCCATAATACACCGAGCGTTCAGCAAGTCAACTACTAAACAACAAGACTTGGTGAGAAAGGTTAAGCAAATAGCCACTTTCCGTGAAAATGGACCGCCAAAGTAACGCGTGTCTGTTATATATGCTACATCTACGTTTACATGCAATTCCTACCCGTTATACCTTCAGGAATAAGCATTTCCGGCATAGCTACATATGTGCGTACATATATAGGGAGACAAGTCGTAAAGGCTGTACGAGTCCTTCGCCCTCGACTTCTAATAACAGGAAGAGATGTTTGCTATGGTCAAACCAAGATACAGTAGATAGTTTTTGTTTTACGCACCAAAAGAAACGGATTCCTTTTCATTGGTCTCAAATTGCACAGGAAGAGTGGAATGCCTTTCCGTTTTGAAGTGAACGTCGTAAAAGCTACATATATCATTGATTGCTTTGTGGTTATGTTCTAAAAAACAGGGACGAATATCGCATCAAGTATAAATGGGGAATTTTTCGAATTGAAGACGATTCTAGACGGTGGTCACCGGCTATATATATACCACAACTCCCCGATGTTTGATTATAGCGACTCCCTTGGAGCGTATGCAAGACTTGCACACGTGTTTAGCCATAGATAGTAGGTCACACAGTCGAATAGTCAAAGACTCGGAAGTCGGAAGTGGGGAGCATCGAAGCAAAGCTAATACAGGTTGATCTCAATAATTAAAACTTCTGCGTATTGATCTGTGAAGTATACAAAAAGCTTGGGAGCTCGCTGAATTGCTTTTTAGCTTATTTTCGATTCCCCGTTTGCTGCCGTTCGGTGGTATTGGTAAACATCAACACAAAAATGGAAATCCGAACGAGTCGTCTGTGTGACTCACTGACGATCCCCATACTCTGCCTCTTTTCCTCCCCTTCGACTCTCAGATCATTTCCTGCCTACAATACACTCTTACGTAGTGGCCGGGACGTACTGTTACCCTCCACGTCGTTCGGTCACCCTCGTCCCAGCCATTCACTACGGTCGTCATCGCAGTCGGAGAGCAAGAGCGGAGAGGATTGAGGATCTTTCTTTCTTTTTTTTGGTCGATTCGGATGGTTTAGTCTGAAGTGAGGGGGTGCGATGGGAATGTAATCGACGTCTCCCGTCCATACACAATTCATGGTACACACGTAGGCTACTGTACCGACTGCTGGATGTTCGGTAAACAGCTGCACTTGTAGTGCAGTGCACCTCGAACTGAATAAGGGCGGATGGGACGACAACTCAAGGAACATAATGGTACCATTATTCGCTACCTCTTCTCCAGTTTACCAAATGACGCCATCAAGTTGCTCCGCAGGATTCGCTATCCCCGAGTTTTGGTTTATTAGTGTTGGCCATGCCATCTTGAACGGACTGGTTATTGGTAATGTTTTGATGAGTTTTCGTCTCTTAAAGGTCATTAACTAACACTTTGTATGCACGCCTTCAATTCTAAACCCAAACTGATACGTCTGGAATGTTTATAAGTTTATATGTTCAACGGATGATGTTGTTTCTTGATTGAAGAGATCTACGCTCGTAGGAGAAGGGATGAATCTCTGTTGGAGACAGTACGTTTGCGTCGTGTGTGTATGTGATGTAACAAAACCCGAAAAGGATAGCTAACCGAAAGATACACAGACCGTCCGTCCCCCAAGTCTGCCGCGTGTAGGTTGTTTGCATTAGAATTGATGATCGAGTGCCGCGCGTATGTGTGGCGAAGAAGGGAGAGGGGCCTAGTCATTGAAAGTGACAGAGAAAGTGGGACGGAGAGAAAGAAAATACTGGGCGCGGACTTGTGTGTGTATCCCATTATTCTTCTGCTTACTATCAGGAAAAGAGGGGGGTCTCTTCATTCCACCCTTGCGTGCGTAATGTTGTGGAATCTACTTGAATCAGACCCTCGACGAGTTAGAGGGCTATCGGAAACATCGATTTCTAAGTCTGTTACATTCAAGTTCGAGAATCACTATTATACGGAATCTTTTATCGTTTGACGTGCAAATTGAAATGCGAAGATGCCGACGAAAACAACAGAGCGGCGTTTGGAATTGCAAACAATAGAATTGGGATGTTTCACTACTGACTGACAACTATGTAATGGGATTTAAAAGAATTACTCTATGATGGAACCGAACGACTGGCAGAAGGGCTCAATAGCCCAATCCGTAAACAAACAAGAAATAGGTCTCTGTGCGCTATAACCTATATAGGTAGTAGCAACAAAAATGTTATGATTAATGGTTTCGTGACGTGTCCAACTTATTGGAATCGAATATATGGGTAGACTCAAATGTATAAGCTACCAACAACTGGGGCGCAAGATAACTATATAAAAGGAATAACATATGGTTATAAAATATTAAAAGGTAAATATAAAAATCTAATGACCATTGGCTAAATAAATACGGCAGTCGTTTTCGCTTCTTGTGAGTGGAGGGGGCGGCTTTCGTCTTTCAAAACTTACAATCACGTTCAGTCTCTGAACGTGTGAAACTCAAACGTCTCCCTGCATTATCTTTAAAACATCTCCGATATTTGGCAAAAATCAAAAGCGGAAAAAAGTCCCCGTTGTATTATTGTTTGTTAAAAACTTGCAGTGTTTGGATGATGCTCTTTTGTCTTTCGTTTAACAGATGGAACTCTTGTGGATGCTTTGAAGATCTTGCAGGTCAAAGTGCCACCAGCGGCTTTATCGGGTCACCACGTACAACTCGAGTGTGTCTTTTCGCCGGATGGCGACTCCATCTACGCTGTGAAGTGGTACCGAGGCGTCGATGAGTTCTACCGCTACGTGCCCGCTGAAGAACCGCACGCTACCGTCTTTCCCCTCAACGGAATAGAAGTCGACGTGAGTAGCCTCTCCCACGCATACAATCTCCCCCTATGTACTAAGTCTCCTTAATACTTGAATAAGCTACAAACTTGCCCTGGTCAATCTGGTTGCTGGTACGCTCGCACGGCAATTCTAATTCGATGGCGCTAGCTATAGAGTTTTCTCAATCAGAACATCCCCGGTCGAGAACAAACACATTCTTCTTCCACTTTCCCTCAAATTCCTCCCCAACTTGCGCACCATCTATCCGCAAGAACCAGGTATTCAAAGGAAATGGATATCAACTTTCTATTTACATCTGAATGAAATTTTAAATAATTTCGGCCGAACATTTGAATGGAGAAAAAAACTAGATTTTCTAAAGTTGATGATGTTATGGCGAACGGAACATCCTTCTATGTACTTCTTCCATTTTTTCAGAAATCTATGAGAATGAGATGTAGATCAAACGTCAAAAGCTAGAAGAGAATCACGAGCGGCGGAGGGTAAAGCAGCAAAAAGGGATCATTTGATGGTATGGCTGATTTGATTTATCAGCTATTATTCGTAGCATACGAACCCGGGCCTTCGCATTTTTTTTTCTCCTGTCCCATTTCTCGTTTCTATATTTAATGTAATGGATCGAGTGGGCCCGAGTTACTTTCATTCTTTTTATTGGCTGGAATAGCTTCAATGAAATTCGTCCTTTCTGCTCTTTCCCTAAAACGCCCAACTTGTAAGCTCACACAGAAAATCTCGGAATCCATTTGCATTCCCCGAAACGAGATACGTGATCAGGAAATGATCTTTTATGCACCGAAAGAAGTTTAAGCCTCAGAGAGTTGAATTTTTTCCCTACTCGATCCATTTAATGTATATGGTTTACTTTTTAACTAAGCTACCTTCTGGTGCTCCTATGTTTAAACTTAATGCGTTGCGCTCACAATTCAATCATGCTATCACGGAGTGTTGAGAATCACGCACAACCC
>JACCDP010430923.1_pt1 | contig 14118 bp, 18 predicted proteins | sample 7445841 | NCBI WGS metagenome assembly JACCDP01 (sample SAMN15323441, study PRJNA562643) | freshwater metagenome | isolation source: river surface water | place: USA:Blue River Watershed | collected 2017-08-17
CGGAGCGCCTCAAAGTATTCCAGACAGGCGTAGTGATTCTCCAGGTCGTCAAAGGGATTGTATTCCTGTTCGTATTCGTAGAAGTAATCATCCTCCTCTTCCTCCTCTTGAGGAATGATCGGAATGCGAATGCGGAGTGCAGACACATTATCAGTGATAGTGTTGGTCATTTTGTTGGTGAAAGTGTGTAGTGTTCGTCGTTGATAAATTTCGCAGAAATTTACAATGCGTAATCACTTCGTGATTTCGTCGTGGGGGACACGCTTTCGCTTTGCGATGACGGGCGGTACGCCCACCCCCTGAACCCCCTGGCGGTGTTTTCATTTTTGTTGGGTGAGGGCGGGGGTAAGGGGCTGTAGAAGCCCGAACATAAATACGTCACAATCACGAACACACCGAACAAAATCCGTGTAGGAATCCCGATATTGCAAAATGAATGTGTCCCGGAGGGACGTGTTTTTGGTGGGTGCGCAAGCACCCGGCCGACCGAAGGGAGGCCGAAGGGAGGCCGAAGATATCCCAAGTGCAAGGGGGCCTAGGGGGATGGAACCTCCCCCTCGGGTTCTTCAAACGCTTGGAGTTCAGCCTCCACATCTTCGTAGGAATCGTAGAGAGACGCACAGAGTTCCTGCGCAGCAGCGATCTTAGTAATATGCTTCTGGACCATGATCCGGTCAATGTTATCCATGACACCGTCCACGATGCGAAAGAGATGGATATCCACGACGGCGGGTTGTCCGATACGCACGGCCCGTCCGACGGCCTGGTGGACGACGGCGGGATTCCAGTGTTGGGAGAGAAAGAGAATACGACGACAGAACTGCAGATTCAATCCTGCTCCACCGGAAACAATCTGGACCACGATAACGACGCCTTCTTCTCCGTCCACCGCGGCCTTCTTGGCGGAGGCGACGGAGTCGCCGATGGCGGCGGGAGTCATACCGCCGCGAACAGACCACGATTTGCCGCCCAGTTCCTCCACCTTCTTCTCCACCATATCCATTTCGGCGGCAAAGTTACAGAAGACGATGGTAGGAATCTTCTTCTGTACGGATTCGGCCAACAGTCCAGAGAAGCAATCCCACTTGGCGGCGGTGCCGGTCCAATCGGGACGGGGATACGCTCCCTGAAACTTCCGACGCATGCCTTCAATGTAGAGTTGGGGATGGACAATGAACTGTTGGATCCGGAGATAGAGTTCCAGCTTAACCACGCCGGAAATGCCGGACTTATTCATGACACTCTCCAACTGTTGGTTGAGAGCGCGAAAGAGTTTGCCTTCGGCGGAGTCTTCGGGAATAGAGAGATCGTGGGAAATGAAGCGGGGAGGCGGCGGCAGCGCCTTGATGACATCACGGAGATCGTCCATGGTACGGCGGAGCATAAGGAAAGAAGCCAACTGGGGAATATCGGTGGCCGGACACTTGACCCGCAACCACCAACAGAGATCGGTCCAATCGGAAGCGCCATTCTGTACGGGAGTGGCGGACAGAATCCAGCGACACAGAGAGCGCTTGGCGACGGCCATGGCGGCCCACCAGCGCTTGGTGGTCTTTCCGTTGCGGATACTGTGTCCCTCATCCAGAATGACCCGCTGGAACTTTTCGTCGCGGAGTTTGGCGGCATACATCTGCATCTTGGGATAGGTGCAGAGGTATACCGTAGGAAGTTCCGTCTTCGCAGCGGGAACGGTGTTCCAGACGGAGGAGCCGTTGACCAACGAACGAACAAAGAAGCCGCAGGCCTCCAATTCATCGGTCCAGCCGGCGACGAGAGCCGGCGGGCAGACAATGAGAGTGGTCAGCGGGACAGGGGAATTCTTGATGAGGCCAATGGTCTGGAAGGTCTTGCCGAGTCCCATATCGTCGGCCAAGACTCCACCGCGGCACACACGCGCGTTCTCCTCTTCGCGTTCCAACATCCAGCGAACCCCCTCTTCCTGGTGGGGAAGATAGGTAATACCATCACGGGGGGCAATCAGGGGAGTGTCAGTCGGCATATTCGTAGTTCGTAGTTCGTCGTGAAATCTACATGAATTTGGAGGGTACTGTGTGTACGTCACGAACCCCGTTCTCTCCACGACAGTTTATGTCACATTTTGGGGTCGGGGCGTCAAAACGTCACCCGAAAAAAAGTGACGGTCGCGGATTCCGTAGGAAGACCAAACAGACGCGTTACAACCTTCACACGACGAAAGTTTCCGTAACAATGCAGCGTAAGATGAATACCTCCACCCAGCCTATCCGCCGTTCTGCCCGTCTTGCTGCCCGTGCCGTTGTGGTTACGGTTCGTACGACTCCTGCCCCTGTTCGTTCCCGTCCCTCTGCGACTCCTTCCCCGCTGAAGACCCGTCACTCTGCACGTCTGGCACTCCGGAAGCGTCCCAACTACACCGAGCCGGAAGAGTGGGAAGTGGAGGATCCGATTTATCCGTCCAACACGACCTACCGTAATTCCGGTGATTTGTCGGAATCCGAACGTACGAAGTTCTTCTCTGAGGCGAATCGGTGTAAGGAGGCGTTGAACCGTGCGGGGGACTCCACGCTTCCGATGACTCACCGTCATTGTGCGGTGATTGATATGTTCTGGGTCATTCAGGGGATGGAATTCGTGATCCCGATGTTTCCGAAGTTCCGTGCGACGATGCGGGACAAGATCCGTGACTTTGAAACGCAGCTCCAGGGTGGGTATTGTGCGGCTATGGATCCGCGGTTGCAGCTCTCACTCCAGGATGCCATGGATGTGACGAAGAAGGCGTTGGCCAATGCGCATCGTTCGCCGTTCTATGTTGCGGCGGTGTAAGGGGGGGTGAGAAGCTCGCACAAAATCACGTCACAAAATCACAAACACACAAAGAAAACTGTATAGCGGCGTGACGGGGTGTTTTTGGCTCCTACTTTTTGGGTCTCCGTTTGGCCAAGAGGGCCTCTAGCTGACGGACATGTTTGGAAGAATAGGGATGTTTGTCGTCTTTCCCTTTGCCACTGCGCTTCTTCTCTGTGCGGGTTTGGGGTTCGGTGTCGGTCATTCTGTCGTCGTGGGGTTACTTCACCTACAGCCAAAAACGATCAGGCTGGTCAGGCCCTTCATTTTTGGGGGACATGCTGTCCCCCGAGACCCCCTTGCCCTTATTTTTTGAACTATACAATGGTGTTTGTTGGTTGTTGGTTGTTGGGGTTATCCGACATGAGGCATGGCTACGCCAGCAGCCACGGAACGTGGCAGAATAACGTTGTACACCTGGGCGTAGTTGGTCACATCGCCGTTGAGGGAGTTGTAGCAGTTGGGGCCGGCGTCCACGGCCTCTTCGTAACTTTCCCCAATATAGTGGAAATCCACCAGACCCGACGGCTGATCCAGATCCTTACTGACGGAGATGTAGATTGTGCGGTCCACGTCGTTGGGGAGATATCGGTAGATGTGGAACCAACGTGTCGCACCGCGGCGATTGGGTGTAGCGGCAACGGTGAGATACTTCCCCACGGGGAGCTCTTCACGGACGGCGTGGATGGCCCAACCGTAGAGACGGGTGGATTCATCGGTGGGACGGTCACGGAGGATCTGTTCGTAGAGGAACTCTTCCACTTCACGACGGGAGTGAAAGGTTCCGTGGAAGTTGATGTCGGAGTGATCGGAGTCGGAACAGATGAAATAGATGGAGGAGGACATTTTGCGTTGGAAGTTCTTTACGTTTCGTCGTTTGAACTGTAAAGAGCTTCTATCACCTACATGCAAAAAGGTGGAGATCCGAATCTCCGTCACCTTTGGGGGACATGCTGTCCCAGCAATGGCCGAAGGCCGTGGCTGCGGGCGCAGCCGGTCCCTGTACCCCCTTGCTTTATTTAATTTTTTCCGCCCTTGCTTTTATTACAGAAGAGATCTTACGAAGGAGACAACGGTATATCCTTCTTCTTCGTATTCTGACGTCAATGCGTCAGATTCATCGTAATCTTCTTCACCGATGTAGAGAAGTTCAAAGTCGGTATTCTCTTTCTTGGCGACCACCATTTGAACACGTTCAAGAGAATAATCGTCCTTTACAAACTTAATAACAAAGAAAGTACGGTTTCTTCCCTGAATTTGTACGCTGTCATCCTCCTTCGACCACTCATCCTTCTCAAATTGAGACAGTTTGTCCAGATGAAAGCAGGACATCCCATAAAGACTCATAACCTCTGGATTTGCTTTCCCATCCGGAAAGAAGTAGTCAAAGAAGTAATTTCTGATGGATTCAATTCCGAAGCATGGCTGATATTTATACTCAATATCTGCGGAGTTGTTTGGGGCGTAGAAGACGAAATAGATAGCGTCATACATTTTGCGTTGGAAGTTCTTTACGTTTCGTCGTTTGAACTGTAAAGAGCTTCTATCACCTACAGGCAAAAAGGTGGAGATCCGAATCTCTGTCACTTTTGGGCCCCTTGCTTTATTTAATATTATCCGTCCTTGGATATTTAGCCCGCTGCGCAGACGCAGCAGTTCGCGAACCCTTGCGGATAATAAAATCTGCAAGGGGCTAATTGTTGGGTCCATAGATGCGATGAATGGCGGCCACGGCTTCGGCTTCGCGTGGACCCATATTTTTCCACACACCTCCATCCTCCTGTCGGAAACTGTGGAGTTCGTAGTGATCCTGGGAGACAAACAGAAGACTTCCACAATTCTCCAGAGCATGGGCCGACCAAGGAATCCACAGCAGTGTCTGGAATTCCAGGTGATACCCGTCCAACATCTCTTCTCCGTACCAGTACCCGTATTCCCGACGTACACCCGCGGGAACTTGATCCATCATCGTTGGTTGTGTATGCAGGGAGTACTGACGGATCACATCCAGAATCCAGGGAAAAGCGGTCATTTTCGGAACAAATCGTTACGTAAGCTTTCGTCGTCGTTGAGAGAGCTCCCACGGAACCCTGATTCCTTTAGGCCCCATCAAATTTATCCGCCAAAAATCGGGCCTGCCCTACAGCCTCTTTCTTGGTTTTTGGTGTTTGGGTTGTTGGTTTGTTAGGAAGCCGCTTCTACGGTCTCCTTGTCAGCAATGGTAAAGACCGCGTCGGCCATCACTTCACCCAGAGAGTGGTTGGGGTCGTTGAGGAGGGACATGATCTCCCACGGATTGTAGGCCTCCAGAATCATCCCCGTGATCTTTCCCGCATTGACAGAGGGGATGTTATATCCCTCTTCCACCAACACTTCATGTTCGTTACGGAGAATGGTGTCCACCCAACGATAGAGTTCGTTGCCAAGGATGTCAAGCCACATTGCGGTAACAGGGTTCATCTGGTTCTGCATTTTGGATCACGGAAGACTAACACTTATCGTCGTTTGAGAGTGTTCGCCTGATTGATTCGGTGTTGGGGGCGTTGGATGTCAATTTTTGGGGACAGGGCGTACCGCCCGTCGTCGCAGAGCGACCAGCATGTCCCCCACCAAAAAAGCCTCATCACTACACGTCTGCTATCGTTCCTTCCCGGGGGCGGAGCGGGTCCAGATAGCAGGGTCGCATCAGAGATTCATCGGGGTTTTTGGCCTACACCCTGTTCTTGCCGAAATCTCCGGCGAAGCCGGAGTTTATGAACCATATGGCTTCACCATATGGGCCGCGTCTTCCGGTAAGGTGTGTGTAGGAGAGCTTGGTTCCACCCCTGGGCACTGATTTTGAGTTTGCGACGGTTGGATGTCACTTTTTACACGGCAAAAAGTCTCTTTCCGTATTCTAACCGACTACCGTTCCTTGCGGGCACGAACGCTCCGGGTAATGGTAAGAACAAAGAAATCCTGCGACTTTCTGGCAGACCGTCATCACGTGGTGACAGATCCACTTCCCCCTGTAGGCGGGAGCACCCATTTTTCCGTGCTTCTGACTTTGACCCTTCCAACTTCAAGCATGTCAAGTTTTTTCCGACCAAAAACGGGCCACGCCAGTTGCGGCCTCTTTCTTGGGTTTTTTGGAGTTTTGGAGGGGAGACGGTGTTAGGCAGCAATCGGCCGTAGCATACAGACAGGAGAATCGGCGGAGGGATCACGGATGTAATCCGCCAGACCACCGTGGCGTTGGATGGCGCGTTCCACGGCTTCGGGGTGACACGCCTTCTCCCAGATCTCCTGGAGCAACACCGGCGTACGGAGGAGTGTGCGGGCAACGGTGTAGATATCTTCTCCCAGGACGTTGAGAGACATATCCTGGAGGAGACACCACAGGGGCTGTCTTTCCAGAGCCAACATATACTCCGCCCAGATGGTCTTGGTGTAGTAGTGGTTGCTGAGGCGCCACTGTCCGGTCTTGAAGATGCGGTAGTCCTGACCGACACGGGTTACCACCACCAAGTACCCCACGTGTTTCTCCCAGGCAAAGACCACCGAATGACCCTGATCGGCCAGATGATCAATGTAGTCGTTGGCCTCCAGGGAAAAGTTGGCGAAGTTGTGTTGGTAGGTGGAGGAGAGACGCTGGAGGAGCAGGCGGTAACACTTGCGAAGGAGGGTAGGAGAGAGGAACATTTTAGCACGGGGAGACTTAGCACATCGTCGTAGATTGCGGAGCAACAATGCGTAACGTTTTCGTCGTTGGAAACGTTTCGTCGTTTGAGTATAAGCCTTACGGTTCGGGGGAGGGGAGGGTCGTCCGCGTCAACCTTTACGGAACGCCAAAAAGGGGCGGGCCTGCGCTGGCCTCTTTTTGGGGTTTTTGGGTTAACAGAAGTAATCGCTCTTTTTGTGGGTTATGGTTTTACAGGTGCGCTACAGAAGTAAGGTGTGTGTGTGTGTCTACTCCGAGTCGGATTCGTCCGCGGTCACTTCCTCCGCGTCACCGTCAATGGAGCCATCGGCCTGGAGACGCCCGACAAAGTCACCCGGCTTCTGGGTGAGCTCGTCGTACTCGTAGACGTTCCCGTTGTTGACCATGTACATCTCCCCGTTGATCAACTGGATGTCGCCGGCGGACTTGGCAACTTCGGCGGTAACATCCGCCTTGGCCGGAACGACCTCCTCCGTCGTGGCAGGCGTGGTGGCGACGGTTTCAGCCTTCTTGGCCGCGGTCTTCTTCGGAGCCGCCGCCTTCTTGGCCTCCTTTTCCGCGGCCTTCTTGGCCTTTTCCGCCTCCTTCTCCGCAGCCTTCGCAGCCTTTTCCGCCTCCTTCGCGGCCTTGGCAGCAGCCTTCTCCGCCTCCTTCGCGGCCTTCACGGCCTCCTTGGAGGGAGCAGCAACGGTCGGCATCACTACCTGTTGGGGGACAGTTTCGGTAGTGACTTCAACCGTAGCGGCCGGAGTCGGGGGGGCAGAGAGAACCGTGGCACCGTTGAACTTGGGCTGCTTCTCCTCCGCCCACTTGGTTCCCAACATGTGCCACCAGTCCGGCGGAGCCTGGTTGATGAAACCGGCCCACTGACCACGCTTTCCCGACGCCACGAACTTTTCGTGGCGGTCCGAGCACATCTTACAGAGGGTGTTACCCTCCGCAGGAGACTTGGAGCACTGGTACTCACGGTAGACGAAGGGAGACCACCGTTTGTCCTCCGCTCCCTGTTGCATACGCCCCAGGCAGAGAGAATAGTTGATGGCCTCCGGCTTCAGCCGGTAATCCGCCGCCGTAGGAACACCCTCCGTAGACGGGCACTCCGGGATCGGGGCGACGGTTGCTGCTTTCGCATTCGCAGACTTTTCCTTCTTTCCCTTCGCCGGCGTCGGTACCTCCTGGGTGTAACCGTACCGCGACAGAATCGCAGTGACGTTGGAGGAAACCGAACCCTTGAGAGTCGGAAGGAATGCAGCCAGATCCGCCACCGTGAGCTCCACACTATCACCGACAGTGGGAACGGGGGCGGTTTCAGCCGCAGTAGGGACAATCACTTCAACCTGAGTCGTGGACATTTTCGTCGTAGGAGAGTTGAAAGGTTAAACACTGTTCGTCGTTGTCGGTGTAACCCACTGCCTCCACACCGTCGGCTCCACTCCGTCAACTTTTTTCCGGAGGTTGGGGCTCCGACCTCCCAAATTGACGAGGCAAGGGGGCCTAGGGACTGGCTGCGCCAGCAGCCACGGCCTACGGCCATTGCTGGGACAGCACCTCCCCCCGCAAAATTTCTAAGTCTCTGCGCCACCCCCACCCTGTACACCCCTACAAATTGACCAGGCAAGGGGGCCTAGGGGGAGGGCACCTCCCCCCCCGTCAATCAGGGTCTAATGGTTGAAACGGCCAACCCCCCAATTGCCCTGGCGTGTCAAGTTGCTCCCTCAGAGACCTCCCAACAGAGCGTCAATCACGGAATAAAGTTGACAGAGCTCTGGGTTCCCCTGACAGAGACCAAGGCGAATGAGAAAGCCTGGCCGTGTCGGCCGTAAGAGACACCCGGCCCATCCAGCGGAACTGGATGGTTCTTGATCTCCAGGTCGCCTGGAGATCCCGGGACGTTCTCCCCTGCGAAATTGAGAACCACTTACAGACTAACGTATGTAAGTGTTGTGGGTTGAAGGTATCCGCCCAGCGCATTGACGCGAATGGTACCCCCGATCGCTCTCTCTTGTCGGGCTACTGAGGAAGAGAGACAAGCACCCCGTTACGTTACCTGTGGTAGGACATAACTAACGGCTATTTTTTTGCGGGGGGACAGCATGCCCCTCTGGCTGTCATTTTGTAGGGGCGCAGAGACTTCGTATTTTTGCAGGGGGACATGCTGTCCCAGCAATGGCCCTGACCTCCAAATTGACCGTTAAAGAAGAGGCTAGGGGGCCTAGGGGGAGGGCACCTCCCCCCCCGTCAACCTAGGAGGTTCCGACCTCCGACCTCCGGAAAAAAGTTGACGGAGTGGAGCCGGCAGGGTGGAGCCATCAGGGTGACCTACAGTTCAACGACGATACCGTAATCACTCTTCCGCTAAAATGCTTTCCCACCGCATTTCGCACCGTCCCTCCTTTGCGACCTCTGCCGTTCGCGATCTCCTCACTGTCGGTGATAGTGAGAGCCCGATTGCGTCCAACATGTCGTCCCCCGTTATGCCCCTCTTCGCGAACATCCTTGCCCAGATGTACGCCGGAACCGTCCGTTGGGCGGATCTCCTCTGTGACGACACGCCCGTTGTCCTCCCTTCCTTCGGTTCTTCCTCCTCCATGTTCGTCCGTCCGGATCCGACTACGGAAGCTGACTTCAAGTCGGCCTTCGCGGATTTTCCGATGGAGGAACGGATCGCCGACATCTACGACACCTCCGCCCTCACCAATGACCAGTTCCGCGCCGTTATGGAGTGGCTCTGTCAGAACGGATGGCACGTGGATGAATGCGAACGGGGGTGGGTCTCTGCGTGGCCGGCCCAGAACTACCGCACCAACTGGGTGGATGTTCGTGGCCTCCTGACTCCGCCGGTTGCGGAGGAGGACCACTGCTGCACGACCAAGAAGGTCGTGGCCCTCTCTGCCCCTGGCTCCGATGAGGGTCGGCGTGTTGCTGCCCCTGTCCCCCGTTTCTGTCGGGACGCGCACTCCTGCCAGAAGCGCGGCTGTGCCTACGTCCACGGGAACACCATCCCCCGTCTCAACGAACCCTGCCGCTTTGGAGCGGCGTGTGGGGCGTCGGACCCCACCGGCGTCAAACGCTCCCAGTGCCTCCGGATGCATCCGGGAGAGCACTACCATCCGGAGATGGTTGTAAAGCGGGTCTAACCCCGTCCTCCTCCCGCCAAACACACAGACACACACAAACACAAAAAACCAAAAAGAGGCCAGGTGGCCCGCCCTCTTTTTGGCCCCCTCCACAAAAGTGACCGATGGACGAGACCAGAGAGACCAACCAGGTGCTTACAGTTCAACGAAACGCTTTTTCTACGACGAAAAAAGCGTTACCTAACGATTTGCTCCGCAAATAGTTCCGACGAAACCGTAATCACTGTCCATCATGGCTCCGCTCCCCTCTATCTACTTACTCTGTTCCGATGCCCCCAACTTCACCGCCCCCCAGTTTCACGGTGCATTCTACTCCATGGAAGATTTGGAGACGGCGTTGTGGATGCGGATCGGACGCCGCATGGGAGCCCACCGTCCCCATGTCTACGCTGACGCCACCGAACAGTGTCAGGCTCTGGAACCCAACACCTCCGTCAGTTTCAGCGGCGACGAAGACGGAACAACGTGGTACCACGTCTACCGGTACGAGGCCTGGAACGCGCATCCGACCATTCACATGGTGGTCGCCAGAGATGCGGACCGCTACGTCACGTTCAACTACGTCGGTCCGTTCGCGGAGGAGGCACAGAACGAGGCGGTCGGAGCCGTCCCCGGTACGTTCACCCGCTACAGTATACGGGGGCACACGGAATAGACTCCTGGAGGTACCAACACTCCAAATCCAATAAACCAAGAAAGAGGGCAGGTGGCCCCGTTTTTGGTGACAGAAAAAGTTGATCTCCGTTCTGACCGTTTGTGGGTAATCACCCCCCGCCCTCCGTTTCATTGAACTCTTTTCTCACGACGATAAAGTGTTTCAGTTCAAAATGGAGCACATTCTCTGCAAACATCGCATCAAGAACATCCACAGCCGGCTCCACATCAATGCGGAGGATGCCCAAGTCCTGGTTGTCTTCTTGGGTCTGGACAGTGGGATCTGTAAGCCGGTAACGCGGGAGGAAATTCAGGACGTTCTCAACAAGTTGGCCCGTTCTTTCCGTCTGTCGGTCGCGGAAACCATCCTCCGCATCAAGGAAGTGGTCCATTGACCTTCCCCCAAACAAAAAACCAGAAAGAGGCTGTGAACGAGAGCCCACCCTTTTTGGCTCAGCCAAAATTGACGGAGCCAGTGGGGAGAGGAGGTTCAATACGGGTGACCCAAGAAACGCTTTCTTCAACGACGAAAGAAAGATTTCACGATCAAAATGGCCAACGATCCCTTCTGTGTCCGTACGACGGGAATGCATCCGGAACGCCCTGTGATTCTTCCGACCGATGAGCCGGTCTACATTCTCTGTTCGGATTGGGCTCTGAACGAAAAGGTCCAACTCCACGGGGTGTTCTCCTGGGACAATCTCCTGGAGGAGATCCATACGGCGGAAATCTATGTGCCCGAGGATCTCCAACGGGTCCTGGAGGATGGACAGACCCATCATTTCTGTGCGTATGGTTTCCTGGGTGATAGCATCAACTACTACATCCGCCGTGTCCCCGCCTCTCCCCAGAACCGCAACCTCATCATTGCCGCGGTCAAGAATGTTGCAGTGCCCGCAGGTAACGTGTCCATCGTCTGTGGCACGGACGCTGCCCAGTTTGAGCTGGATTTTCAGAACTGTCGGGCCACTCTTGACACTGTTCCGCCCTGTGTCTTTGTCGTTCAGGATCTCCAGTAGACACAACACACACACACACACACACACAAAAACCAGAAAGAGACCCCAAGGGGTCCGCCCTTTTTGGGGGGACATGCTGTCCCCCTGAACCCCCTTGCAGTATCTTCCGATATCTCTAAAAATATATAAATAGAAAAGGCAAGGGGGTTCAGGGGGACAGCATGTCCCCCCACCCAAAAATGACAGCGATCCGTAACCCAAACCGAAATATCAGGCGCTTACAATTCACTCTCCTTACGACGAACAGTGAATAGTATTTCAAGATGGAATCCAACCAGCCTGTGTACTACATCGTGATGGACAACCAGAAGGAAGATCCGGTTACGATTCAGAAGGAGGCGCCGGCCCAGGGAGTGAAGCACATTCCGGTGTTTGAGGCTGTCCCTGGACTGTTTGAGGTCAAGCCGCCGAAGCGACCGGATGAGGAACTAACGTTGGAGGATCTGGATGAATCCGACGTTATGCGGTTCCGTCTGGAGAACAGTGGTCGGTCCTACACCGCCAATCCGACCGCCGATCCCTACACCGATGTCCTCCGTCGCGTGTTCCTGTCGTATCCGGAAGAGGTTCAGTACGGATTGGCTCCGCCGTCACGGGGACACCACAGCGGAGTCTTCCAGCGCGATTTGGACAAGGCGGATGAGGAGTCCAAGCGTCGGTCGGATGAAATGAATGAGGCGATTCGTCGGCGGCGTCAGGCCTACAAGGAGCGCTTTGGGGTCTATCCGAAGGAGTTCTAGAGTGTCATACGAGGATAGACCAGAAATCAGGAAGGAGAAGGAGGGCTGATTTTTGGTGGGGGACATGCTGTCCCCCTGAACCCCCTGGCCTTTTCTATTTACATTTATTTCGGAAGTACTGCAAGGGGGTTCAGGGGGACAGCATGTCCCCCAAAAATGACAGTGACCCGGAACCCAGACCGATCAACAGGCTCTTACTGTTAACACTCTTACGACGATTTGTGAACAGTAATTCAAAATGTCTCCCAACTGGTACAAACACCTTAAGGGGAAGATTGTTGCCCTGTTTTCTGGGAAGGAGCGATACCGTGCGGCGTGTCGGAAAAATTGGAAGAATCGTATGCTCTTCTGTTCTGTCTTTTCTGGAAGAAAAGACAGTAACGTCCTTGCTCTGCAAGGCGGATCCTACTTGGATGTGTACACCTATTTCCGTCGGTGGAAGGTGACCTACAACGCCGACGGGGTCGCGATCCGTTGTTCCTTCCAGGTCCGTAAGGACGGGGCAAACTATGAGAATATCCCCCTCCCCCTCTGCGACAACAGTACCCCTGCCCTCCGTCTCTTCGCCACCATCTTTGATCTCCCCTACCGTCACAATCTCAAACGCAAAGAACTTCTGGAGAATCTGGATCCGATTCTCAGCCGTATGACGCAGCGGAAGTGGTAAAGGATAGTAAGGGGGTCAAGGAGCCAAGGATTGTGGGCTTTTTGGCTGAAAAAATGACCCACAATGTGTTTCCCAACCAACAATCAGGTGAGCCAACGACGACGAAAGCTTTCGCAACGCAAAAGCTTACTTAACGATTTGCTCCGCAAATAGTTCCGAAACCAAAAATGTTCAAGACTTCCTACTACGCCGATTACGTGCAACTCTGTGCGACCCTTGTACAGAAACAGCGGGATCAACGTGAGGAAAAAGAACAGTCCTATCGCGAACGGTACTACGCCTACTATGGAAAGTATCCGCCGGTGAAGCAGCAACCGACCCAGCCGATTTCCAACAAGTAGGCCAACACAACCCTCCCAAAAATCCAAAATACCACAAAGAGAGAAGGAGATTTTTGGTCCAAAATTTGACAGATCATTGTTTGTACGTGAAACATTTATCAACGACGACAAATGTATCTCAGTATCGGTGTAAAATGTCCAAGCAAGGCGCTATTCTGCGTCCCTCACCTCCCCGCTCCAATTACCGCAAAACAATTCCGCAAGGATTTCCCTGACTTCGCGAAACTGATGGACGGACAGGCCACGGAGAATACCCTGTTGTTCTACTGGAAATACAATAAACAGGAGAACGCGTACGTGTTTGTGGATGAAGACGCGGAGGATGAAGTCGCCGAATTGATGGGGGTCGCGCTATATACGGGCGAAGACAAGGATGAGGAAGAGGACGCCCCTGACAATCGTGCACTCACCGAAGAAGAAATTGCGGATTTCCGTGAGAAACTCAAGGAGGTCCGTGACGGTCTGAAGGAATGGGAACAGCGTAATCTTTCGGGTGAAGAGGAAGAGGAGGACTAATTCCCTCCCAAAAACACAAAAAACACAAAAGTGACCCACGGGTCCAACGGGTTTTTGGTTCGTATCCTTCTATAACGATGATAGGACCGTTTTACCGTCTAGAATGTCTGCAGCCGTCTCCGCCCAAACCCCGACCCACACCCACACCACGGAATTCATCAGTCGGTCGCTCCGTCGTCTGACCCGCCGTTACGGACTCCGTAGTCGGACCGCCGAAGCCCTCCTCCTTCTCATCGGCTACAACGATGGAACCCTCCGCCGCAACGATGCCATCGCCGAAGATTTCATCGGATATCTGTCCGTCCGTTACGACATCTCTCCCTTAGAAGTCGTGCACCGGATTGAGTGTCTGGTGGACTCCTAATCCCGGACCCTTCAAACCACTGCAGGGAATTCCCTGCAGAAATTCCACGGAATACTGTAAAACACCGTCACAAAAATCCCGGCAAGTACCCCAGCTATGGCCGGAACGGCCGTGGCTGCTGGGCGCAGCCAGTCCCCCCCTCCCCCCCCCCCCCCCC
>JACCDP011418288.1_pt1 | contig 14117 bp, 8 predicted proteins | sample 7445841 | NCBI WGS metagenome assembly JACCDP01 (sample SAMN15323441, study PRJNA562643) | freshwater metagenome | isolation source: river surface water | place: USA:Blue River Watershed | collected 2017-08-17
CCCGGCACGATCCTGCACAAAAGTGATCAACTTCTCTGAAGCGCCTGCCTCACGGCCAAGCTTGCCATCCATTTTTTGGCACAACAAGCGCACAATGTCGATATTCTTCCATTCGTTAAAGCCACCGATATTATAAGTTTCTCCTGGCTTTCCCTTATGGAATACCACATCAATGGCGCGTGCATGATCCTTCACAAACAACCAGTCACGCACATTCTCTCCTTTTCCATAGACAGGCAAAGGCTTGTTATTCTTGATGTTGTGAATGCAAAGCGGGATCAACTTTTCTGGAAAATGATTGGGACCATAGTTGTTGGAGCAGTTGGACACCACCGTTTTCATTTTGTAGGTATTTGCATAGGCCCTTACAAAGTGATCTGATGCTGCTTTAGATGCAGAATAGGGTGATTGAGGATCGTAGGCTGTGGTCTCCAAAAAAAATCCTCCATCATGCAAAGAACCATAAACTTCGTCCGTGGATACATGGTAGAACAAATGCTGATCCAAGGCTCCAGCCCATGCTTTCTTGGCTACATTCAACAGGTTAACTGTTCCAAATACATTGGTTCGTAAAAACGCCAAGGGATCTGAAATAGATCGGTCTACGTGGGATTCTGCAGCAAGGTGAATGACATCAGTAATTCCATGCTTTGCAAAAATAGCTTCCAAAACCTGCTCATCCTGGATATCTGCTTTTTCAAAAAAGTAGTTGGATGCACCCTCTACCTCAACCAGATTTTCCAAGTTGCCCGCATAAGTCAAGGCATCTAGGTTGACGATTCGATACTGTGGGTAAGTAGCCACAAAAAGTTTGACTACATGAGAACCAATAAATCCGGCTCCTCCGGTAATTAAAATTGATTTTGACATATTAAGATTGATAAAAGTTCTTATACCAGTTGGTGAATTCAGCCACCCCTTGGGCCACTGAAATTTTGGGCTCATAGCCCATATCCTGTACTAACTCACTGATGTCGGCATGAGTTTCGACCACATCTCCCGGCTGAATGGGAAGAAACTCCATCTTCGCCTTTTTTCCAAGCCCTTTGTCGATAGCTTCTATAAATTCTAGCAAGGGCACTGGAGACGAGTTCCCTATATTGTAGAGTTTGTAGGGAGCTGTGGAGCTCGCAGGATCAGGACGCTCCCGGACATAGTTGGGATTGGAAGTAGCTGGCCGATCTGCTACGAGAAGTACTCCAGATACAATATCATCGATATAGGTAAAATCCCGCTTCATTTGACCCTGATTAAACACTTGAATGGGCACCCCTTTACTAATTGCATCAGCAAACAGAAAATAAGCCATATCCGGTCTTCCCCAAGGGCCATACACCGTAAAGAATCGAAGACCTGTAGTTGGGATTCCAAAAAGGTGGCTGTAGCTATGTGCCATCAGTTCATTTGACTTTTTGGAGGCAGCATACAATGAAATCGGATGATCCACTGCATCGGAAGTCGCAAAAGGCATTTTGGCATTGCTACCATATACCGAGCTTGAGGAGGCAAATACGAAGTGCTTTACAGGATAATATCGACAAGCTTCCAGAAGATTTAAAAATCCAGTAAAATTGCTATGCAGGTAATCCTCTGGATGAAGAATTGAATTCCGGACGCCAGCTTGTGCTGCCAGATGAATGACAATGTCAAACTTCTCTGTTTCAAACAGGCGAAGCAAAGATTCCTTATCCACCAAATCTTGTTGAATAAAGCGATAGTTTGTTTGTTTCTGTGAGCGAACCAGAACACCAGGTGCAATCTTATCGCGAGCAATCCCCGATGCTGCCAATCGGGCAAACTTAAGTTCAAGGCTATAGTAAGAATTGATGCTATCCAAGCCTACCACTTCCTCCCTTTTCTCGAGTAAGCTTTGGACAACATGAAATCCAATAAAGCCAGCCGCTCCTGTAACTAGGTATTTCATGAATTACAAGAAAGTATTAGCTCACAATTTAGTCCCATGGATCTTTTTAATCTTGATTCTTTAGCAGTTGACGGTAAGCTTCAACTTGTAGTTTACGCATTAATTTTCGATCAAATTTCTCCTGAACTTGTTCAAATAGCGCATCCGCGTAGCTTGCTAACTTGTCACGCTTTACAAAAGCAAACTCTAACGCTTCTTTTAAAACCGTAACATCACCAACAGGAAAAACCAAACCTGTCTTTTGCTGTTTAATGAAAGAGGTATTCCCAATGCAATTGGAACAAATAATTGGTACCTGCATAGCTGCGGCCTCCAAAAGGACATTCGAAAACCCTTCTTCATGAGAAGGCTGAACCAACACATCTGCTAAGGCTAGGTGGTGTTCCACATGATCCGTCCAATCGATTTGTACTACACGTGGATGCTCCCGAATCGTTTGGAGTGTTTCTTGGCCAAGAGACTCCTCCTCTGTTTCAAAAGTACCTATGAGGACTAATTTGGATCTAGAAACAATCTGGGATTTTAAAAAAGCAGCGATAAGATCTTCAATGCCCTTTCGTTTAGTCAGCTTCCCTATTGCCAAAATAATAAAATCATTTTCACCCGGTAAAATGCGCATGGTAGCTGCTACCAAGTGGTTTTCCTTCAATACCTGTCGATTGAATTTTTCTAAATCTACTCCTAGTGTAGAACCACTACCTAGCAACTTTAACTTGGCTGTTTCGATTCCAAAATTTCTATTAAAAAAAGAAAGCATTCCGGTTGAGTTGACCCAAAGGCTTGTGGCCTTCGATGTAGTCCATTTTTCAAAGAAAGTGAGTCCTTTTTGTGGGTCTTTTGCATGTACGGGCATCTCAGTGATGCTATGAATTCGATGCGGAATCCCCACCAAACTGCCTGCAAGCATACCCAAGAAACCAGTTTTGGCGTCGTAACTATGAATTACATCTGGTCTTTCTTTTCGTATCAATTGGAAGAGCAGCCAAAAAGAAATAAAATCCTCCACATAGTTTACCCCTTTCACAAAAGGTATTACCTCATGCCGAACTCCTTCGGCGCGACAAATGGATTGCACTTCCCTCCCATCTGCACTTACGAGTAGCAGGTCCCAACCTTCCTCCTTCATTAATTTAGGCTGACCAGAGAGTAAAAGTTTAAAGGTTATTGGCTCGGTGGAAAGAAGGAGAAGCTTTGGCATTTAAAGAATTGTATGAGCTACAAAGGTAAAATTTTCTTAGAAGAACTTGACTAAAAATACAGGAATGACCTCGAACAAAGCATGTAAAAAGGAAATTCAAGACTGAGAACCAAAAAAACTTTGGGCTAGAAAAAAAAATATTTTTTTTCATTGGACTCTGCCAAGAATTAAATCTTACCCAAAAACGGTCAAAAATTTATCTAATAGCCTATTTAAGCCAAAGTTGATTTAAAAATAGAAACAATCAATTTTAAAATTCTTGTTTAAATACAATTTTTTATTTTAATTTTAACTAAAAACTATTTTGGTTTTAATATATTTTAATTAGTTTTATGACGGGTGATAAAACTTTTAACATTTCTTTTTTAAATGAACTTATTTTTTAGAGAAGGGCTACACAGTAATTTTTTCCTTCTTTCATTTTTTTAAAATTTCCTAAAAACAGAAAACCTTCCATCCGAAACTACTCCTTTCAGGCATAAACCTGCATGGATTGTTTCGGAAAGAAGGCTTATTCTTCCATTTAAAGTTTCTTAATCGAAGAGTTCTGCTAACTTGGCCTCAAGGCTTGGTCCTCTCAAATCTTTGGCAATGATTTTACCATCTGGATCAATTAAATAGGTAGCAGGAATGGCTTGAATTTGGTATAATTCAGCAGCTGCTGAGTTGAAGTACAGTAAATCTGAAACCTGCGTCCAAGTTAATTTATCGTCAGCAATTGCTTTGACCCAATCCTCACGGGATCGATCCAAGGAAACTCCAAATACCTCGAATCCCTTTGCATTGTATTGGGAATACAGGCGAACGACATTTGGGTTTTCCTGACGACATGGCTTGCACCAAGCCGCCCAAAAATCAATCAACACATACTTACCTCTTAAATCTGATAATTTAGTTGTCTTTCCACTTGGGTCAGGAAGGACAATATCAGGAGCAACTTGCCCCACAGCCAATGCTCTTAATTCATCGAGCTGCTGCTTCATCTGCAGAATTGCAAGGGTACCTGGGTAATTTTCATTCAGCTTGGTAATCAAAGCATCAATAAAAGGAAAATCATTTTGTGGATTTAAAAGACCAATAGCGGCCAATGAAGCAAATGAAGTACCCATACTCTCAATCATCTCTTTCACGCGGAGTACCTGCTGAGATTCCAAAGACATGGCATCCATTTGAATTTGCCGAATCACTTCCGCATCGTTTTTGCTCATCGCCTCATAGTAGCGTTCATTAAGCTGATTGACTTGAGCTTGGTAACCTTCCATGAGTTTTTCCAGCTTTAGCATTTCTTTGCTGTCCTTGGAACCTTCGATTTGAAGGCTAGTTGGGTCTGAAAAGTTGAACTTTACATCCACATTTTCTTTAAATAGCGCAAGTTTGACAATACGCTGCCCATATAGGTTTAACTCATAAAAAGTCGGAGTACCAATAGAGTCAAATTCGTAGGTAAAGTCTCCATTAGGCTTAATTTCCAAGGTGTCCAATACCTTCGGCCTACTGTCTGTATATTGGGAAAGTACCACAACTCCTTCTGGAGCATTTTGTAGATTTCCGGTAATAACCACTTTGCCCCCCGCAGAATCTGTTCCACCGCAAGAAAACAAGGCCATGGTGGCACTCAATAAAATTCCGAACATAAATTTTCTCATAGTTTAATTCGCTAATAATTCACTAAAAATGCTGGAAGCAACTTTTGGATCCGCCTTTCCCCCTGATTTTTTCATTAATTCACCCATAAACAATCCCAAAAGTCCCTTTTTTCCAGACTTAAACTCTTTTACCTTTTCTGGATTCTCAAAGAGTACCTCCTTTGCCAATGGGACCAGGTAGCTTGAATCACTTTCTTGGATCAAATTGAGATGCTGCGCAATTTCTAAGGGTGTAACTCGTGGATTAAGGATTAGTTCAGGATAAATCTTTTGGGCTGCAACTGAGAAAGAAACTTGCCCCTCCTCAACCAATTCTATAAGCTGGGCAACTGCCTCTACTTTCAAGGGAAAATTCTCGAATGAAGTACCTGCCTCATTCAAATGGGACTTTATCGGCCCCATCATCCAATTGGAAGCAGCTTTGTAGTGTCTAGTCTTGCTGCAAAGCGCATCAAAATATTGGGCCATTTCTCTACTCTCTGTTAGCAAAACAGCATCGTATTGAGGCAATCCATAGCTCATCCTAAATTTCCGATACAATTCAATAGGCAGTTCAGGCAACTCTGCCCTCACTGAATCAATCCACTCTTGGGCTAACACCAAAGGGGGTAAGTCAGGCTCAGGAAAATACCGATAATCATTCAGTTCCTCCTTGGTTCGCATGCTACTAGTATAGCCTCCATCAGCGTCAAATGTTCGCGTCTCAGAAATAATGAAGCTTCCAACTTCGAGCAAACCTACTTGACGCTCGTATTCATAATCAATAGCCCTACCAAGATTTCGAAAGGAATTCATGTTTTTAACTTCCACTTTCTTCCCAAGAGTTTCCGTTCCTCGAAGTCTTACAGATACATTGGCATCGCAGCGTAATGAACCTTCTTCCATCGACCCATCACAAATTCCCAAATACATCACCAGCTTTCGGACTTCATTCAAAAAAGCAACTGCCTCTTCGGAAGACCGAAGGCAGGGCTCTGTCACAATCTCTATAAGAGCCGTTCCTGCTCTATTGAAATCTACCCAACTCTCCTCCTTTTGAGGAGCATGAATCAGCTTCCCTGCATCTTCTTCCAAATGAATTCGATTTAGCCGAACCTCTAATTCACTTCCATTCTCCAAAATGAGAGGTACCTTTCCCCCTAGGCAAATCGGCTCCTTGTCTTGGGTAATTTGGTAGCCCTTGGGTAGGTCTGGATAAAAATAATTTTTTCGATCAAAACTTGAGTGGCAATTGATCTTGCACTGACAGGCCAATCCCATCCGGACAGCAAATTCCACTGCTTGCATATTGACTTTGGGAAGCGTCCCGGGATGTCCTAAAGAGATTACCGAAACCTGAGTATTGGGAGCTGCCCCGAATCCTATCGCATCTTCAGCAAATAATTTACTGGAAGTTGCCAGCTGCGCATGAACCTCAAGCCCCACCACCAATTGGTACTTATCAACTAGTTCTTTGGACAACATGGCGCTACAACTATCAATTACAATAAAATAGACTTCGCTTTGGCAACCACCTGTGGCAATCCAGCAAGGTCCTTCCCACCAGCAGTTGCAAAGAAGGGCTGTCCTCCACCTCCTCCTTGAATTTCTTTTGCAAGTTCCCGAACTAGATTCCCAGCATGCAAACCAGTCGATTCCAATAAAGATTCATCGATAAACACCGCTACTTGTGGCTTACCATCAATGGTTGCTGCCAACACGATACAAGCATTTGCAACCTCATTTTTCAGTTCATACACCAACTTTTTCAAAAAGTCAGCATTGGGTAACGACACAGCAGCAATCAATACCTGCATCCTGTCTTTTTTTACAAACTGTCCCTTTAACTGCTCCTTGATACCTGCAGATTTTTCTAATTGCAACTGCTCCAGTTCTTTTTTTAATTCATTGCGTTCTTGAACCAAGGATTCAACTGCTTTGACCAGATCTCTTGGATTCTTTAGCAATTCTTGGATTTCCTTCACCAAAGCTTCTTGCTCACGCAAATATTGCTCAGCAGCTGTAGATGTAATCGCTTCAATACGACGCACTCCTGAGGAAATGGACCCTTCACTACTGATTTTAAATAATCCGATTTGGCTTGTTTGGGCAACGTGGGTACCTCCACAAAGTTCGACTGAAAAGTTTGGATCAAAGGTGATCACTCGAACAAAATCCCCGTATTTTTCCCCAAATAAGGCTGTTGCACCAAGCTTCTTAGCATCTTCAATAGGCACATTGCGCTGCTCGACTAAGGAGATATTTTCGCGCACCTTGGCATTGACAATAGCCTCTACCTTTGAAATTTCTTCCTCGGTCATTTTACCAAAGTGAGAAAAATCAAATCGTAGCAAGTGCTCATTGACCAAAGATCCACGCTGTTGGATATGCTCACCTAATACGGACTTGAGCGCAGATTGAAGTAAGTGCGTAGCGGTATGGTTGTTCATGGTCAGCTGACGCTTCTCGCGATCTACTTCTGCAAAAAACTGCGCTTCAGGATGTTGGGGCAGTTTTTCTACAAAATGAACGATCAAGTCGTTCTCTTTTTTGGTATCCAAAACACGGATTTGTTCCACATCGGTCTTCAACCAACCCGTATCACCAATCTGTCCTCCACTTTCTGCATAAAAAGGTGTTCGATCCAATACCAGTTGGAATCGATCTCCTTTTTTATCAGTTATGGTTCGGTATTTTACAAGGTGTGAATAGGTTTCCAACATGTCGTACCCAACAAATTCCACGCTTGAATCCTCTTGCACCATCACCCAATCTCCTGTATCCTGCTCAGAAGCAGCTCGAGATCGGACTTTTTGCTTTTCCATTTCTTCAGCAAACCCCTTTTCGTCGACTGAAAATCCATTTTCACGGGCGATGAGGGAAGTGAGATCTAGTGGAAATCCATAGGTATCGTACAACTCAAAGGCTGTCTTTCCAGAAATCACCTGCTGGCTGCTTGCTACCAAATCTGCTTTGATTCCATCCAACATGCGAAGTCCATTGTCTAGAGTACGTAAAAAAGAAGCCTCTTCCTCTTGAATTACCTTGGCGATAAATTCCTGCTGCGCACGTACCTCTGGAAAAATATCTCCAAAATTCTCAGCGATAAGCGGTGTTAACTCAAATAAAAATGGCTTTTGAAAACCTAGGAAAGTATATCCGTAGCGCACCGCTCTACGCAAAATTCTTCGAATCACATAGCCTGCCTTGTTATTGGACGGGATTTGTCCATCCGCAATAGTAAAAGAAATCGCACGGATGTGATCTACTATCACCCGAAAGGCAATGTCTGTGGGCTCATCTTTTCCGTAGAATTTACCTGATTTACGCTCCAATGCAGCGATAAAAGGCATAAACAAATCGGTATCGTAGTTGGAGGATTTGTGTTGAATTGCTCTTACCAAGCGCTCAAAACCCATTCCTGTATCCACATGCGTAGCAGGAAGCGGCTTCAAACTTCCGTCCGCAAGACGGTTGAACTGCATAAATACCAAGTTCCAAATTTCAATTACTTGTGGATGGTCGTTGTTGACGAGTTCACGACCTGGAACCGCAGCGCGTTCGGCAGCAGTACGCAAATCAACGTGAATTTCAGAGCAAGGACCACAAGGACCTGAATCACCCATTTCCCAGAAGTTATCCTTCTTGGAACCCATGATGATGCGATCTTCTTCAACAATATTTTTCCATAGGTCGTAAGCTTCTTGATCCTTGGCTAAGTTATCTCCTGCATCTCCTTGAAATACGGAAACATACAAAAGCTCTTTGGGCAACTTATAGACCTCGGTCAACAGTTCCCAAGCCCATTCAATAGCTTCTTTTTTGAAATAATTTCCAAAAGACCAGTTGCCCAACATTTCAAACATGGTGTGATGGTAGGTATCTACCCCTACTTCCTCTAAATCATTGTGTTTTCCACTTACCCGGAGGCATTTTTGAGAATTGGCTACACGAGAAAATTTGGCAACCTCATTGCCTAAAAAAGCATCTTTAAATTGATTCATTCCCGCGTTGGTAAACATCAACGTAGGATCATTTTTAACGACTATGGGTGAAGAAGGGACGTACTGGTGCTGCTTGGATTGGAAAAACTCAATAAACGTACTTCTGATTTTTTTGGCTTCCATGGAAGATTGTTGGAACAGTGGGTAAAACTAGTTGGGGTACATCTGTGAAACTAAATACATATGCAGGCCACAAATTTAATAGAATTGACTGGCTTATGCACAGGTATTTGCGTTTTTGACTAAAGCTTTGGCCAGTTTTTGTGAATTTTCTTGGGTGGTTTTTTAGTCTAGTATGATCCTATTTTGTGAAAAAGGAAAACGGAAGATTCTTTTTATATTCGTTTTTTTAACCCTATGCCCATGTCCTACCTAGATCAAATCGCATCACCAACCTTACTAATTGACGAAAAAATCACCCGAGCCAATCTTGAAAAAATGGCAAGAAAAGCTCAGCAACAAGGAAAAAAGTTGGTGCCACATTGGAAAACAGCCCAATCCCGCACCATAGGAAACTGGGCCAAAGACTATGGAATCCGTGAGGTAACTGCATCTTCCATCTCCTTAGCGGAATACCTCTGCGGTCAAGGCTGGGACTGCATCCACATTGCTTTCCCTTTCAATATTCGTGAAATCCCACGTCTTAATCGACTAGCGGCAAGGCAAGGGATTTCAGTGCAGGTAGTCAATGCAGCTACGGCAAAAGCGCTTGCAGCAGGCTTAACCGAAAAGGTAGAGTTCTTTGTTGAACTCGATGCAGGCTACGGTCGAACAGGCATTCAAGCTAACCAAGAAGCCGAACTGGAAGCAATTTTTAATCAGGCAAGTACCAGTGAATTCTTAAAATTTAAAGGCTTTTACATCCATCCTGGGCACACCTACTACGGAAAAGACAAAGATAAAATCCATTTGGAAAGTCAAGAGGCACTTGCACAGATGAAAGCAAATTACCTGCATCGCTACCCAAATTTAGTAACTCGCATAGGAGACACACCAGGATGTGCCGTTCGAAGTGAATTTGGGGAGGTAGATGAACTTGGACCCGGAAACTTTGTGTTTTTTGACCTAATGCAGGTGCAATTAGGCAGTTGCACAAAAGAAGAAATTGCCATTTGCTTGGCAGTACCCGTAGTAGATATTCGAAAAGATCGAAAAGAGATTCTCATTCATGGAGGAGGAGTCCATTTGGCAAAAGATGTACTGAACAACGAAGACGGAAGTAAAAATTTTGGAGAAATAGTCTTGCTTGACGAGAAAGGTTGGAGCATTCCTAGTCACAATTCCTTTGTGAAAAACATCTCCCAGGAACATGGGATCATTCAGGCTTCCGACGAACTACTGGCATCCGTCAAAGTGGGTGATTTACTAGGGATCTTGCCTGTGCACTCCTGTATGACCGCAGATTGCATGGGTAGCTACTTAAGTTTGGATGGTCAAATGATAGACCATGCCGAAGGAGCTCGGTAAATCACTTTTACTTCAAACAAGTCAAAAGCCAAGCCCTACGAATAACCAAGGAATTAAACCTTGTTCAATTTCCACTTCCCTTTCTTGAAAAAGTAAAGTGCTACAAGCGCGTGCAAAGAATGACATGCTGCAATGGCAATAAATATTCCTAAATAGCCTAATCCTAGCGTAAAAGCGAGTAAGTAGGCCATTGGAACTTCGATACCCAGCAATACCACTGCATTAATCCAGGCGGGAGTTTTCGTATCGCCTGCCCCATTAAAAGCTTGAGTAAGTACCATCCCAATGGCGAAAAACACATAGCCAAAGGCAATTACCCATAACCCTTGCGCAGCAACTTCCCCAACCTCAGAAATAGTGGTAAATAATCTGACTAATTGCTTGCTGAAAATCAGGTAAATTCCCGTAACCGATGCCATGAAAATCACATTATAGCGTACAGTCAACCAGACGGCTAATTCGGCTCGCTTTGTTTTCATGGCTCCTAGATTTTGTCCAACCAAAGTGGCTGCAGCACCAGATAATCCCCAAGCAGGTAAAATAGTGAAGATTAATATCCGAAATGCAATGGTATAACCAGCCAAAGCTGCCGAACCAAATTCGGCATTCATTCGAGTTAAAGCTACCCAAGAAAGGGAATCGATCAGGGATTGTCCCATGCCACCTAAAGATAATTCCACGATTTTTTTAATCGTTTCCCAGCTTAATGCAATGTTTTCCTTTAGGATTTTAAGTTTGTGCTTTCCATTGAACAGGTGGTACAACTGGTAAAGCACTCCCATGCTTCTGCCAAAAGTAGTAGCCATAGCCGCTCCATCTAGCCCATACCCTTGCCAAGAACCAATTCCAAAGATCAACAAAGGGTCCAGGACAATATTGAGCCCGTTTGCAATCATCAAGGAACGCATCGCATGATGCGCTTGTCCTGCACCTCGAAATGCTCCATTGCACAAAAAAAGTAAAAGAATGGCCGTATTCCCAGCAAATACAATTTTGGCATAATTTGACCCTGATTCAATTAGTTGTTCTTCGGCACCCATCAAGCGGAGAAGATCACCTGCATACAGCCAACCCAACACCCCAAGTACAATGGAAATCAAAGCCCCTACTAGGATCAATTGAAAGGTTGCTGATCCTGCGTCTTTGTAGTTTTTTTCACCAAATCGTCGAGACACAAGCGCTGTAGCAGCCATACTTAACCCAAAACCTAGCGCATAAGTCAGCACAATTACAGACTCAGTCAAACCCACTGTTGCGATGGCGTATTCCCCTAGTTTTGCTACAAAAAAAATATCCACAATAGCAAACGATGACTCCATCATCATTTCTAGGATCATGGGTAATGCAAGAATAAAAATGGCGGTCTTCAACGGAAGACGGGTAAAATCTTGCTCCTTACCTAAAAGGGCATCTTTAATCAGTTGCCAGGTCATAAAAATGAGGGTAAACGAATGAAGCTTCCCCAACAAGGCAGGGTAAAGCAAGGAAATGGGAGCACAAAAAAACAAAAAAAACCGCACAAGGCGGTTTTTAATTAAAATGAAATTTGATTTCTCAAGAATAAGTGAGTCTTTTTGAATTAAGAATAGCTTAAAGCGAAGTAGATTAATGAAGAATTTATTACTACAAAAAATAAGAACATTACTAAATTAATTAACCTAGTCATCTTTTTTTCAAATGAATCTTTAACACCATCTTTAAAAATTAAAGAAGGTAAAATGCCTAAAATTGCTATCATAGCAACTATTAAAACAATGCAAAATGCATTAATAATTTCTGCTAATGAAAAAATATTGGTAGATGGCAATTTCGAAGCTAAAATATAACTACCACCAGCTGCAGTGAATAGTGCACCTACAGTATATCTGCTAGGGTCTGGGGCAAAAGGCGCTATAAATGTTACCAGTACTGCAATATATAGAATTAAAAATAGCTTTAAAATAACAGATAATCCACCTTTATATATCCTAAGTGCCATTCTGAATTGAGAAAAATCAGTTTTATAATCAGAAGAAAATTTTGGATTTCCTCTTGCCGATTTATAGGCATGGGGCTTTTCGATCAATTTAATACTATTTTCTTTTTCATATCCATTAACCATAACTCTTGAACTTACTTTAGAATCATTAGAGTCTGGCTCAAAATATAGATTTTTCCTATCAATCCATTTATGTTCAATTGGTATAATCAAATCATGTTGATCAATCGGATATAGAGATACATCAAAAAATTGAGTGCTTTTTGCTTTGACATAATATTGAATGTATTCGACATGGTTAATCGAATCAGTATACCTGTCCACCAAGTCACTTTTTAAAATATCTCCATTAACTAGTGTAAATGGAAGTTCATTTTGGTGGGCAAAATCCTTTTCCCCTAAAAAATCGAGCTCATTTGGATTCCATTTAAACCACAAATAAAATTCATAGGTCCAATAAGATTCTTTAATATTTAGGTCTTCAATTCTTTCAAGATAGGTTCCAATTATTACTTTTTTTGAATTTGATGGTATGGAAAAATTTTCGGATGCAGTTTTACCTGAATCTGGAACTTTAGGGTCCATGGTGTTTTTCATAGCATCGCTCACATTGGTCGCCATATCCTTTATGTAATTGGATATTGTATATGAAAAAGCGATTCCTGAAATCAATATCCCAATTAGGAAAATGATTAAAACTAAATGAGATGGCTTGTTTTTGTCAAACATATAATGCTTTTTTTACACGTTTCTATAGGAATCACAAATTCCAATATTGTCCAATTAAGATCAATTGTGGGGTAGTGACAATTGCTTTAGTAAAGATTTAACTTGTGGCAAAATAAATCAAAATTGTCGGTTTTGACCTTGAACAGTTTCAATTTTATTGATTAATTAAAATTGGTGGCATCCTACATTGTTTTTATTAATGAATGCAATGTCTATTAGGAAAATTAGAACACAAAAAAAACCGCAAATTCGCGGTTTTTTGTGAAATAAATAGTAATCTGTTAGGGTAAGCCCAACTTTTCGAGGTGCGCTTCTTTTATTTTTCGACGTAAAATTTTACCCACATTGGTCTTTGGAAGTTCGTCTGTGAAATAGACTTCTCTAGGAACTTTGTAATTGGTCAAAAACTGTTTGCAGTGCTCAATCACTTTTTCTTCAGTAAGTGCGGCATCTTTCTTAACTACATAAGCCACAACCTTTTCTGTAGACTTCGGATCAGGCATCCCAATTACCCCTACTTCTAATACGCCAGGGCAGGAAGCAACCACATCTTCTACCTCATTGGGATACACATTGAATCCAGACACTAGGATCATTTCTTTCTTGCGGTCCACAATCCTGGTAAATCCATCGGCATCCATGACGCCGATATCGCCAGACTTAAACCAATCTCCATGCATTACTAGTGCTGTTTCTTCAGGTCTATTCCAATAACCACGCATCACCTGTGGACCTTTGATCAAAATTTCACCTCGCTCACCCAGCGCAACTGGATTACCAGCATCATCGGCAATCATCACCTCGGTATTTGGCAAAGGCATCCCAATGGTTCCGATTCGTTCGGTTCCATCAATAGGGTTACATGTAGCTACAGGAGCAGTTTCTGTTAGGCCATATCCTTCAGCAAGTGGTACTCCTGTGACCGATTTCCACTTTTCTGCGGTTGCCTTTTGAACGGCCATCCCACCTCCAACTGCAATTTTCAAACCTGAAAAATCCAATTTACCAAAGGCTTCCAGGTTCAATAATCCATTGAAAAGGGTATTCACACCAGTAATCACGGTAAAGCGCTTCTTTGCTAAATCTCCAATAAAGGCCTTCATATCTCTTGGATTGGTAATCAACACATTATGTGCTCCAATTTTCAACATAGCTAGACAGTTGACTGTCAAAGCGAAGATGTGGTAAAGCG
>JACCDP011304471.1_pt1 | contig 14115 bp, 28 predicted proteins | sample 7445841 | NCBI WGS metagenome assembly JACCDP01 (sample SAMN15323441, study PRJNA562643) | freshwater metagenome | isolation source: river surface water | place: USA:Blue River Watershed | collected 2017-08-17
AGCTGCAACGATTTGTGTGCCGCTATGAAGCGTGCTTGGGAAAAAGCGGGAAGGCCGAGTACACACTATTGGCAAGGATTTCGAGAACTGCGTTGGGAATCTGTTAAGAAAACTCTTGATGAGTTTCGCGATGTTTTATTTGATGAAGTTAACAATTCTCGCAAAGAGTCAAAAGATAGAACAGCTTTAACAATCATAAAAGACATGATTGAAAAGTTAGTTATGCGCGATGGATTTAAGATTGGTGGAGAAGCTAATTATGTGATTGAAAATTGGGAAAATTGTCGTCATGCCCAAGATGAATTGGTAGTAGAGGGTAGGGAGCTGGTCAAGCACATAGATTCTAACGATTTGCACCGGTTACGCGACCAAAAAGCAAAATGTTATGACGATTGGCTTTTAAATGATCGTTATTCGCCAGATAAAGCGGAAAAGTTCCGTGCTGCCGCGAAAGAAAAAATACATAAGACCAAATAATAGGGAGGGTATAAGTTCAATGCCGACTACTATACCCGACGAAACTGCAATGGATTCAATGTCCTATGAGTGTTCGAAGCAAGCCAGATTAAAGGCGCAGCTCGAATCTACAGGTTACACATGCATCGATGATCCAGCGGGACTCTACGATAAAATTGGAACAATTCAAGAAATTGAGTGTTTTTGTGAGTTGTATACACCGCGTCTTTTGTGCAAGTTATTTGCGAAGGGTTGTGAACATTTAGATCATTCTTTTTACTTAGTACCTCTTTGGCAAATAACGAAGCACGGTTATATCGTACCTCAACCTGGCGAATACTTCACCACGAAGTACGTTATAGGAATCCGCAGAGTTGGTGAAAATGCCTACGTACCTTCAATCAGATTGCCGTTAACGTAAATTTGTGGAAACCTACTATACTTACCTCCGTTGGTGCCGGGATTATAACGAGCGTAATCTAATCGATCCCACTTCCGACAAGATGGAATGGCACCACATATTGCCTCAGTGTATATTTGGTGACATTCGCATCGGACTATGGTTAACTCTTAAGCAACACGCAATTGCAACCGCCTTTCAAACTTTGGCGTTTAACCGCAATTGTTTGTGCCCTTGGCACATTAAACATTTACCAGAGGAACTGTGGAACTTATGCCGACCGATCTTTTCTACGGATAAAAGAGAAATAGGACTTAGGCATGTTAAATCTGGGCACATGAAATATATGCAATCCTGTATAGACAAAAATATTCAGCTTGAGGCGGTAAAAAAGGTTGGTGAAAGACATGTTGCTTCGGGTCATTTAGATCGCATTAGAAATCTACGAGATCCAGTAAAACTAGCAGAAAATGCTAGATCTATGGGGAAAATTCACGGTCAAAAGGCAAAAGAATCTGGCCTTTGGGATTCAATTAAACCACTTGGCGCCGCCGCTCAACACGCCCAAAGATGGGTAAATCTTGCTCCGGGTTACCCTCAATACGAAAGCACACCCTGCGGATTGACTAAGTGGCAAAAAGCCCGAGGCATTGATCATAAAAATCCCGAAAACCGTCGCAGAGTTTCGTAATGAGTAGTTCTTTCCTTTTCAACTCCCATCGGCAGGGAGCTAAAGATTCAGAAACAGAATCAGGCATTCAAGACGCACCAACCCCTATATCTTCGGCAGGCAACCCTACACAAAAGTATAGCAATGCTTCGGGGGACTTCAACCTGGAAAAACACCTGAGGCGCAAGGTTAAATCACGTAAGGATCTCGACCAACCAAAAGCTGGCAAAGTCCCTATGCGTGATAACACTGCGCCGGAATATCAAGAAGGGCCTCTAAATACGGGGGGATCTCAAACTGATAATTCTACCGATAGGTATTTTGGAAGCTTTAGCATTGAAGCCAAACGCAATGTTATGGATTTGTTAAAAACACATCCAGAATTTGATGAGAAGGAAAAAGTACGAATGAACCGGATCGGCAATAACACAAAGGAAGTTATGCCTAATGATCCCACCAAAATTGTGGAAAATGGTGGCTATATAGTCTACGAGAACCAACCCCAAGCATCACAAAAATCCTACAAAAATGAAAATCACTGATCCTGTTTCATTCTTAAGAAATCTTGTAGCGAAAAAAGGCAAGAGCGAGCTTGACGGTGTTTACTTAACTTCCGTTCATGTCGTAGCCGATGCGGCAGAGGATTACGGCTATGTGATGTCATATGACCAACTTGACCGGGTCGTTAGTTCAATTTTTCGTAGGGATGAAAATGATTGGAATCGACTACTTGTTGATTCCCGATTGCATGAATCCGAAATCGTACACCCGATCGCTTTTCACCATAATGGTGAACCCGTAACCATTTTCTTTATTGCCGAAGGCCATGAGATGTCTTGCATGGTCTGCATTCCAAAAGTTCTGATTGATGAATTTCCGCAAGAAGTTTTAATATTTCAGCAACTTCTTAAGGAAGTTAGCGGTTTTGCAGGAAAAACCGCAACTATTGTTAAGTTTGCTTTAGGTGCAGTCTGGGTTAGCTGGTCTGACCTCGTCGAGCGGGGAGAAGCTCAGGAAGTCGACGTCGGGTTTTGAGTTTACGGCTACGCCGAGCTCCCTACCTTGAATTTGTCCGACACTCTTCTATGGACCTCAACGACTACCAACAAACGGCCCTGCAAACAGCGATTTACCCGGACCGAGGAACCAACTACGTCTACCCCGCCTTGGGCCTTGTGGGGGAGGCTGGAGAGGTGGCTGACAAGCTTAAAAAAGTCATTCGAGATCGGCAAGGGGTATTGACGGACGACGTCAGAGACAGCGTCCTTAAAGAGGTTGGCGACGTGCTTTGGTATGTGGCCGTGCTTGCCGATGAGCTTGGCTCGGACCTAGCGACTGTGGCTCAAAACAACCTTGAAAAGCTGGCGTCACGTCATGCAAGGGGTGTGATTTCTGGCTCTGGGGATTACCGATGAAGGCATCTGGTTGTACTTTCAATCAAATGATGAAAATCAGAGCTAGTAAACCAGTGCTGGCTCAAGCCACATCATTTATGCAAGTTGAGTTTGGCATTGACGAACTCATTGCATCTTGGAGAGGTTTTGTTGACATCACAGATGAATGCGGAATGGAATTCCTAAATCGTAAAGAAATTTGCGATGAATTTACAGATGCCCTTACGGAGTACATCCGATATGTCGACGAAAAATCCCCATCTTTCGACGTGGGATAGACGTTTTTTACTGATTGCACACGAAGTGAGCAGTTGGTCTCACGATCCGGGTACAAAAGTAGGAAGCGTCCTTGTTTTAAACAGACGCATTCTCAGTACCGGATACAATGGATTTCCACAATCTATTTCCGACAGTTTAGATCGATATTATGACAGGGAGTACAAACTCAGCATCACTGTGCATGCTGAGAATAATGCCATCCTCAATGCCGCAAAAAACGGCACAAAGGTCGAAGGAGCAACGATCTACGTAACGTTCCCACCCTGCTCACAATGTGCAGCAGCAATTATACAGGCGGGAATATCTAGTGTGATCTGCCCTGATCCCTCGCAAGCTCCAGAACGCTGGAGAGCAAATTTTGTCCGTGGCAACAATTTGTTTTACGAGGCTGGCATTCAAGTTCTTTATTACTCGGAGGCCGACCTATGGAAAACAGACAATGCCCGACTTGCGGAGCAAGGTGGATAGCTGGACAGCACTACTGGGCTACAGGAAAACGCGGAAGCGAACTGGATCTTGCCGGTTTGGTTTGTAACTTATTAAGTGATTCTAAAGTTTGCGTTAACCCGTGCCGGGGCCAAGAGGGTGGAGACACCTGGGCCAAACGCAGTCAACGTGTTTCGTCACAATTAGAAAAATTGGACGAATCCTGAAACCTTAAATCTTCCAATAGCGTTCCAAAAACGCGCCACACACCGCCCATTATTCAATCGTCCCATGCAGACGCCAACTCACGAAGTCATGCTGCCTCAACAAATTCTCGAAAAAGCAGTCAAAGGCGACCCAGAAAGCATCACCTGCATCGTCAAACAGTACACACCACTTGTTCAAAAAATTGTCAACAAATATGCCTGGATGAGCCCCAGTCATAGCAGGGAGGATCTTGTTCAAGAAGGTTTAATCGGTGTTGTAAAAGCCATCGAAACATTCGACTTGAACAAAGGAAATGCCTTTATGAGTTGGGTGTACCCACAAGTACGGGGTGCAGTACAAGGTTGCGCTCGCAAAGAGCTCAGGCATCCGCGTTTCAAGCTGTCACTAGAAGACCAAGGTGGTGAAGTGTCTCTAAGCAGTGAGACTGTTTATGAGCTTAAAGATGAATTTCAGCGAACATCAATTAAAGACATTGTCGAAAATTGCTGTGGTTCTGTAGATAGTAAGCGTGCGCAGATCGTGTGTTCGCGCTACGGTCTCCTGGGTAAAGAGCCTTTGCGTCAAGGCGAAGTTGCTCAAAAATTCGGTATGACCAAACAAGCTATAAATAGTCACATTTCCCGCTTTGTAAAAATTGCACGGGAAAAATATCCCGAACTACGCGAACTCATTTCCTGACAATGACGGGTAAAATCTGTATCGTCACTAAAGTTTTCGACGACAATTGCGATCTTTGCAAACACATGTCGAAACATGATAGAGCGACCTTTGAAAATTATGGAGATGTTGCTTACATAGAGTATAAACTCGACGAGATTATCAATCACGATAACAACGTCAGTAAGCGCAAGCTTTATCGAATTTTAGAAGACTACTGCGTTTCTCCAACGTACGAAATCGACCTACCTGTGTACACTATTATGTCAACACAAGGAAAATACCTTGGTCACATTCAAGGATCTGCAACAGTAGTCGAGTTGCGCGACAAACTTAAAGAGTGTCTTGAAGACACCCCTGAATAATTGGAGGGTCATGGTAGTTGGGACACCACATTCTTGTCAGTCTTTACGGAGTTAGCTACGCATTACTGAACGATTTAAACGGAATCAAAGCCGCTTTTGACGACGCTGTCAAAGTTTGTGGCGCTACCGTTTTGAACGTATACTGCCACCAATTTTCTCCGCATGGCGTCACTATTGTGTACGCTCTTGCAGAAAGTCACATCAGTATACACACTTTTCCTGAAAAAGGTTCGTGTGCTCTGGATGTTTACACTTGCGGGGAAATGAATGCTCGTGGTGGCATGGATGTGCTAATCAACTACTTTAAACCTACAGAGTTTTCATTACAGGAGATCAACCGATGATCAAGAAAACAAAAAAGCTCGTAAAAAAAGCTTTGACGCACCCGGAATTATTTTCCTTTGGGGAGCTCTCGTACTTTAAGCTTTGGTTAACGGAGAGAAAAAAGCGCAAAGAAGAAAAGCGTAAAGCAAAAGAAAACAAATCTTAACAGTTTACTTGCTGACGCATTAGCTATCATGCTCTTGCCTAGTTTTGCCATCATGGTTGACATGGTCAGCTATCTAGCAACTGAAAACTGTTTTTCTTCACATGGTGAGCCTCAAAAACTCCACTGTATCCACACTTCTTGAACTCCTGAAAAAAGACCTCAACTGGTCTGATTTGATTTTTGATCTGGAGCAGTATGCTTGCTTTAGGGGGTATCGTGCAGGAATGGAAGAGCACCACATCGAACCTGAAAGGGAAAAAACCATTTACCTGTGGCCCGTGGAGCATCTGGCGATTCACATTTGCCATGCAAAAGCAAACCCCACTGACTCAAACTACGCGAAAGTTGCAGCATTTGTAAAACCCTTTCCGGGATCCTATAGGAGAATTTTCACCCTTCCAGAAAATGTATCTCTAGCTGTTTTGTCATTCGGTCAAACAAGGCCAAGTAAAACGGTGGAAGAAATGACCCGGATTTCAAATCTCCCCCAGTCAAAAAAAGCCCAAAAACAAGTTGAGCAAAAGATGGGCAAAATTACGGGACCAAAAAATGTTCTTCAAGCTCAAAATGCAAGGAGAGGTTTACCCTGCACCTGGGGCGATAAAATAAGTGCAGCAATTGCTGCCAAAGGAACTCACATTTGTCCGTACTGCCGAAAAGAAATGAAAAACATTGCATCAAACATTTTACAACACGAGAGGAGTTCCAAGTGTCTGAAACAATTTTCACAGTCACTTCAGTGATTTTCTTTGTGCTCCTAGCACACGCAACCAATGAACTCGGAAAAACCTACTGATCTAGAATTTTGGTGGCCACACCCTGATGCATTAAAAGATCTTGTCGTGGAGGAAGTGGACAAGGGCTTTGATTTGTCCGCTCCAGATGACAGCGAATGTGGCCAATGGTTGGCATATTTTTCCTCAACTCCGGAACTAAACAAATTGTTCCAGGAAAAGTTTATTGAATCTCTTTTAAATTACATCGAATCTTTAGACAATGGCCAAGTCGAAAACCAGCCCGACCGGAAAGAATCAGATTGTGCCGGTAGCAAAGAAGACACGCCAGGGCCAATCAAAAAGAACGATCCTCTCGGCCTCTTCGAGGAATTGCTCTAAGAAGCGTTATAAAGGCCAAGGTCGGTGATTCTGCAATTAAATCCGGCATTACCCTTTGAAACACCTAAGGGGAAAGGTTGGGCGCACTTTATCATTGACTATTCTCAAGAACACGACATTTACTATGTTGTTTTCTTAAATGATTCAGGGGAGTGTTGGACATTCCCCAATTCACAAATTAGACTTTCTGCCAACCACACTTTTGGTCGTACAAATGTTTCTTCCATTGCTAGCAGCAGTTACAATTGGGACAGTGATTGGTAACGGCATTTTGTTTTGGCTAATTGGCATTCAAGCCAAAAGAGTTGAACAAAGGCAAATTAAAATTTACCAAGCCATGCAAAAAGAGACCGAAAGATTAAGAAGAGAGGAGGGAGAAAGAATGCGAAAATACGCTAAAATGGAAAGCTAATTATAGCAAATTTGTATTAGTGCCCACGGAAGTTCTATAGGATTCCCGTGGGCTTTTCACGCGTTGAAGGTCCGGTCATGAGTATTCGCGATTATCGTCAGGCATACAAAACAGAACAGGGATTCGAGTACCCTTATTTCTTCACCCAGTACCAAAAAGCGCTAGCATCGGTCTGGCGTCCCGAAGAGGTTTCTTTTGAAAGCGACATTAGAGATTGGCAAAGAGCCAGCGAAACTGAAAGAGAAATTGTTGGAGGCATTCTTAAAGGATTTACAATCCTTGAGTGCCATGTTAGCGATTATTGGGCTAACATTCCGAATTGGTTTCCTAAACACGAAATCGCAGCTGTCGCAAGAATGTTCTCACTTTCAGAAGTGGTTCATTCCCATGCTTACAACATGTTGTCGGACACGCTGGGCCTCAATGAATTTGAGGCATTTTTAGGCGATCCGGTCGCTCAGCAAAAAATTGGATATTTCTTAGAAAAAAGGAGCATCAAAGAATCACTAGCTATTTTTAGTGGTGCCGGCGAAGGTGTCTCCCTGTTCAGCAGCTTTTCGGTTTTACTTTCTCTTAACCTTACAGGAAAATATCGCGGCCTATCTCAAATTATTTCATGGTCCATTAACGACGAGCAGCAACACTCAGACACGGGAATTGCGCTATTCAAAGAGCTTGTCAGGGAAGAACCCCTCACAGAAAAAGAGGAAGAAAACATTTACAAAGGATTTGATGCAGTTCTTCAAAACGAATTCGCATTTATCAAAAAGATTTTCGATGGCCGATCGTTAGAAACCATCGATGAAAAAAGTCTTCGAGCTTTTATTTGTTACAGGGCCAACGACCGTTTAGAAAAACTCGAATTGCGTCCTAAATATGTTTACAAACACGAAGAGGCCGATAAGGTAAAGAAGTGGTTTAATCCGCTTGCCGCAGGAGCTACCAGCACAGATTTCTTTGCCCAATCTAAAGACGGTGGTAACTACATCAGCAAACCGATTCAAGACTTTATGGGCGTTAATTTAAAAACTTTAGATCTTGTTTTAGTATGACTATTGCCCCGGAATGGCTCTCTGAAGAGGGCATGCATACGCTATCAGCCGGGTATTTGCTGCCTGGCGAAACACCTCGGGCAATGTTTGAACGAGTTGCCAAAACTGCTGCACAAATCAACGATGACCCGACGCTCTTTGACGATCTCTTTACTTGCCTTTGGCGCGGGTGGATTGGTTTGGCTTCTCCCGTTGCTGCTAATTTTGGGACCTCAAGGGCACTTCCGATTTCTTGCTATAGTGTACATCTCAGTGATTCTATTAGCAGTGTATACTCACACCTTAAAGAGGTAGCTCAACTGAGCAAAAATGGAGGAGGAGTCGGTGTCTACATGGGAGATGTACGCCCTGCTGGCGCTCCTATCTCAGGTGGAGGGAAATCCACGGGAATCGTCCCATGGGCTCAGCAGTACGACCTCTGTGCAAGGGTCGTGTCGCAAGGGGGAGTCCGTCGTGGTTCCTTCGCCATCTATCTACCCATCGACCATCCCGACGTTCCTGAGCTCTTACGTGCGAAAGACCACAGCAAAGGGGATCCGCGAAAGTTCGTGGATTCGAACGTTGCTCTTACGATTAGTGATGAGTGGGTGGAGTCGATGGTTGCGGGTGATATTCAAAAGCAAGAACTTTTTGGCGAAGTTTTAAAAACGCGGATGATTTCCGGATCACCTTATCTTGTTTTTACCGACAACGCCAACCGGCAAAACCCGGAATGCTACACTGAGCGTGGCCTCTCGGTCAAAACATCAAACCTCTGTAGCGAAATTTTCTTACATACTGATGAAAATCATTCGTTCGTCTGTGTCCTCAGTAGTCTCAATCTTAGTCGGTATGACGACTTTAGTGGGTGGAAATCTCCTACTACGGGACGTACAGTCCCCCAACTCGCGATTCATCTCCTTGACGCAGTCGTTAGCGAATTCATTCGCAAAGCAAAAGACAAAGTTGGACTCGGTCGATCTGTCCGATTTGCAGAAAAGTCTCGGGCGTTAGGTCTTGGAACCATGGGGTTACACACGCTTTACCAAAAGCGTGGTTTCCCCTTTAAATCATCAGAAGCTCGAAAATTAAACATTGAAACACACAGCTGGATTCGCGAACAATCTGAAATTGCATCACGAGAGTTGGCCCAACGCTTTGGCGAACCCGAATGGTGTATGGGCAGTGGGATGCGCCACACTCACTTGCTTGCTATTGCTCCTACTCGGACAAATTCTGTTATTTCTGGGGCGTTTAGCCAAGGAATTGAACCAATCGATTCAAACTTTTTTGTCGCTAAACAAGCCAAAGGGACCTACGTACGCAAAAACCCCGTTTTAGAAAGATTGCTTTGTGAGCGCGGTATTGGCCAAGAAATTTGGGATCAGATTCTTGAAGCTAAAGGTTCCGTGCAAGGGCTTAATTGCTTGAGCGCAAAAGAGAAAGAAATTTTCCTAACAGCTCGTGAAATTGATCAATTTGAGCTAATTAAACAAGCGTCTGATCGGCAAAAGTTTATTTGCCAAGGTCAATCGCTAAACTTGTTCGTGGACCCTGAGTCCGATGCTGCTTACATTATGCGATTGCATTTGTCGGCATGGAAAATGGGTCTCAAGTCTCTTTATTACCTCAAATCTTCGTCACTTTTGACGAAAAAACGAGAACGAGACGCACAAATCGTCACAAAAGCCGATTGCCCTTGGTGTGTAAAGCTAAAAGAAGTGCTTCGTACAGAGGGCATTTCATTTACTGAACTAACAAAAGAAGAGGCTATTGATCGCAATCTTTGGCAAGATGATTTTGTAACCGTGCCCCAATTGTGGCTTAATGGCAAACACATTGGTGGATATTCCGACTATGTCAACAGTAAAGAACCAACAGCTCAATATGAAAATTGTGTCGCTTGCGAGGCCTAGTATGACACGCCGCCGCTGTAAATCCTATCCGCCATTAACACGAGAACAACAAATGCTGGTGGCTGAGCACAAATGGATTGCGGGTCGTCTTGCATATGGTGCAAAGTGCTTGACAGGGGGCCATACTGGCTCCCTTACTCGTGAAGATTTGGAATCAATCGCAAATTTTGCACTGTGTGTGGCTGCTACACGGTACCGCCCAGATATGTACATTAAGTACAGCACTTACGCTTGGAACACGGCACGCGGTTACATACAGCACGCATTGCGTGATTATTCGCGCATGGTGAGAACCCCGCGCTGGATCGCAAATTATAAAGGTAAAGTTGCAGAACTAGTTGCTGAGGGCAAAACATACAAAGAAATTGCCGAAGAGCTAAAGCTTGACGAGCAAAAAGTTTTAAATTGTGAGCTTTCTGGAAACAACTACCATGTTTCCTATGACAGTTCTCCTGAAGACTGGGTCACATCCGAATTTGTCTACGACTTTGAAGAACACAAAGCTACATTGCTTTCTCCCGAACTTGTCGAAGAAATTCAGGGTCTGACAGACGCTGAAATGACCATGTTGATTAAATATGTCGAGGGGCACTCAATAAGCGAAGAGGAAATGGAATGGGCAGCAGAACGATTCTTTCAACTGAAGGGCATAGCCTATGGATTTCAATGATGAGTTCAAACTTGAACCTTTGCCATTAGAAACAGAGTTTAAAGTATTGTCTATCAGACGCAGATTACACGAATTAGAAAGGGAGGAATTGGAGGAATTTTTGACCGAAGCATTATCAATAATGACCAAACTAGCCCACCAAGTGCGTCAACTTTCTGATCATGTAGATAAACTTGAGGGTAAAAGTCTTTAGTTAAGAGGTAACCCATGTCTGTTGCAGCTCTTATTGCTTTTTTAGAAGCAAACGGTGTGTGGCTACTGGCTCTTTGGCTTGTGTTTGAACAGTGGCTTGCTAGTTCAAAATTCAAGTCAAATTCAACTATGCAGCTTATTATCAACGCTGGTAAAGTTATTCTTGGCAAGTACGCTAAACCAAAGCAATGAGTAAAGAATTGCCCGCAGGTCATTCTGCATCTGATCATAAAGACAAAGTGGGCCAGGAGATGCACCACTTTAAGCATGGTCAAATGCACTCTGGCACTGGTAAGAAAGGAAAGAAGGGCCCAGTCGTCAAGAACCCAAAGCAAGCGCTCGCGATTGCGCTTTCCATGGCCGGCAAAAGCAAGAAAGCTAAAGGCACAAGCGATCACGCTGAGCGCCTAATGAGCATGGGGTACTCAGAAGACACTGCCCGTCAAGTGGCAGAAATGCTGGAGCATTCCGAGGGAAAATAGATTGGCCCCGCCAGTTTGAGACTGGAAAGGGGCCAGGACCCGAAAAACGTGATAATTACGACACAGGTCTGTCAACCAAAAAAGGCCGTGGTCAGCTTCGGATTGGTAAAGGACCAGGCGATATGGGTAAGCAGAAAGTTAATAATGATGCCGAAATGTTGTCTCCAGTTGCTTATCCCAAAGGGCCTGGCAATTCTCAAGGAGGCAGCAGCAAAGATGTTACCGGTATGAGACAGTTGGGCTAATGGACCTAGGTGGTTTCTCAGAAGAATCGCTACTTGAAGTAGCTGACATGCTCGACTTTGCGGCAAAGTCTGCAGGCGACGTGTACTTTCCTGCAAAGAAGAAGAAATGTCCGCCAGGCACTTCAGCGGTTGGGGCCGGTTATTGCAAAAATCCAAGTCCAGAAAAGTTTGGGTTTGTGCCAGCTATTAAAAAACATTGTCCACCCAGCACACGAGCGATTGGTGCCGGTTTCTGCAGAGTGGACTTCGCAGAACAGGACCTCACTGGTGAATGCAATCAGAAAGAAAAGCGTGAGCGGATGAAAAAACCGCAAACTCCTGAGCAACAGAAGGCCAATGAGCAAAGATCCCAAGAGATGCAGGGAAAAGATAATGTTCCCTCTGGAGTTCGTCAACAAGCTGCGGAGAAAGCAGCAAAGACTCGTGCAAAGTGCAATAAAAACAGCCCTAAGCCTCCCCAAACACCACAATAAGGGTAAAAAACTTACACAATCACCGACAAACAATGTCATCCACAACTGCAAAAAACATCCTTTTGTCACAACCTAAAGCCGGCCTTTTGGGCGAACCTACTCAATCTTTCTTAGTATCCAATACTACAAAAACACAAACTCATACGGTGCTAGAAATTGAGATTCCCGGAGTGGATCCCAGTACTGTAGACGTTAGTTATGAAGATGGGTCTCTTCGAGTTACATGTGAAAAGGGAGTAGTCAACCACCACCTTGACCCTACAATCGACACGTCAAAGATTCAGGCAGATATTCTTTGGGGTCTATTAACAATTAAAATTCCTGCTCCGCAAGCACCTGCCCCGCACAGCATCAAAGTGCACATTTCCGACACAGTTCGGAAAGCCGCATCGAAAACCACGCAAAAAGAGTTTACCGAAGATTCAGAGAGCTAAAATGCGGGCGTCGGTTATGCCGACTCTCACCTTTTACTCTATTGAGTCCTGAGAATCATGACTAATCTTGTTCGGAGCCCTCTGTTTGACGAATTCAACAACATTTTGAATCTCACTCAGACCCCATTTGCTCAATCAAACAACGCTCGTACAAACCTTAATTATCGCATCACATCAGAAGACGATGCTGCTCTTGCGGAAGTTGAAGTCCCGGGTGTGACGCCCAGTGATGTCAAAGTCCGTATTGAAGGCCGCAGTCTGTCTGTAGAAACCCCTCGCGGTAACGCCTTTTTCACTCTTGGGCAGCGCATCGATGCTGATCATACTACAGCTAGCCTCAAGCACGGTTTATTGACTATCCGTATACCAAAAAGGGACGCACGGGTAGTCGAAGTTAAAATCTCCGAAGAAACATGAACTTTGACAGAGTAGTCTCTAATTTTACATCGTCAGTTGATGTTGGCGCTGTTTTAAAACGAGAGCTTGAAGAATCTATTTCGCCAATTACAGATCGCGTCGACCGCCTAGAGAAAAAGATCGATTTGCTAGTTTTGACGATGCAACGAATTGAGACTTTGCTTATCAGTGTTCAACCTGTGGTAAAACTACTGCAGAAATTCAAATTTCTATCCTGATTCTTAGCCCCATTATGGGGCTTTTTTGTGCCATGGCTGCTTTCGATTCTGAAAAATTTCTCGACTTCGTTGAATTTTTTGATAGGCATAACCCTAATCACAGAAAAGCAATGAAGGAAGTTGCCGACATTTTAGGACCAACGTTGTTGAATGACAATGCGCAATGGGTCAAGACCTATCGGTCTAACGTGCAGCCTGCAACGCCAAGCCAAGTATTGCAAGTTCCTTATTTTTCACAACGAGATAATTACAGGGATAGCTCACGGACCTGTTTCAGCTCAAGTTGCGCAATGCTTTGCAAGTTTTTAAAACCATCTGCAATTAAAGGCGACAATGATTATATCAAAGAAGTGTTCAAGCGGGGAGATACTACAAGTGCTGCAGTGCAGCTAGAGACATTAAAACATTTTGGCATCAGTGCCAAATTTGTAACTAATGGTACATTTGCCATGCTTGATTCGCAATTGGCAAAAGGGGTGCCAGTTCCGATAGGTATCTTACATAAAGGGCCAGCTACAGCCCCAACTGGAGGTGGTCATTGGTTGGTTGTGATTGGGAAAGAACCAGACATTAAAGCGCCTGGAGGGTGTTGGTACATTGTTAATGACCCCTGGGGAGAAATTCAAAACGCAACTGGCACCTACGTTTCCACTAACGGTCAAAAGCTAAAGTACAGCAAAGAACTGCTGACACAACGGTGGACGGTAGAGGGAGACGCATCGGGCTGGGCAATAGTGGCGACAAAATAAGTTGACGGGTGTCCAAAGCGTGCTAAAATAGGCTTAGCTCACCACGGGTTTATGCCTGACAAACATCCCATTGCCCCACCGCCGGAGCTGGTGAAGAGGTGGCGAGAGCTAGCCCCTCGTTGCCGTGACGGCGGCATTGCCCGAGAAGATTGGCTAATGGCCATGGCCGCCCAGTACGGCGCCGACCAGGAACTTGATGCGTGCTGTGCGTGGCTCCTTGAAGAGCCACTTTGCGCGTCCATCACACACAAGAAACTCCGCGCCGCCCGCCGCAAGCCGCCGAGCCTGAAGGAGCAGGCGCTTGCCATTCTTGAAGACGCCCACCGTGGTGACTTGGGTGATAACGAAATGGCGATCCTTCGCCGCGCACTGGAGCAACTCGATGACTGACAAACC
>JACCDP010683726.1_pt1 | contig 14112 bp, 12 predicted proteins | sample 7445841 | NCBI WGS metagenome assembly JACCDP01 (sample SAMN15323441, study PRJNA562643) | freshwater metagenome | isolation source: river surface water | place: USA:Blue River Watershed | collected 2017-08-17
AACATCTTTCCTTCATCACTGACGGGCATGGGGAAGCGCATTTCAGCGTAAGAACCTCCTCGGTAACGGCGACGGGAGCCACCTCCCCAACGAACTAAGACACCACCACGTTGCTTGCGAGAGCCTTTACGGTGCTTACGGGAACCCTTATGGTGTTTACGGGAACTTTTGCGACTCTTGCGGTGAGCTTTGCGACTACCCTTGCGATGATGACGGCGCTTTCCACCCGACTGGTCAGACATACCACGGATTTCAGCGAAGGCTGCATTCAAAGGTAAAAGCTTGGCGGAAGCAGTCAAATCAGCAGGGAGAACAGTTGCTTGGTCAACTGCAGCCGGGTAAGGTCCATAGGCACCTCCATGTTGATTCTTGTGGAATTCAGCAAATTGTCGTCCTTGCGCAAGGTTTAAACCCATAGGACCTGGATTGGAATAATTCACAGGGGCTTGACCTCCGCGCATACGACGGTGACTCATACGGTGTTTACGGGAACCTTTACGGTGAGCCTTGCGACTACCTTTACGGTGTTTCATAGTGCGACGAGACTTGGCCATTTTTCTCTACAAGTCTGCAATAAAAAAACGCGTCCCAAGTAGAACCATGGAACCTGAGTGGACCAAACAGATTTCGAGTAATGCTATCTGCACAACGTATTACTATATCTATATCGTGTATGCCATCCTCGCCGTAATTGCCCTCATCGGAACAATCGGTATCTTGGTGAGCTTCAAGTTGCCCAAAGGGTTGTCAGTTGCTGTTGGCTTCCAAGGTCTTTTGACTGCGTTGATTGCTGCAACTTTGACTTTGTTCCAGTACCTCGTTTGCTCTCGCGCTTTATTGGGGGAACAGAAGGTGGTATTGAAGAAGGAATAAGCATAGTCACTTCCCAGGAATCGTAGGATACAGTGCATACTGATTTTCCCGACCGGACAAGACGTTCTGCAAGCTGTTCATTGAAGGTGGAACGTTTATTCAAGAAGATAAGAAAGTGTGTAGATTCTTGTTGAATCCGCGCATCGCGGAAAATCTTTGCACGTCGTTTGTGGCGAAACCAATCTGCCTCGTAGATTTGTGTCGGCACGTTGAACTGTTCTGCCCATGCTCCAATGAGTATACTTGAATATCCTTCCGCGGGTAGAATTAGTTTTTCAGGAAGTTTTCCCCATTCTTCAAGAAGTGGTGTCAGAATTCCATCTACATATTTGGAAGCATCTACATCTGTTCGTGACCCAATTACCCCTAGAAAGAATGGTTCTGCCCGTTCGAGAGGTCCAGTCTCATCTGTAAATTCAGTCATTGTTTGTATGATTGTGTTTATTCATTCATATAAACAAAAAAGATTCAATTTTTAGTGACTCTAATCACTGCCCAAAAGTTGTGAGGCAGGAACCTTTCGCTTTTCAATCTTGCCACTCACAATGTAAATAGAGTTTTCAGTTTGAACAATGTAATTATCAGAGGCCTTCATAATCTTCTTGATTAAACTGGTATATTCATCCATACTCTTGAGTAAGACCTTATCCTTTGTTTCGGGGTCTTCTCCAATATATGCCTTCTTAATACAAGAATCGGCATAGTAATCCATTTGGATGGGGCAATCCAATTGTTGTGCAATACGAGCAGCGTGGAGCATTGTCATTGCATCAGGAATAGGAGTTTCTAAACTCTGTGGTGCAGCTTGTTGAGATGCGGAAGCAGGGGCGGCCATCACAATGATTCTACGTCATTGCCGTAAGATTTCAAACTGCCTTCAGACGCACAGTCAAATCTATACTGTCTCAGGATTGAGTTTCAAAACTGAATGGGCGTGGGTTTGAAGAACCTTATTCAGAAAATGATAGGCTTCTTCCAGTTGAAATAGATATCGACCTCCTGTAATAATAATCTTTCCAGTCTGAAAGACACTCATCGTAATTCTCTTACACTCACCGGGACCTTCTCCAGTTCCTTGACCGCGGCAACGTTTTGTGCATAAACAAATTCCAGGTCGTGACTTGTCTGGATGTTGGTCATTGTAATAGTATTTTGTATTGACTCCTTGGTAAATTGTGCTCTCAAATGTGCTGAAGAGACCATATTGGCGACTGAGAATTGTATGGAGTGCAGTTCGATTAATCGGATGTGCAACTTGATAGTCACTATTGATAAGTTGAACTTTGAACTTTTGAAGTTCGGGTTTCGTTGCAAAGACAGATGCATTGACAGTTGTAAGTTCATTGAGTAGCCACTCAAGAGTTTCCTTCGCAAACTCTTCTGCTGGGATGCCCGTCATTTGAATCCCACCATTCCCAAAGAGTTTTACATTGACTTCTTTGAACTGGGTCCGTTCAGGATTTGTTGCCTTTCGCACAACAATCGTGCTTTGATTAAAGAATGTCTTATCGCTGACTCCGCGCTTACTAAATGCATCACGACTGGCATAGCCAATCACAGATTTCTCATGTTCCATCTTGAGCACACCTTCTCCAGGCCACCACAAAGGAATCAGAATTTGTTGAATATTGTTGAAGAGTTCTTTTGCATTCATAGTGGTTCCCATATTGGCAGTAATCACTTTTGTGCTAATCCGAAGGGGGGTTGGTTTTACATAATCCGGTTCAGAAGTGTTCTTTGTTACAACGGCCATAGTTCTCTAGTCCTTAAATAGCATGTACCTTATTTAGGTCCCCGCCGACCGCGACAATTTTTTGGACGAGCTCGTCTCGCAGAGAAAGAATATGATTCTGAACCATCTGAGGTGGCATAGTTCGTAACGTTCCTGGTTGACTCAAGTTCGTAATTCGCATAACAAATGGTTGGTCCAATACACCAAATATTTGTCCAATCCAGAAACAATCTTCAAGAATACGTCTATCGAGAATTTGATTTGATTCCGTCGGCTCATTCAGCCATGACCAAAATCGTCGTGCAAGTTCTTGGGCTGCATTGGGTGCGTGTAGAAAAATACGCAAATCTCCACGCAATCGAACTGCATCAAGTGGAGTTGGTGAGTCCTTGTCAGGTGCATATAACTTGACACGTTCTGCCAAACATTCTGAAGGTAATGGGTCAAACCGAATGCGCAAAAAACGATGATGAAGAGACCGTTCCACGCCACTGATTGTATTCACAAGAAATAAAATACAACATGATTCAGAAGGAGATGTTTCTAAAATATGACGCAACGCAAGTTGCGCAGAGGCAGTTAGAGTCTCTGCTTCGTCAAATACAAGAAATCGCGGTAATGATGCATGTTCTGGTAAGAGACTTTTTGAAGTAAGAAATGGAAACACACGGTCACGAATCGACTCTAATCCACGTTCATCTGATGCATTCAAGAATAAAGTTGCCCCTGGAGGACATACTCCATTTGTATACCAACTTTCAATAAATAATTTTGCAGTCGATGTCTTTCCAGACCCTGGAGGTCCATAAAATAACATATGACGAATACGGCCCGCATCTTGACGAATACATTCAAGAATTCTACGAACTCTTGGATTTGGGATCTTTTCCATTTCGTAAGCCACTGTATATGCGTGTAATACTCCTTAAAGTCTCTCAATACTCAAAACGTCTAAAGAAAGTTCAGATTAAATCGAATAGAACTAGATATGCCTCCTCGTAAAAAGGTCGTTGCACAACCCGTTGTTGAAGAATCATCTGCCGATGCACCTCCTCCTATTGTTGCCACAAAAGCAAAACGTGAGAAAAAATCGTCCAAATATAAGGTTGTTGCAGTGATTACTCCTGAAGGGATTCAAGGAAACTTTCAAAATGAAACACGTCGTCCTTTGATTGCTTCCTTGCCAATTCATACAAATGATATTCAATTTCATGACCAACCATTCATATATGACCCAACTCCTCCTGGACAATATGATGCATTTAATGCAAATGTAAATGACCCTTTTGCGGCAGAATCAACCTATGAACCTGCACCTCAACAGCCTACTCCTGACTATGAGTATGAACAACAAGACAAATCAAGTTCTGTAAATCAAACGGTTCATTTTGATTGCCAACCTGCACCATCAAAACAAGGACAGTCATCGCAACCAAATCAATCCGCCCCCAATTCAGCCTATGTTCGAAAAGAATATGGACCTACTACGCTTCTTGTTCAGTTTGCAAATACAAAAACGTCAAAAGAACTTCCAAGTGAAACGACTCTGTCCTGTTTTTGGTGTTGTGAATCATTTCCTGGACGTCCATGTATTATTCCCACACATATTACGGATAAAACATGGTATGTCTATGGAAACTTTTGCACACCACAATGTTGTATGGCCTATTTGCTCTCTGAAATCTTAGATACACATACGCGATGGGAACGTATTGCTCTTTTGAATCGTCTGTATGGAGCACAGACAAATGGTCGTATTTATCCTGCTCCCTCACGTGAAAGTCTTCAACGATTTGGTGGACCAATTTCTATAGAAGATTTCCGTGAAATGTGTGACAAACAACGCACACGGGTTGATATTCATATGCCTCCTATGGTCAGTATTCTCGCAAGTATGGATACGAAGCCTATTGATTTCTATGAAACCCCTCTTCGTAATACATTTGCATCTCCTCATCAACCTCCTCTCATGCGCACAGCAAATGATGAACCCACTGGATTGAAGCTTCGCCGTTCCAAACCTCTGAAAGATAAAGATAATACACTCGACTCATGTCTTCAAATTATTGTAAACTCGCAGCGCTAAAAATTGACGAAAGCCGTTGCTCATATCTATGCACAAATATGGCCGACTCTCTTCACAACACACTTGCAACATTCCGTGATTCTATTCTTCAATCTATCGCGCGACTTGAATTTCAATTGCGCGATAGTGCCGCAACATTATCCAATCATTCTCATGAATCGAACATTCCATCACAAGCATTATTTAGTCGTATTCTAGCGATTGAACAATCTCTTCAAGAATATACAAATCCTTCTCTGATCCGACAAACTGATTCGATTCTTACACGATTGGGAATGATTGAAGAACGGCTTAACGCAATTGAAGAGGCGAATCAGCGTAATACACAAGAAGAACCATCACATGAAATTGAGGAGATTCTTACCATTGAAGAACCTTCTACAACTCGAAATATTGTCATTCCAAGTATCCGTTCGACTCCTGCACTTGCAGCGGCAGTCGCTGCAGCCAATCCTGAACCAGTCGTTCTTGACTCTGCCTCTGAAGTGACTGGTGAAGTTGTTGAAGAAGAAGATGAATCTGAATCAGAAGATTCTGGTCCTGAGCTCACAAAAGTAATTATCAAAGGCATTTCGTATTACATGGATGAATCCAATACAGTCTATCAAGAAACAGAAGATGGTTATGAAGAAGTAGGCACATACAATCCGAAACTTGACCGTATCGAAGTTGCACCAGAAGAAGTTGAAGAAGAGGTAGAAGAAGCAATTGAAACTGAAGAATTTGTCTACAAAGGTCATACGTATCAACGAGACGTAGAAGGGAATGTCTATGATGACGAAGGGAATGTGATTGGATTCTGGAATGGAAAAAAGATTGTCGCAGTAGCCTAAACATATTGTTCTACAACACCATAATACGAAATGTCCACGGATAATTCAGTAGATGGACAAGTCGATTGGATTTTTGCTTGCTTCATAGTTCCGTTACGATTCCTTGTTGCACATATGCTCCCTGCTTCTATGGCAGCCTATGTCTACGCAATGGAACTCTGGAGACGATTTGTGGCACAATTCAATCGAACAGTCACTGCAATTGTAGACAGTTTACACCCTGAGATTATCGTTTTTTATGAGGATGGACAGAATCATTATCCTATCGCAACAGTTCGCCGTGATAAACATCATGTATTGACTGGGCATCATAGTTGGACATATGATATATTCAACAAAACCTTTCATGATGAATTTTGTGTTGGACCGCGTTCTCTCCGTATCCCCTATCTTGGTGCTTCTTTGAGCTATACATTTCCAAATCCAGATGATGGTGCTGAACGAAGTATCTCTATTGGCGACTTATCGGATTGGATTGCCGACCAAACAATACGTGCGGATACAAAGGAACTTCCCATTCAAGTTCTCGTGGCAGCATGGGCATACACTCAACGTATTCCTCTTATGATTGGATACAAGGGATATGTTTTAACAGTTATGACAGAAGATGGCGATGAAGTATCCTATTCGTTATCTGAATTTGAAGATGCTTCTCCTCCGAGTTCGTCATCAACCTCTGTTACTTCTTCTACAGAAGAAACACATGGAGGAATACAAATCATTGGCGAACGAATACTACCTCAGAGCCTCTATGATTTACTTGTTCCTCATGCTCCTACCAATACTCCTCTTCCAGCTAGTCCAGAAACAGTTTCTTCCGATGATTCTTGCGAAGAAGGTGAACTCAAAAAGAATAAATAAGTGGTGTTCGCGTAGTTAGGCCTAAACAAAACTTGAAAGAATTGTGTAGAGCCCCTGTATGAACTCGATTCGGACTTCCGATTCTATACCTACAGGGTCATGGTGCTTGTATTACCATAATCCTGTAGATACTAAATGGACGCCAGATTCCTATGTGAATCTTGGAACTGTCCGAACATGGGGAGAATTTTTTGCAATCATGAATGAACTTCAAGATGTAAGTATTCAACATGGTATGCTATTTTGGATGCGCGAGGGAATTCCTCCGCTCTATGAAAATCACGCCAACATTAAAGGTGGCTGTTATAGTCTTCGTGTGAGCCGTCAACGAGCTGCACATTATTATTGGCTATATACCATTGCATCAATGCTTGGTAACGTCGTCAAAGATTCACAAGTTAATACAATTCAAGGAGTCAGTATTTCTCCCAAACGAATTGTCGAAAAAAACCAAAGTTTTAATGTCATAAAAATTTGGAATCGAGATTGTATGAAATATAATAAGGCAGACCAATTGGTTTGTATTGATAATATTCAACAATGTAGTGAGATTATTTATACTCCTCATATCCAGAAAAAGTTGTAGAACTACAACTTTTAAGAACTGCTTCACAAATGTGAAGCACCAGAAGAAACTTTAGAACTAAAGTTTCCACTATTCTGCTGGCTTTGCCAGCGTAACAGAAAAAGTTGTAGAACTATCCATCATAACTTGGTCCATTATATACAGTTACATTATTAAGAAGTGTAAAGTATAAACGGTCGACAGACGGATTGGATGAATCGGAAGCACTTATTACAATTGGTGTATCCACCGCGTAAAATGTATTATAGGGCATCTGGTAAGTTGGTATACTTCCAGATGCATCAAACGTAAAATCACAACTAATTAATGGAGAATTGACCAATGTCAACGCACCCACACCAGATACTTGTGTATTTGGCAAAGCAGCTGCACCAAAATAGGTTGTCCCAGACACATTCACATAACTACTTCCTTGTAACACTTGATACAGTTTCACATATCCAGATTTTTCAAATCTCCAATCTGTTAATGTAATTCCAGTTGCCCCAACTAATGTATACAATGCCGTAACATAATCTGTTACAGAGGAATGAATCGATGTTATTTCCACACGATGGCCCACATCACGTGAAGGAAGTGTAGGAATACACCATGGAGCCGAATAGAAATTAAATCCCTTATTCGATTGTTTCTGAATTCCACCTTTTTGAACGACAGGTGTATTTTGTAATCCAGTCACATTGACACCATAAATATTCGGATCATCGGCTCGTAAATATAATGTGCCATTGGAAGGGTCTGGCATGGAGAAAAATGGCAACATGGCCGATAAGGCTCCAGGTAACCATTGTACAGGTGCGACGCTCATCTTGGGCTTCGGACCCGGAAAATCACGGATGACGGTTGTCATTCCACTTCTGTTGAGTGGATACGCTTTTTATTTTCTTGTGATTATCATCACATGATTCTCTTCACAAAATTAAACTTCATCAAAGAACAATCTGACAATTTCAACTAACTCTGTATTTTGTTCAGATTGGATTCGTTTGATTTGTTCACGAATTGCTTGATTGAGTGTACTAAACCGTTTTTCAATCGGTGGATTCTTTCGGATACCTTTTGCATTTTTATAAGTGTCTGGGTTAAATCGGATAAATACAAACTTTCCTCCATGAAGCATCATTAAATCATCATAGCGAATATCTTCATCAACTTGTTTTCTATATTTATGTTGGTCTTCATCGACTTCAATACATAAGAGTGTATTTCCAAAGAGACAACGGAAATCAATTCTGCGGCGACATGTACAATCTTCTTCACCTGTCCATAATACCTTATCATGAATAAATTGGTATTCTGGAAATGTTTCTTGTAAGAATGTGCGAACTGCGATTTCCTTTGTTTTTCCACGAATATTTGCTGTGCGAGGATCGTTTGGAAAGTTTTGTTGAAAACATGCTGTGCAATAATAATCATATTTTTTATCTCCACCTTGATTATATGGACATTTTAATCCTAATTCTTGAAGTTCAGGAGTTCCTTTACATTTTCTTGTAGGGACCTTTGGAGATACAATATCAATCATTCCTGGATGTTTACATTTTACACAGCACGTTGGTCGTTTATCAGATGGATTTCCAAATACTGGTTGTGATTTTCCACATTTACATTTTTTTACACGAATATTTACCATTCCTTCTGTTTTACATTCTGCACAACATGTTGATTTTTCATCTGTAATAAGACCAAATGATGGTTGAACTTTTCCACACTTACATTTTACACTTCGTAAATCAATCATACTTGGTTCTCGACATTTTCCACAACATGTAGGTGATGTATCATCTGATAGACCAAATACCGGTTGTGATTTTCCACATTTACAACGTTTTGCACAAATATTTACCATTTCTTCTGTCTTACATGATAAACAATAACGAGCAACTTTATCAGTTTGAAGACCAAATGTAGGAACTGCCTTTCCACATTTACATTTTTTTGTAATAATGTTGACCATACCCTCTTTTGAGCATGTCATACAATAGGTTGGCTTTTTATCTCCTTGAAATCCAAAGACTGCAGATTTCCCACATGGGCACAAATCAAGAATAAGATTAATCATTCCATCTTGCTTACATTCAACGCAACATGTTGCTTTTTTATCACCTGGAAATCCAAAGGATGGAATTACTCGTTTACAAATACATTTCTTATGTTTATCTTTTAAATTAATCATACCTTCTTTCTTACATTCACTACAATATTCGGCTCGTGTATCATCTGGCATACCATATGTCGGTAAATGTGCATTACATTTACAACGTCTATCTGCTACATTTATCATTTCATTTGTTTTACATTTTGCACAACACGATGGTCTTTCATCTTCTGGTGCTTTGAAGCGCGGTGTAGAAGCTCCACACTTACAAACTTGGTATTGTGTTTTAGCACCTTTTTCTAGTCCATGCGGACGACAATAGATTGATTCTGCGAATCGAAAGCCATACGAGGCTTCAGATTGACACGCGGTTTCTTGACACTTTACCATTCGTCTATTTACTTATAGTAAATTTGGAGAAATAAAGTCAATTTTTTAATAACTGAAAACCTCTCGTCATGACGGAGATTTTTGGTCCAAAAATTTCATGATACAATCTCGTCATAAAATTTTCATTTTGTCTTGATAGGAGCAAGGACCAATTTTATCTCACCCAAGTTTGCAACAGTGTATCGTATAATGAGAGGATAATCATTCTTCAAAAACATTTCAATCGCAGGACAGAGATTGGTGCACTTGGTAAACAACACCAAATGCTTGAGTTGGAAAATCCCTTGGACGATTTCATTCGTTTTCGCTGTGCGTTGCACCTTCATTGCAGTATTCTCAGAAATCATTGTTTCTTGTTCTGCAAAATCTCCTAAACACTTGAAAATGAGGTCACCACCACTGGATGTAATTTCTACCTTTTCTCCATCCCCAAGTCCATTCATATCACGACAAATCTTCTGGAAATCTGTGGAAGGCATATGAATGATACTTGTGAAACTGAGACTAGGAATTGGGATTTCTTCCACGTTGGTGTCAAAAATCTTCAAAAAGTAATTGGTGGTCGTTGCTTTATCCGCATTTTCCATCTTGATACCAAGCTTGTTGGGATTCTTCGCAGGTAAATACAATGTGAGAGAATCATTATTTCCCATCGTCTTGATGAGCTTGAACAAGTAAATCATATTAATGCCAAGCACATATTTCTGAGGACAATAAAATTCATTGAAACGGTCTGCATGGAGACGTAAATGAACTAATACAGTATGGGTCTCATCCATCGCCATAATCTTGATTCCCGTCGAATCAAATTCCAAGTTCGCTTCTGTAAGAATTTCCTTCAAAGCTTCTATAAGGGTTCGGAAAGCCGCCGCTTGAATTGTTTTAATCTCAAAGAGATTGCCATTCGCGTTCGGAAGACTCATAGACATACTGTGAAACTGCTTAGTGTCTTTAGGCAAAATGTGGCGGACCGGATGCACGCAAAAGAGGAGTTAAAGATGTGCGTTCAAGAATCTATAACGATTCATGAGTCATCTTCCATCTTCTTGGGCGGAAGTATCTGCTTCAAAGGCTATCATAATGGGATTACAACGATATGCATTTCGCCGTGAATACTCTGCGGCTCGCTTGGGTGCTGCTGGATTTTCAAATATAGAATGTATTGATTCTTTCGATGGGTTCAATGCGGATGTTGATAAAGCCTTAGAAGAACTTGGTGTAAAGTTTTTGGATGAACTTCGCCCTGGTCACAAGGGTTGTTCGTATTCACATATGAAGGCATGGAAAACTATGATTGAGGAAGGAGTTCCGTATCGCATTTTCTTTGAAGATGATGCACTCGGTCATTTAGACTTACCCAATGGACTTGGACAACGATTCTGGGACGCAACACCAAAAGAGTTTGATATTCTCTATCTTGGAAATATGATGGGTGCGGCAGCACCAGCTCTTGCCGATCCAAACACACTTGTCGTCCAAGTTCCAACCTATTGCCTTCATGCCTATATGCTCACCTTAGAGGGTGCGAAACGTTTATGGACACTTGCAAACGAAATGAACGCACATGGACAACCCCTTCAAATGTTAGATATCCAACTTGTCTTATGGCAAGTAGAAGGAAAACTTAACTGGCAATGTTGGAATGGAACTTGGACACAAAAGAGTTTTCCAACCTTTGATGAAGGACTTCCTTGGCAAGCGTTTCCTGATGTCATTACCCCTCAAAAAGATACTGGATTGTTTTGGCAAAATATGCGTGTAGGAACCACTCTTGAACATCCCACTCTTCAATTAACAATTCCACAATATAGCCGTTAAGTTGTATCTGAGACAACAACCAAAAAATTGACCGAGGAATGACCCCCACCCTTAACCACAGACCCTGGTTTGATTCAATATGGCCGAACAATATAAGAAGCATACTCATCGCGAACATGTTCTTGAACTTCCTGATACCTATATTGGTTCCGTGGAAACGTCAGAAGAAGCGCGCTGGGTCTTTGACGCCACACAAGGAAAAATGGTGCATCGCAAAGTTCAATTCAATCCTGGTTTGTATAAGACCTTTGATGAATTGATTGTGAATGCCCGTGATGCTCTTGTGCGTGCCCAAGGAGATGCAACACGAACACCCATTAAACGAATTGATATCTCAGCTACATCTGTAAATGACCAATTTACAATCATTGTCAAAAATGATGGAGATGGAATTCCTATTGAACAACATGCAGCGGAAAAGTGTTGGATTCCTGAACTTATCTTTGGTCATCTTCTTACATCAAGCAATTATGATAAGACTGAAGAAAAGGTTGTTGGGGGTAAGAATGGGTATGGTGCCAAGCTCTGTAATATCTTCTCGAAAGAGTTTCGCGTAGGTGTTCGTCATCCTGCCTCTGGACAACGATATGAACAAGTGTGGCGAAACAATATGAGTATTTGTGAGAAACCTCATATTGTAAAAGATAAGGCTGCGAAAGGATATGTCGAAATCACGTATGTTCCTGACCTCACACGTTTCCTTCATGTCAGTTCGGATGGAAAGGATATTCATGAGGATATGAAAGCGGTTCTTCATACACGTGCCATTGAGCTCGCTGCGCTCGCTGGAAAAGATGTCAAAGTCACATGGAACGGCGAAGAAGTCAAAACGGATAACTTTGAAAAGTTTGTTCGTCTCTTCCTCAAGGAAGATTCTGAAAAGCTTCTTGCCTATGAACGGTGTGGTCCTCGTTGGGAAGTGGCTGCAGTTCTTACACGAACACTCTTTAGTGATGACTCTGGAACTCCTGAAGACCGCCATATTAGTTTCGTAAATGGTATCAATACACGCAAAGGTGGAAAACATGTCGAAACGGTTCAACGACATGTTCTTGGTGACATCTGTGAAGTGGCAACTAAGAAGAAGAAGATGGATCTCAAACCTGGTCAAATCAAGGATACAGTGACCTTCTTCGTTGCAGCGACAATTGTCAACCCTTCCTTTGACTCGCAAACGAAGGAGACTCTTACCACTCCTGTGGCCAAGTTTGGTTCAACCGTCACAATCTCATCGAAATTCACAGACGCACTTGTGAAGGCTGGAGTTCTTGAAGAGGCACAAGCCATTCTTGACGCAAAACTCTCTCGTGATTCGAAGAAGACGGATGGAGCCAAGAAACGAACCATCTATGGTCTTCCCAAACTTGAGGATGCTCTTCTTGCTGGAACAGCTCGTTCCTCTGAATGCACACTTATTCTTACGGAAGGAGATTCAGCCGCAACGAGTGCCATCGCAGGTCTCAAGGTAGTTGGACGTGAACGGTGGGGTGTCTTCCCTCTCAAGGGTAAAATGCTCAATGTGAAGGATATCAGTCGTGAAAAGTTCAATTCAAATGAAGAACTCACAGCGATTAAAAAGATTCTTGGGTTGGAACAAGGAAAAAAGTATACATCGGTTGCTTCTCTTCGATATGGACGCGTGCTTGTTATGTCAGACCAAGATGTAGATGGCTTTCACATTCGAGGTCTTCTCATGAATCTCTTCCACACAGAATGGCCAGAACTCATGAAGATTGGATTTCTCTGTTCTCTCATGACTCCTCTCGTCAAACTTACACGTGGTCAAGAAACACTCTCCTTCTATTCTGAAGCAGAACTTGAGACTTGGAAGGAACAAGTCGGTGCCGCAACTGCCGCTCGTTATTCGAGCAAATATTATAAAGGTCTTGGCACGAGCACTCCAGCGGAAGCCCGTGAGTGGTTCACCAACATCTCAGATATTCGGTATGAATGGGATGAACATACGGATAGTAATATGAATCTTGCCTTCAACAAGAAACAAGCCGATGAGCGAAAACAATGGCTTGCAACCTATGACCCCAAACGCTCTGTTGTTCCAGAAATCGAACAAGGGAAGAAGAAGGTGAATTACAGTCGCTTTGTCCACGATGAACTCATTCATTTCAGCAATGCCGATAATATTCGCTCTCTTCCTCATATTATGGATGGTCTCAAACCGTCGCAACGAAAGATTCTCTATGGATGTTTCAAGCGCAACCTTCATTCTGAAGTGCGTGTGGCCCAACTTGCAGGGTATGTTTCAGAACATGCAGCCTATCATCATGGGGAAGCATCACTCAATCAAACCATCACAAGCATGGCACAAATCTTTGTAGGAGCCAACAATATTAATCTTCTCAAACCGGTGGGACAATTTGGGTCTCGTCTTCTCGGTGGAAAAGATGCGGCTTCTCCTCGTTATATTCACACACATCTTGAATCAATTGTTGGAACTATCTTCCGCAAAGAAGATGCGGCAATTCTCAATCATCTTACGGATGATGGGGAACGTGTTGAACCTGATACCTATCTCCCTGTTGTTCCTCTCCTCGCCATCAATGGGTCTGTAGGAATTGGAACTGGATTCAGCACAGATATTCCTCCCCATAATCCTCGTGAAGTGGTTGGTATGCTCAATGAACGTCTTAATGGAACATATGAGTCTCTTGCTGGAAAAACACTTGACCCTTGGTGGATTGGGTTCCGTGGAAAGGTGGAGAAGAAGGCGGAGAAACAATGGGTGACACGTGGAGTCTACACATGGGATGATACTACAAAGGCTGTTAAAATTACAGAACTTCCAGTGGGAACATGGACAAAGGACTATAAGGCATT
>JACCDP010768257.1_pt1 | contig 14112 bp, 14 predicted proteins | sample 7445841 | NCBI WGS metagenome assembly JACCDP01 (sample SAMN15323441, study PRJNA562643) | freshwater metagenome | isolation source: river surface water | place: USA:Blue River Watershed | collected 2017-08-17
AACCCGCCACTCTTGCGAGAGGCGGGTTTTAGTCCTTTAATCGTTGACAAGCTTACGCTAGCTTTGTAATTTGAAGTTGCGCACTAGCAACTCAAACGCTATGCCAAGCCAAAGTCAAAAACCTAACCTGTCCTTTTAAACGGACACACATTGCAGCGCCTTTTGAGGCGCTTTTTTTTGGGCAATAAATACTCTGGGTTGCTGATCGCTGAAATCACCCAACGCTTGCCCACCTATATTGCTCGTATCAGACTGCGAGGGCAAGTGATTACAACCTCGATCACAGCCACCAACCTTGCTCAAGCACGCATCCTGCTGGCGCATTTGTATGGTGCGGAAATGTTGTGAGTGTGAGAATGTTCAACGCCAACTAATCACAACTCCCCAACAAATCTCTCAATTAACTGCAGCAAGTTCCTTAAAAGACAAAGTTCCCTATGTTTGACTGTCTAAGTAGTGATCGTGGCTCTTTTGCGTCCAGAATTCCAATAGCAAAAGAACAGCCAAAGAAAACCACATCAACGCCCGCTCCCAGTCATTGCCCGCGTAAAGATCGAACACACTGAAAGCAAAAGAAACAAGCCCTAGAAATAATATAAGCCAGATTAGTATTTTTCGCATCTTGTTCATTCGTAAAAAACCCCACCACTCTCGACGAGTCGTGGGGTTTTAAGTTTTTAAATCCTAGACTAGCTTACGCTAGCGTGGGTATTAGAAAGTGTGGGCGATACCAACAGTAGTGCGCTTTTCTTTAACAGTCACAGCGTCAGTAGCTGTGTCGTCCTTTTGTGAACCTGTGAAGAAATAAGCCACTGTGCGGTTGCTGAACTTGTAGTTCACACCAACCAAGTTGCCCTTCCAATCGCTAACTGTGCCGTTAGTGGCTTTGGAAGTGTTGGTTGTCAAACGCAATTCAGTGCGAGCACCCATGGGCACTTTCACGTTGATTTGGTTGAACTTGGTGTCAGTCTTTGTGCCGGTAGAAAGCGCTTGAGCTTTCTTGTCAACAGTGATGTAGTTGACCTTGGCCATGCCAAAGTCATACTGTGCCAACAAGGTGTTGGAGCTGCTTGACACTTCAGTTGCGTTGCAGGTGCCAGCTGTCTGAGCAACACCAAAAAAGTTGGTGATAGTGCTTGCAGCATTAGCAGTGCACTTCTCATCCAGCTGCTCTGTAGAGAAACCCAAATTCAAAGGGCCTGACTTATACATTGCACGGGCTGTCAACAGTTTGCTTTCGCGAACCTTGTAGGTGTTGACTTGGTCTTCAGTGGAGTTAACTTCCAAATGATCCAAGTTGTTGCCGCCGTAAGTTGCGTAGATATCAAAACCATTCATCACTGGAGACTGGTAGCTGATACCTTTTGTGCGTGAAGAAATCATCGCACCTGCGTTAGCAGTGCCAGTGAATTCACCGTTGATGTAGCCTTGGTTTGTATACATGTCGTATGTGGCGGAATAAACACGACCCAAACGCATTTCACCAAAGCCACCCTTCAAACCAACCCAGCTTTGACGGTTTTGGTTTGTCATGCCAGCGCCGTTGGCCATTTGTGGGCCGTTGCCGCCGTTGCGATAGTTGAAGCCGTTGCCATCAGAAGGAGCAATACCCTGCTCCAGCCAGAACACACCTTTCATGCCACCACCAAGGTCTTCTTCGCCTGAGAAGCGGATGCGGCTACCAGCCCAGCCACCTTCGCCAAAGCCAGATTGCTTTGTGCTTTTGGTGCCAGCACGGTTGTCTTGTTTCACGGTTGTGTAGCCTTGGTCAACAATACCACCAATGGTCACAGAAGATTGCGCGAACGCAGAAGTTGCGGCCAAAGCGGCCAGGGCAACGAGGGATTTTTTCATTTCAAGGTTCTCCAAGGTTTAAACAAGGGGCTGTGTTTTGATACGCAGCCAACCTCCTTTTTCGGGAAGCTGACGCTATTGAACCAGAGCTCTGCGGCTAGGGCTATGACAACGCGCAAAAAAGTGGTTATTTCGTTGCATGTACACAACAAACAGCTGTTTTCGGGGGATTGATGGGTGCTTGCCCTTTGGGGTGATCGGGTTTACCCGAGGTTGTGCATGTAACCGCTTAAACTCTTGCCAATGGACGCTTTATTCATCGCCGCCGACAGCGCTTTGCGCACCGTGTTTGCACAACACCACGCCAGTCGCCCCACGCCCCAAAGTGCTGATAACGGCAGCGCGCAGGCTATGTCTGACGCTGAAAAGCGTGAATCTGGTGCGCTGATGCGCGTGAACCATGTGGGCGAGGTGTGCGCCCAAGCGCTCTACACCGCACAGGCCTTGGCCACACGCGACCCTGCACTGCGCCAGCATTTTTTAGAGGCTAGCGCTGAAGAAACCGACCATTTGGCTTGGACCGAGGCGCGTTTGCATGAGTTGGGCGACCGCACCAGCTGGCTCAACCCGCTGTGGTACGTAGGTGCTTTCGGCATTGGCTTTTTGGCGGGCAAATTGGGGGGCGACAAGGTGAGCCTAGGTTTTGTGGTGGAGACCGAAAAGCAGGTGGAGGCCCATTTGCAAAGCCACATGACAAAGTTGCCCGCCAACGACAGCGCTTCGCGCGCCATCGTGACTCTGATGAAGGCCGACGAAATTCGCCACGCCCAAGAGGCGCAGCACGCAGGCGCCAGCGAGCTGCCCGAGCCCGTCAAAGAAGCCATGCGCTTGGCCGCCAAGGTGATGACCACCGTGGCACATCGCATTTGATTTTTCTGCTTGAAGCGCTCAGGCCTCAACCAAATCAAAACTGGTGGTGATGTCTGCTGTTTTGCCCAGCATGATGCTGGCTGAGCAGTATTTGTCGTGGCTCATGGCAATGGCACGCTCAACCGCAGAAGCTGGAATGCCTTTTCCAGTCACAGTGAAGTGCATGTTGATTTTGGTGAACACCTTGGGGTCGACCTCGGCGCGTTCACTGGTGAGCTTGACGCTACAACCGCGCACATCGTGGCGACCGCGTTTCAAAATCAACACCACATCGTAGGCGGTACAACCACCGGTGCCTGCCAACACAGTTTCCATCGGGCGAGGCGCCAAATTTTGCCCCCCGTTTTCAGGCTTGGCAGCATCTGGCGCACCGTCCATGGCAATGACATGGCCACTGCCTGTTTCGGCCACAAACCCCATGCCAGAACGGGTACCCGTTTGACCCGTCCAACTGACCGTGCATTCCATGTTTTTCTCCATTGTCTAGTGCAAAAAATGTGAGTCGCAATTGTCTTACAAATGCGACATTGCAGCATTTTCTGTATACACTTGAGGCTTGTCTCCTCCACCCTCAAAAGTGGATTCAGCCCCGAGTCGCAAGACTTGGGGCTTTTTTTATGTTTTACGCTTAAGAGACAATCACCCCATGTCTACCCGCACCCTAAAGCCCCAAACTGCCAAAGCTCACCACTTGAAGCCTGCCGATTACCTGAAAAAAATCTTGACTGCACGCGTGTATGACGTGGCGCAAGAGTCTGGTCTTGAAGTGGCAAAAAATTTAAGCCGCCGTGTGCACAACACGGTGTTGCTCAAGCGTGAAGACCAGCAACCGGTGTTCAGTTTCAAACTGCGTGGCGCGTACAACAAGATGGCGCACCTTACACCCGAGCAATTGAAAAAAGGTGTGATTTGCGCCTCTGCTGGCAACCATGCACAAGGCGTGGCATTGGGTGCAAGCAAACTGGGCACCAAGGCCGTGATCGTGATGCCTGTCACCACCCCTGCGGTGAAGGTTGAAGCCGTAAAAGCTTTGGGTGGCGAGGTGGTGTTGGCAGGCGACAGTTATTCAGATGCTTACCAACACGCACTGACCCTCGAGAAAAAAAACGGCATGACCTTTGTGCATCCGTTTGACGACCCCGATGTGATTGCTGGCCAAGGCACGATTGCGATGGAAATGTTGCGCCAGCACCAAGGGCGCCTGGACGCGGTGTTTGTGGCGATTGGTGGTGGCGGCCTCATTTCTGGCGTGGCCAATTACATCAAGGCGGTGCGCCCAGAAATCAAAGTGATTGGCGTGCAAATGGACGATTCATCGGCCATGATGCAGTCGGTGCAAAAAGGCAAGCGTGTGAATTTGCACGATGTGGGCTTGTTCTCTGACGGCACAGCGGTGAAGTTGGTAGGCGAAGAAACCTTTCGCATTTCACGCGAATTGGTGGACAGCTACATCACGGTTGACACTGACGCGGTGTGCGCCGCCATCAAAGATGTATTTGTGGACACCCGCAGCATCGTCGAGCCCGCTGGTGCTTTGGCGGTGGCAGCCATCAAACAATATGTGGCTGAGCACAAAACCAAAGGCGAAACCTACGCCGCCATTTTGTGTGGTGCCAACATGAATTTCGACCGCTTGCGTTTTGTGGCGGAGCGTGCTGAGGTGGGTGAAGAACGCGAAGCCTTGATGGCGGTGACTATTCCTGAGCAGCCGGGTAGCCTGCGTCGGTTTTGCGAGCTGATTGGTAACTTACCCAGTTTTGGCGGCAGCAAAACACCGCGCAGTGTGACCGAGTTTAACTACCGCATGAGCGATCAACAGAAGGCCCATGTGTTTTTGGGTTTGACCACTGGCGCGCGCGGGGAAAGCAGCAAGATTGCAGCGCATTTCACCAAACATGGTTTTGAAGCGATTGACCTCACGCATGACGAGTTGGCCAAAGAGCATATTCGCCACATGGTGGGTGGGCATTCTGATTTGGCGCACGAAGAACGTTTGTTGCGCTTTGAATTTCCCGAGCGTCCCGGTGCGCTGATGAAGTTTTTGTTGGCCATGCGCCCCGGTTGGAACATCAGCTTGTTTCACTACCGCAACCAAGGCGCTGATTACGGTCGCATTTTGATGGGCTTGCAAGTGCCCAAAGCGGACAACAAAGCGTTTGCAAAGTTTTTAACGGAGTTGGGTTATCCGTTTGTGGAAGAAACCAACAATCCTGCTTACCGTTTGTTTTTGCAGCGTTGATGCTCTAGCGCGTTCTGATTGCTGCTTGATTGAATGTGAGCAGCTTTACTTTTTGGCAGGCAATTCCAAACTCAGGGTGCTGGGGCCATCCACCGTTGTGCCGAGTTGAACGCGTTTGGCTTGGGTGCTTTGCACCACCAAGCCTTCGGCCACCGACTTGCCAATGCGAAAAGGTTTGGCAGGTTTGCCATCAACCGATATGAGTGCCACACCGGTGCTGGCGTCACCGTTTAAGACGCCGACCAATTGAAATCGACTGGCCAAAGTGGGCGCGGCTTGTGCGACCTGCACTTGGGCCCCCAAGGCGCGAGCCACGGCTTGGCTGTCGAGGGTTTCGCTTGCAGGCTGAACACTTTCAACCCTGGTAGACGCGCCTGAGCCAACTGGGTTGTCGCGCAAAAACCATCCCACCAAGCTGTAGGCCACAGCAGCCCAAACGCATGCGGTGCTGATCGCCAAAACAGCCCGCGATGACAGTTGCCAGCGCGAAAGCGTTGGCGCAGCATATCGAATCGGTGCTTGGGTAGTTGACATGCGCAGATTATGATCGACCTTATGAACACTTTCGTTACTCTTATTCAACCCATGCGTCGCCCAGCGCGTCAGCGTGGTTTTACTTTGATTGAGTTGATGGTGGTCTTGGCCATCATCGGCATTTTGGCGGCCTTGGTGGTGCCCAATGTGCTCAACCGTGCTGATGACGCCCGAGTGACCGCCGCGCGCACCGATGTGGGCAACTTGATGCAAGCGCTCAAGCTCTACAAGCTCGACAACCGAAATTACCCAACCCCAGAGCAAGGATTGCAAGCTTTGGTGATTCGCCCCACCACCGGCCCTGCGCCTGTCAATTGGAAGCCATACATCGACAAATTGCCCGCCGACCCATGGGGACGGCCCTACCAATACATGAACCCTGGCGTGAAGGGTGAGGTGGATGTGCTGTCATTGGGCGCAGATGGCCAAGCCGGCGGCGAAGGCTTGAACGCTGACATTGGCAGTTGGCAGTAACGCACGGCTATTGGTTATGCAGCGCCAACAGGGCCTGACCTTGTTAGAGCTGATGGTGGTGCTGCTCATCATCGGCTTTGCCACCACGGGCGTAGCACTTGCGCTGCGCGACAGTTCACAAACACAGCTTGAGCGCGAAGCGCAGCGGTTGATCGCCGTGCTCGAAGCAACGCGCGCGCAATCTCGCACCAGCGGACAAACTTTTGTGTGGCAACCCAGCGCTGAAGGCTTTGCGATCGGCACTTTGCCCCGCGATGCCAATCAAGCTTTGAAGCAAGAAGTTTGGTTACAAGCCAATACACAAGTCACCATTGATGTCCCCGCCAACGCTTCTGCCACAGGCGTGGTGCTGGGGCCAGAACCTATTTTGTCGCCCATTCAAATTTCTTTGCGCATCAGCGCTGACATGGCCAATACGAATACCAACAGCAATGCCACATCACCAAACACAATGCGCATTGGCACCAATGGGTTGAAACCTTTTGAGGTGTTGCCATGACCGTGCGCGATTGCCAACAAGCCAACCTAGGCTTCACCTTGATCGAGGTGTTAGTGGCCTTGGCGATCGTTGCCATGGCGCTGATGACTGGCTTGAAAGTCAGTGGTGCGTTGATGAACAACGCGCAACGGCAAACAGACGCTTTGTTGGCGCAACTGTGTGCTGACAATGCTTTGCTTCAAATGCGCCTGTCGCAGCAATTGCCCAATGTGGGCAACGCGCGAGTGAGCTGTGCGCAAGCAGACCGCACATTCGAAGTGGCTTTGACGGTTCGTGGCACGCCCAACCCGTCGTTCAGAAGGGTGGACGCGCAAGTGTTTGATGCACAAACACCGATTCTTCTCATCTCTACTGTCATGGGGCGTTACTGATGACGCGTCGCCTCACACAAAAAGGCTTCACGCTGATTGAGTTGCTGATTGCCATCACCCTGATGGCGGTGTTGGCAGGTTTGAGTTGGCGTGGCATTGATGGCTTGATGCGAACGCGCGATGTCACACAAACCCGCGTCAATCAAGTGGCGGTGGTGCAAACGGTGTTGGCGCAATGGCAAGCCGATTTAGACGCATTGCAAACCAGCAGTGTGTCGGCAAGTGGCTTGCAATGGGACGGGCGGGTATTGCGCATGGTGCGCCGCGCCAGCAATTGGCGAGCCGATGGCAGCGACCCCGGTTTGTGGGTGGTGGGATGGACACAGCGCGCAGCAGGCACCGGAGATGACAACACCGGTCAATGGGTGCGTTGGCAGTCGCCTAACTTGCACGATGCAGCCCAACTGAGAGATGCATGGGCACAAGCCGAGCAATGGGGGCAAAACCCCAGCAGTAACGACGCTGTGCGCGAAACAACTTTATTGCCCCTGCTGCAATGGCAAATCACCTATTTCCGAGGCAACGCTTGGACCAACCCGCTCTCGAGTGCCGATGGCAAAACCAACGATGCGGGCAATGCAGAGTTGCCCGACGCCATTCGCTTGCAAGTGGACTTGCCCAACAGCACGGGTGTGAATGGTCGCCTCACGCTCGACTGGGTCAGGCCTAATTTCAGCAACACCAAATCATGATGAACCGGCCACGCATCACTTCCAACGCACAACAGGGTGCTGCGCTGTTGGCAGCATTGTTGACGGTGGCCTTGGTCACCACTTTGGCCGTTGGGGCCATGTGGCAACAGTGGCGTGGCCTAGAGGTGGAAAGCGCGGAGCGGCATCGCGCCCAAGCGCGTTGGTTGCTGCTGGGTTCGCTCGATTGGGCGCGGGTGATTTTGCGTGAAGACGCTTTGGCAGACGGCAACCAAACCCCGACCGACCATTTGGCCGAGCCGTGGGCGGTGCCTTTGCAAGAAGCGCGGTTGTCGAGTTTTCTAGCGGCGTTGCCTGACGGCTCTGGTGGTGACAGTGAAGATGTGGCGCTGAGTGAACAAGTGTTTTTGTCGGGTCACATCGTTGATTTGCAAAGCCGAATGACGCTGCTCAATTTGGTGCAGGGTGACCGATTGGTACCCTCGTCATTGATGGCATTCGAACGTTTGTTTGAAGCACTGGGCTTGGCGCCGGATCAACTGCGTTTGCTGACGCAAGGTTTGCTGAATGCCCAAAAACAGCAAGGCGCGGTCATGCCGCAAAGAGTGAGTCAGTTGACCTGGCTTGGCTTAAACGCACAAACAGTGGCGCGTTTAAGCCCCTATGTCAACTTGCTGCCGATCGCCACGCCGGTGAATGTGAACACGGCTAGTGCCAGCGTGCTGTATGCAAGCGTGCCGGGCTTGAGTTTGTCAGAGGCGCAGCGCTTGGTGCAAGAGCGCAATCGCAGCCATTGGGCAACGATGGAGGCGTTTGAAAAGGCAATCGGCAAACGCAGTGTTTCCCCCTCAACCCTCAGCGTGAGCACGCGCTACTTTGAAGTGACCGGCAAATTGCGCACACCGTCCACAACAGTCACTGAGCGGTCGTTGGTACAGCGAGATGGCCGAGAGTTGAAAGTGCTTTGGCGCGAGTCAGGCCAATGGGCCAGCACGCCCGACCAGGCTTTGAGCGCCTCTCTACAATGATCGGCTATCCATGTTGATCATTGCCCTGCCCCATTTTGCGAATGCTGCGTCTGCCGGTTATGCCCATGTGCATTCGGAAGGACACAGCGTGTTGCGCCATGCCATCGGTGCGGCAAGCACCTTGTCGGCACACGCTGGCGAAGTGGTGGGCGTTGTGCCGCACAGCCGTTTGTCTTGGCTGCCTGTGACTTTGCCACCGGGCAGTCAGGGCCCGCGTTTGCAAGGCGTGTTGCGTGGCTTGCTAGAAGACCGTTTGCTGGAAGAGCCCGAGCATTTGCACTTGGTGCTCGAGCCCGAGGCCCAGAATGTGGCCAAAGAGGGCGGCACAGCCTTGGTGGCTGTTTGTCACAAACAGTGGCTGCGCGATGTGTTGGCACCCTTGCAAGCGGCTGGCTTGACGGTGCAGCGTTTGGTGCCTGAGATCAGCCCCAGCACGCAACCCATGTTGCATGTCATGGGCACACCCGATTTTTCTCAAAGCGTTCTCAGCCATGCACAGGGCGTGAGTCTGTTGCCACCCAACACAGCGCATTGGTCTGCCTTTGCACCCATTACTCGCCAAGACCTTGCCGTGCAAGCCGAGCCCTCGATGGTGGAGCGTGTGCAACAACTGTTGAATGTTCGACCTCAAATGCAAACAGCAGCACAGCGCTGGGTGCAATCTGCCCAGTCGGATTGGGATTTGGCTCAAGGCGAATGGGCCCAAGGTCGATCACAACGAGGCGTGCGTTGGTTGCAAGCCACTTGGCAAACTGTTTGGCACGCGCCTGCCTGGCGCACTGTACGCTTAGGGGTTTTGGCACTGTTGTTGGTGCAAGTGGTGGGGCTGAATGTGTTTGCATGGCGCGAGCACACAGCACAGCAGTCACAAATGGCGGCATTGAACCAAATCTTGACGCAAACTTTTCCTGCGGTCACGCTGGTGATTGATGCGCCGTTGCAAATGCAACGCGAAGTAGAAGCGTTGAAACAAAAATCTGGTGCGGTGTCCAACACCGATTTCGAACCCTTGCTGGTGGCTTTGGCTGGTGTTTTGCCCAACGGCACCAGTAACGCAAGTCCCACACAATTGCATTTTGCGAATCAAGCTTTGCGTATTCATGGCGTGCCGTTCGACAGCGCGTTGGCCAACCGTCAACTCAAAGCCAAGGGTTTGCAATTGCGCGATGAAGGCAACGATGTGTGGGTGTTGCAGGCGGAGGGCGTCAAATGATGGCGAACTTGCGCAGTGCCATGCAACAACGCTGGCTTGCGTTGTCTGCGCGCGAACAGCGAGGGCTGCAAGTGGTGGGGGTGTTGCTGCTGGTATGGCTGGCGTGGCAGGTGTTGATTGCACCGGCACAAAACAAACTGCGTCAGGCTGAGTCACAGCGCCAAATCGTGGCGCAACAACTGACACACATGCAAGCCTTGCAAGCGCAAGCGCAGGCACTGCAACAACGCACGCCGATGTCTCGTGACAGCGCACTCAGAGCGCTGCAAGGTGTTGCGTCGCCTTCAGGCATACAGCTCAACCCGCAAGGTGAACGCGTTGTGGTCACACTCAAGGCTGTGCCCGCGCAAGTTTTGTCGCAATGGCTGGCTCAAGCGCGCACACAGGCGCAAGCGCTTCCAAGCGAAGTGCACTTGACACGCTCATCAACCAATGCAGCAGCGTCAACGCCTGCGAGCACCACATCCAACCAAACTTCACCTGCCTGGGATGGCAGTTTGGTACTCGTGCTGCCGCGTGGCACACAAGTGGGTGGGTCATGAAAGCGCAGCGAATGACTGCAGCGCCCTTGAACCAGCTGGCGGGTTGGAGCGCATTTGCGGGTTTGTTGCTTGGCGTTGTGATGCAGGCACCCGCAAGCTGGTTGAGCGAAGCTGTGGCCACGGCCACGCAGCAGCGTGTGCTCTTGCTCAACCCGCAAGGTACCGTTTGGCAGGGCTCTGCTGAGTGGGCGCGGAGTGACGGACAGCACACACTGGCAACCGCGCAAGAAGCCAACGCGCACAAAGGTTTGGCAACGCCAACCCGTTTGGCTTCACGGTTGCAATGGCGCATCGGGCCCAGCATCGATTTTCAGAACTTCGCGGTAGGTCTCAGGCTTGAACTGCAAAGCGCTTGTTGCACGCCCTCACCCCTGCAAGTATTTGCTGCACCGACATGGCAAGGCTTGCAGTTGCGCAGCCAATCGCATACCTCACAGTGGCCTGCCACTTGGTTGGTTGGGTTGGGAGCGCCTTGGAACACTTTGCAACCCGAAGGGCAAATGCAATTGCGTACACAAACCTTGCAATGGCAGCAACCCTGGTCAACGGCCCATGCACAGCCTAAGTTGACAGGCGAAGTTGAATTGCAGTGGTTGCAGTTCAGCACACGACTGTCCACTTTGCGCCCCTTAGGCAACTACCGTGTGGTGGTGAAGGGGGGTGACACAATGCAAGTGACACTGGACACCCTTGAAGGAAGCTTGCAATTGCAGGGGCGTGGTGAATGGCAACAAGGCCGTTTGCGCTTTCGCGGCGAAGCCAAAGCGCAAACAGACGCTGAAGCCGCTGTGTCCAATTTATTGAATGTTCTCGGTCAACGCCGAGGCAATGTATCGTTTATGGAATTAGGTTAATCGCCAACGGGTCGCACATGTCACACAACAAGTTACCTCAACAAATGCCGTCTCATTTTTCAACGGTTTGGCGCAGGCACCTCGCGCGCAAAGTATCGCCTCTGGCATTAAGCTTGAGCTTACTCCCCATGGTGGCTTGGGTGAACGATGCATGGGCGCAGCAGTCACCCAAAAAACCTGTAAAAGCCGCGAGCGCACAAACCATCACACTTAATTTTGTCAATGCCGACATTGAATCGGTTGCGCGCACTTTGGCCACATTGTCTAACCGCAATGTGGTGGTTGACCCTCGTGTGAAGGGCACCCTCAACTTGAGCACCGAGCAAGCTGTGTCAGCACAAGAGGCTTGGTTGCAGTTTTTGTCGGCCTTGCGTTTGCAAGGCTTTGCCATGGTGGAAACACAAGGGCTTTACAAACTGGTGCCTGAAGCAGACGCCAAACTGCAAGGTGGCTCTGTGCAGCAAGTGGACAACGCCGGCACGGTTGGTGGTGGCGGACAAATCGTGACGCATATTTTCAAACTCAATTTCGAGCAGGCCAACAATTTGTTGCCAATTCTGCGTCCGCTGATCAGTCCGAACAACACCATCAATGTGAATCCAAGCAACAACTCGCTGGTCATCACCGACTACGCCGACAACTTGCAACGCATGGCGCGCATCATTGCGTCGCTTGATGTTTCCAATGCCAGCGATGTGGAAGTGGTGCCACTCAAACATGCGATCGCTGTCGATTTGGCACCGTTGTTGACCCGTTTGATTGAGTCTGGCAATGCCGCTGCTGCTGGTGCAGCACCTGCAGGCCAAACGGGTACCGAATACCGCACCACGGTGTTGGCAGAATCACGCAGCAACGCGATCATTGTGCGGGCAGCCAATCCTGCGCGATTGGCTTTGGTTCGATCCTTGATTACCAAACTCGACCAACCCGGTTCGCAAGCTGCCAATGGCAATATTCATGTGGTGTATTTGAAAAATGCAGATGCCACCAAATTGGCCGCCACACTGCGCGCAGCCGTCACAGGTGATGCAAGGGGGGGCAACGCTGCCGTTAATCTGAGCAGCACGGCCACCACCACACCACCACCCGCGACCAACAACACCCCTGGCGCATCTTTTGCCGGCAACAACACGCCTTCGGCCAACACCACTGGCGGACAAATTCAAGCGGACACCACCACCAACTCGCTCATCATCAGCGCACCTGAACCGCAGTACCGACAGTTGCGCGCCGTGATCGACATGCTCGACCAACGCCGTGCACAAGTATTGGTGGAGAGTTTGATCGTGGAAGTCAACGCCGAGAAAGCACTTGAATTGGGCATTCAATGGCAAGCACCTTTGGGCAGCTCTGGCGTGGGCGGCACCAACTTTGGCACAGCAGGCAACATCGTGGCTTTGTCGCAAGGCGGTACCGCGGCAGCCAAGGCAGGTGTGTCCACTGGACTGAACATTGGCACAGTGCGCAATGTCAATGGCACCAATGTGCTGAGCAGTTTTGCTAACTTTTTAGAAACCAATGGCGAAGCCAACATCCTGTCAACACCTACTTTGCTGACGCTTGACAACGAAGAGGCCAAGATTGTGGTGGGGCAAAATGTGCCTTTCATCACGGGCTCTTTCAGCAATACCGGTGTGGCCACTGCTGCTGTCAATCCTTTCCAAACGATTGAACGCAAAGATGTGGGTTTGACCTTGCGTGTGAAACCGCAAATCAGCGAATCGGGTACGGTGAATTTGAAAATTTACCAAGAGGTCTCTAGCGTGACCTCGATCGATGAACGTTCAGGCCCCACCACCAACAAACGCAGCATTGAATCGAATGTGATTGTTGACGATGGTGCCATTGTGGTGCTGGGTGGTTTGTTGTCTGACACCGCAGAAACCAAAAACAGCCAAGTGCCCGGTTTGGGAGACATACCTGGCTTGGGCTGGTTGTTCAAAAGCGAAGCACGCACCCGAAAGAAAAACAACTTAATGGTGTTCTTGCGACCTGTGGTGGTGCGTGATACCAACGAAACAAATGCATTGAGCATGTCTCGCTACGATGTGATTCGATCAACGCAGCAAAATTTGATCACCAACCCCGGCTTGATGGGACCCGGCCCCAAAGCGCCAGAAACCAATGTGTCCAAGCAAGAGCCTTTGATCAACATGGTACCCAATGCGCCTGCAACGCAACCTGTGAAACCCGCGCAAGCTACACAGCCTGCCAGGTCTGCCACCAAATAAACCATGCGCCGTCCCCTGCCCTACGCTTTTGCACGCACCCATCAGCTGTTGCTGGAGGATGACGGCCACGCGCTGACGCTGTGGCATGGCGATGCGCCTGACATGGGCGCATGGAGCGAAGTGTTGCGTTGCCACAGTGTGCAAAATTTTGAGCACACCGACAACACCACTTTGGCCAAACGCATCAGCGAGGCCTATGCGCAAGCCGACTCCAATGCCGCAGCGGTGGTGAGTGAGGTAGAGAGCGACACCGACCTGACGCGCATGATGCAAGACTTGCCTGCGGTCGAAGATTTGCTCGAATCGGCCGATGACGCGCCCATCATTCGCATGCTCAATGCCTTGCTCACACAAGCTGCGCGCGATGGTGCCAGCGACATTCACATTGAGCCTTATGAACGCCATTCGAGTGTGCGTTTTCGGGTAGACGGTGGTTTGCGCGAGGTGGTGCAACCCAACCGTGCATTGCATGCGGCGCTGATCTCGCGCTTGAAAATCATGGCCGAGTTGGATATCGCTGAAAAGCGTTTGCCCCAAGACGGTCGCATTTCGTTGCGCTTGGGCCAACGTGCCATTGATGTGCGTGTGTCTACGCTGCCCAGCGCGCATGGTGAACGCGCGGTGCTGCGTTTGCTCGACAAATCTGAAAGCAAACTCACTTTGCAAGCGGTGGGCATGGAAGGCGATACGCTTAGCCGCTTCAAGCATTTGGTACAACAACCCCACGGCATCATTTTGGTGACAGGCCCTACG
>JACCDP011020390.1_pt1 | contig 14110 bp, 11 predicted proteins | sample 7445841 | NCBI WGS metagenome assembly JACCDP01 (sample SAMN15323441, study PRJNA562643) | freshwater metagenome | isolation source: river surface water | place: USA:Blue River Watershed | collected 2017-08-17
GAAGTAATACAATTTGTATTGTCTCAGGATCCAAATTATAAAGATCTATATATTGAAACTTTTGAAAATGAATGTATGGGTGGTTACAGTAGCGGAAACAGACAAAGTTGTACCAAGGGAATGTTTGAAAGAATTTATATGGCAAATAAGGGTACAATTGAAGGTCTTTGTTTTGAAGAATTACAAGGGACAAACGCAGCGGGTACTACATGTAACCCAGTATATCTTGAGTTATACAGTGCGTTTGTACCTGGTTCAGATATAGACATTAATGACATTTTTCAGAAATGGTATAACCAATTTTCTTATGATGCGGTTCCAGAAGGAGAGAATCCACTTACCAACTTGAGCGTTGAAGCAAGAAAGCAACATTTTCGTGATTTTGTTAGACAAGATGAGGCAATAACACCGCGTATTTGGAGCAATTCAGAATTTCAGCGTAAATTGGAACAATCAATACAAGCAAATAATATTATATTTAAAACACTTAGCTTAGATGCTGGATTGGGAAAAAGAAGAAGAAAGAGACATACATTTAAACATAAAAAGAAACATAATAGAAAAACAATGAAACAAAGAAAGGCAACTATAAAACGCTTAAAAAGAAATGTTATGAAAGGTAAAAATAAAATAATAAGAAAAACAAGAGGAAGATATTAAATAACTTATAATTTATAAATTAAAATGTTTTATAAATTATAATAACTTATAAAATGAAGGGCCATAAAAATTCAAATCATTTAGTAATAGAAAATCCAAAATACACAATAAGTAATACTGATAATTATAATCAAAATATACAAGATTCTATTCATGCTATACTAACAAAATTTGTTAGTTTGTTGTCAGAATATTTAACAATTATATTAGAAAAAATACACAACAAGAAAAGCGATTGTTATAAGTTTATTATTGAACGTGGTATTGATACTATATCCCATGTATTTTCTATTATATTGTACTATACAAAAAATCTAGACATTGCTTTTTATCATAGCCAGAAAGCATATTATTTTTATATTGAATTTATAGAGCAAATATCTGATGATAATATTACATTTTTACAACTATCTTCTAGAGATGCGACAACATTTGTATATAAAAAGACAATTTATGAAATCAACAATGACTATAAAAAAACAATGAATGAACTAACAAATGAAGAGAAAAATAGTCTAAAATATATAGACACGTATATATGTATTTATAAAGATATAATACATTATTTTTTAAACAATAATACATCTTATAATGAAAACCAAATACAGCCATTTTTAGAAAAGATACTAACAATACATAATTTGGATCCAACCAAGAATAAAATTAAAAAGCAATATCTAGATTGTATTTATTTATTTACTAATTTGTTAGCATATAAAGAAACTAATATGAATAAGTTTTTAACAATAGTTGAAGAATTTATGAAGTATTTTATAACTAAGAAAAAACAATTAGACGAGAAAAATATTAAAAAAAATATTTACGCTTATTTTGATGAAGAAATCAGTTTTGACAATATATTTATAGCACAGTAATCTGTTTCTTACGTATCTTTTTCTGTTTATTTTTGGTAATATTGTGACTATCAATGTCAATTAGACCCTGATATATTTCACTAAACTCGGCTTTAAATAACGCCTTCAGAAACTCATAAATTTCAACTAATACATTTTCCTCACACATCCCTACAATAAGAACACTCCCTGTTCTAAATATCATAAATGAAACTTCTGTTATATTTCTATATTTGTCCTTATTTTCACTATTTATTTGAATACCAGTTTGAATTCCAACATCATTATTATAATAGAACTTACTCTGAATACCAGGATATGAGCAAGGATCATAAATAGCGTGAATATTGTATTTATATTTTAAAATATCATATAGACGCTCTCTGTCAACATAGAACCCACAATTAAAATTTGAATTTATTAGCACAGTATCGCTAGTTTGTTTATAGCTTAGTTGTTTCTCTGTATACGGTTGTAATATTTCTATAATATTTTTTAATACTAGCTCAAACATCGCATCATTTTGGACGCCAGGTATTTCCATTTTTCCCGTATTAAATACCTTAATATGAAACTCACGAAACAGACCATCAATCTTTAGACGTATTATCATAACAAAGCAGTTATAAAATGCCTGCTTCTTCTTTGAACGATAGCTCATAATATCCTTCTTAGAAATACCAATAGAAATTTTGCGAATGTCCTTGAATTTAACGCGACCATTTGGATTATCAATATGCGACATAACGTGTTCTTCAAAGTAAAGCTCATTTTTTAGCTTCTCTTGGATAATATTTAATTCTTCGGGTGTTTTGGAATTAAATTTTATCTGCTTTTTAATGACCCCATTTGCGGCAGTTGAATAAGATATAATTGGTATATCCCAGAATATTTTCAGATCAATCGCATCAGTTAAATAAGCTATTTTAGATTTAGTGGATATATAAATTTCAGATGGTTCAGGCACTGGTATATTAGTTGTATCAAATTTATTAGTATGTGTATTATTGTTATTATTTTTTCCTTTGGTTCTGCTTATACAGTTAGTATTAGAAAGTGTATTACCAAATACATCATATTCTTTTTCTAAGTCTGAATCTGACTCTGAATTTAAATCTAAATTAGTATTGTCATCATTATTATTATCATTATTATTATCATCGCTATTATCACAGTTATTTGTAATAAAACTAGACCATTCGTCGTCTATACTCAGACTAACAGCCTTTTTTCCAGTCCGCTTTAAATCGGATTTTATATTATTTATTTTTGAACTTAAAGACATTTTTATCGGTTAATATTGCTTCTACTTTTGTCTTTAAGTTGTTTTATTATATATTTAATTCAATTTTATATTTGGACATTTTATTTTTGGGTAGTTTATATTATTTTATTTTCGTAATACAATATAATATAATGTTGAGCAAAAAGTTAAGCGTCATCCATGAAAGGGGCAATTTTGCGCCTATTTCACAAATTTCACCTACTTCAATGAAACATATTAAGGAAAATATTTCCACAGAATATAGTTTAAAGCAAAATGTATTTGACCCGACAAAATGTTCGCCACCAAATGAATTTATGATGAAGCTTAAAATGCGAATGGCAATTTATGACACCAAGTCTTACAACAATGACGACAATTTGGAAAGCGAATAATTCACAAAATGACTGTTTTTACAATCCTCAAAATGCATTATATTCTCAACAAAATTTAAAAACTCTGGAGAAATATGCGGATCTTTATGACGAATAATATAATTCAGAAAGTCCTTGATTATATTCTTTTTATCAATATTGTATTTAGAACTGGTTGTATTTATAAAGGCGGCAATTGATAGCAACCCTGTTTTGTGTTCTACTATTTTGCTATACAATTCTTCCCAGACTGTCTCATCTATAATATTAAATTCATCATCGGTTATATGCTGATTGGATTGCATAAAGTTTATCATACTTCTAATATCAGATTTATATAACTGCTGTATAAGTCTTAAAGACTTGTCAGTCATATTTAGGTTTTCTGAGACTGATATATTCTTCAGAAAAGAAATAATATCTTGCTCTGGCAACTGATTAAAACGCAGTCTTAGAAATTCATTTTGTAGTCCTTCATCAATGCGACTAATATAGTTACAAATAAGACAGAAACGGACTCCATTTGTATAGTTTTGTAGTAAATAACGCAGCGCTTGTTGCGCATTCTTTGTCATATAATCAACTTCGTCCAAGATGACAAATTTAGTGCCTTGATTAAATAGTGATTTGGAATTTACAAATTGATTAATTTGGTTCCTAATAATGTCAATACCACGCTCATCAGATGCGTTTAAATGTATCATTAGACCTTTATTTTTCTGCCCTAAGACTTCCTGATATGAATTTACAAGATTAATAATAGTTGTTGTTTTACCTGTGCCAGGTGGCCCAAAAAATAATAAATTCGGAAAATATGATGTTGTAATAATATTTGTTAGTATCTTCTTATTTAAAGGGTCTAAAACAATATCATCAAATTTAGTTGGTCTAAAACGTTCAACCCATGGAGTTCCTGTCATTTAGTTATTATTTAATAATAACTAAATAGTATTTAATTCCTTTTTTATAAGTTTTACTAAAAAATCTTTATCTCTAATCTCTATTTTTAATATTATCATACCATTTAGCTACATCATCATAACTTTCTGGCTCTACACTTTTTTTAACAACAAGAGTTGATGTATGGTTATATAAAAGTCCTGAACCTCCTATTATAAACCCATTTATACCTTCACCAAAAGAAGATTTATGCGTAGATTTAATCATATCTATCCAAAATTCGCCTTGATAAGAAGTAACCATACTAATATGGTTAGTATTTATTAACTTGTTTGATATTCTTAAAAATTTAGACATTCTATGCTATATAATATAGAACATTTGTTAGTTCTAAGTTGTTTTAATATATGTATAACGAGACATATTTATCAATAGGTTAAAAATATTTAGAAATAATGGTATATTTATATATAACATGTCGTCTTTGAATTCATATTTGTGCAATGGTTATTTAAAAAACTCATATTTAGAGCTTATTATTGGTCCTATGTTTTCAGGTAAGACTAGTCGTCTAGTAGATATATATAAACAGTGTAAGTTTTGTAATATTCCTGTTGCCGTTATAAATCATTGTATTGATGACCGTTATCACGAGACAATGTTATCAACACACGATAAGGTAATGATCCCTTGTATCAAAACCGATAAGCTTTTGACAGTTTTAACAAATAGTGATGTTCTAAATTCTCAAGTTGTTATTATTAATGAGGGACAGTTTTTCAGTGACTTATATGATGTTGTTTTACAAATGATTGGATTAGGTAAGAAGATTTATGTTGGCGGGTTAGATGGCGATTTTGAACGCAAGAAATTTGGACAAATTTTGGATCTAATACCATTATCAGATAAAGTTACTAAACTAACATCATTATGTAGTATTTGTAAAAATGGAACGCCTGGTATATTTTCAAAACGTATTACAACTGAAACAGAACAAACTGTGGTTGGTTCTGATAACTATATTCCGGTTTGTAGAAACTGTTACTAATAAAATGTCTTTTTGAAAAATAAATATATTAAAATGATTTAAATTGATAGTATCAATTAATATATAACTAATAAATGCCAAGAAAGTCTTCTAATAATGCCTTAACTGCGTCTAACACTGTAATTACTGCTACTAATCCTATAACTAACGATACTATATCTGATGTTCCTAAGAAAAAACGAATCTCTAAAAAAGACAAGGATAAAGAAAATTTAGTTTCACCAGTAGTAGAACCAGTAGTAGTAGTAGAACCAGTAGTTGTAAAACCTAAGCGAGGCAGAAAATCTAAGGTAGAATTAATGGCATCATTAAATGCTGTAACTAATACTGCTACTAATACTGCTACTACTATTACAAATACAACTAGTGCTGTAGACACAATTCATTTACAAGTTGATGAAAAGGAAACATTAGTTATAGATATGAAAGATATAAAAGATAATGATAATATTGCGGATGATAATAATGCGGATGATAATGAAGATAAAAATGATACTGTAGAACAAGACGAAAAGAAGATAACTAAGAAGCGTGGACGAAAACCTAAGGGTGGTAAAATTATCCAAAATATTGTCTTATCTGAACCTCAAAAGATTGAAAAACCTAATGTTATATTACACTTAAAATGTTCTATGAAGGATCTATACCAGTCATCATCTTGTTCTGTAGAATCATATAACTTTGGATCAAATGAGCTTGGATATGATTTAGTAAATAAGAATGATAGTAAAAAGACGACTCCTAAGATTGTAAATGATAATGTATCTTTACCATCCTCGTGTCTAATAAATGATATTAAGGGTTTCAATATTATATCTAATACAGAGCCAAATGTAATTCATAGTAAATCGGGACTAAGCAATTCAGGTTTAGACTTATCTAAAAATAATTTTAACAGTAAATACAGCAACTATGATAACGACGATGATGATGAAGACTACGATGACGATGATGATGACTACTCTGATAAAAACAGAGGCAATACTAAAACTATTTGGCGCAAGTTGAAGCAATTAGAGCACAATTTACATATTAATAATGTAAATAATAAGCAATCTGCTTGCTTCTGGTGTACTTGTGATTTTGATAATCCGCCAATTTATGTTCCCAAGCATTTTATTAATGGCACTTATCACGTATACGGTTGCTTTTGTAGTCCAGAGTGTGCTGTTGCGCATCTAATGAATGAGACTATTGATAGTTCTGCCAAGTTTGAACGTTATCACTTATTAAATCATATTTATTCTAAGATTTATGATTATAAGAAGAATATTAAACCAGCACCTAATCCATATTATATGTTGGAGAAGTTTTATGGCAATTTGTCTATTCAGGAATATAGAGCATTATTAAGGAATGAGAGACTCTTTTTGATTGTAGATAAACCTTTAACGCGAATTTTACCGGAGCTTCACGAGGATAATGATGAATTTATTTTGAATAATAAAATAATCGCATCAAATAATTATCAGCTGAAGTCGCGAATGCAAAAGAAGAAGCCTAGTAAAGGACTAATTATGAATGAAAAGTTTGGATTGGCCGCTTAAAGAAAATTATAAAAAATATATGTTTTGATTTAGATAAATATATATTTATATATTAGTAGATAGATGAATACTGATCTTTTTATAGGAACTCCACCACAAAGTCCTGGAAGTGGAAGTGAAAAACGAAAAAGAGGAGGTGAAGAACAAGGTGAAGAACAAGATGACTCAAAAAAATCTAAGGCGCAGATATCAACAAATATAATTAATAGTAAAGGAGGATTTGAAACATTTATTGAAATACTAAGTAAGAAAATAAAAACAGATGAAATGAAACAAGCATTTGGCAACCGTTTACAAAAACTTAATGTATATTATGGTAAACGTATAACTCAACCAAATGATTATGATGAAGAATTATTAGCTAATGAATTATTGATGTTAGAGAAAGATATTCAAGAATACATAGATAATATTTCTAGTAAAATAACATTAGGACCAATACCAAGTGATGAAGGTGGAGGTGGGGGTCAATATAGTAGTGGTTTTAGCACTCCTATCAAAGGATTATCAAATAGTTCTGGAGATGGGGGTGGACAACCACCTAATGAAGTAATGGAAGAAAATAATGAAGAGCCAGAAAACAAATGGGAAGAATATATACAACAAATGTTAGATGGCTTTAAAATGGTATCAGCTGAAAGCAATAGTGAATATCTAAAAATTCAAGAATGGGATATGTTTGTAACTGGGATTGCTTCAAGATATATTAAATATTGTGAGCAGATTACATTTGAGAAAATGTTGGAACAACAACGGGTGGCTACTTCTATGAGTGTAGAGGTTCCAGAAGAAACTGGTTTTACGACACCTAGACAAGCTAATCCTTACGCATCACGATTTGAACTTGAAAGGAAAGCAACGGTTACTAAATATAAACCAGATGGAACCTTAGAAGAAGAACCAGCTGGTTATAAAGAACAAATAGAGACAAGACGAGAATCATTAGGACTAGGTAAAAGGGGTGGAATTATGAATAATACACCACCTGGAACACCACCTAGCACACCTGGAAGCACAAGCTCGCAAACTACCTTAAGCGTAGATTCTTCTCCATCCTTATATTCTATAACTGGTTCTCTTCCTGGTTCTCCTTATGGCGCAGGATATAATAATGCTTTTATTCCTCCTCCTGGTAGTTTAGATTTTTCTTCTCTTCCTCCTGATAATAAATTTAGTTTTAAAAGAAAAGTTGGTGGTATGTCCGGTGGTGCTGGTTCATCTGCGTGTGATGGCGGCAAAATATTGATGTATACAGATGATCGTCCAAATGGTGATGGTGATAATATTGAACACAATATTAATATTAATGATCAATTAACAAAAGCATTTATTAAAGCCTCACTAGTAAAAACTCCTGAAGAATTTAGTCACGACTTTTTGTCAAGATTTAAATCAGATATGATTGATTCTATATTATCATCATCATATAACCCAATGATAGACTATTTTTCAACTATACAAGAAAATAATAATGATATTAATGTCCAAAAAATAAATGGGTTTATAAATACACTTCGTTCTAATTCTGTTATTAATGACCATGAATGGAACTATTATGTATCAGCATTGAAATACATTGATGAAGAATGTAATCGTTTAGATGATATTAGTATTTTTCTAATAGGAAAACCAAGTATGTATAAATTTCTAGATAATAGAGGTATACCAAAATGGCAACTAGGAACTACAGATGAAGAGGATGCTGATAAATATGTTTATTATAACACATCTGAAGGCAAATTTATGACAATTGGTGATGGAGTATTTCCTTATGACTTAGTTTTATGTGAAGATAATTCTATTTCTGTATCTAAATTGGCTGTAGTATTAAATGATATAAATACATCTGATAATATTGAATACAATGAATCAGAAAATACATATGTTTTTAAAAATGATGCTATAAATAATTTAAAAGAGTCTTGTATTCATCTTCAAACAGGTCCAAATTTATGCGATCCATCAACAACTGGAGCTGTGTTTCAAACAAAATTTAATCGTAATTATGTTGATGAAAATTATCCAGTTGTATTTTTTCAGAAAAATATAAACTATCCTAATGATGGTGATTACGCAGACATAAATAATAATGATGAATTATCTCCAAAAACCAAAGAACGAGGTAAATATTTAACATTAATTACTCATATACAACAAGAACAAGATATTAATAATCCAAATTCAGTAGTTGCCCGTTCTTTTTTTATAGAAGCAATAAATAAATTTATGGCTATGTTTGGTGTTACTAGTGGATTTGTTAGTATTGATGATAATAACACATATCAAAGTGGAAATCCAGATAGGCCAGATAAAAATATTAATTTTATAGAAATACTTGACAAAGCGGGTAATGTAAAATATGATGGAATTTGTTTCTATTTACAACCAGTAATACAAGGAGCACAACCAATTCAAGTCTCTATTTGCGTGGGTGATACAACTATTAATAATATATCTGAATTTATATTATATTTTAAACCACACGGTGGTATACCCAATAATCGTCCAAATGAATTTCCAAGAGATATATTGGCTACTCAGTGGAATTCTTGGGCTAGATTATACGATTTTGCCAGTGCTATATATGATCGCATACCAGAGGAAACATTAGAAGGTATTAAAAAAAAAATGGGTCAAATGGGTCAAATAGAAGAGTCTGTATTTAAATCTCGCCTCTTAGAACAAATAATTATCTCATTGAAATCATTTGGTGACGCATCACAAGTGGATTATGTGAAAAAATTATCAACATATTACAAGCAAAAATATGGGCTTAATATATATATTTCATCTTCTGATAAGAATGTTGGAGGCGAATCATTTCTAACAGATACACCTACATGGATTGTTGGTCTTGGAACTAGACCACATAAAAATCTTTATAAAGAAAAGGAGTTTATATATGATATAACACAATTTGGTGAAATGGCAAAGACATATCAAGAAGGAAATAAACCAAATAGCGATGGACAGAATGTAAAATGTGCCCAGCAACTACCAGATAGCCCAATGAATCCCAAATACAATACAATGAAGGCTATTACAACTAACAGTAGTTTGGCTACACCTCAAATGATACAATCTGATATTCTAACTTATGCTAAGGTAATTTTATCTTATGAAGAAGGCAAAATAGAAACAAAAATGAATGAAGAGAGTAACTCAAACAATCCAGAATGGATTAATGAAGTTAGGCAATTACAAAATTCATCAAAACTAACAGATGCTGCCAAAGGTAAAATAAATAGTTATATTGACAGTCTAAATCAAAATCAAGATAATAAAAAAATATTATCTGAACTCAAATGCTTTCTAAAGAAAATTTGTGATACATTGTTATTTACTGAGGAAGAATATAGAGATATATTTACACAAAAATTAAAAATTATACAGAATTTTATAGAATTAAAAGTATCAGAACAACTATCAAGTATTATTCGCAAATATGATTTATCAACAAAACAGGCTGCTATTACAAAAATAATAACAGAAGCAGCAACATATACTAATCCAATTATATCTGATAGCACTATGAATTTTGCTAAGAAAAATTTAAAAGACAGTGAACTTGTTTTTTCTAATTATTTTAATCAATATCAAGTAGTTATGGCTAATGCTGTTGAAAGTATGGGAGGTGTTATTTCTAAATTTAATGCTGTTATTCCACCTCAGCCTCTTCCTACAGGTAAAGTTCGTGGAAGACCACGAGCAGCCTCTTTACAAAGCGAAGAAATAAGAAAACAACAAATGGAAGAAGAAATTCAGATAAAAATTGCTGAACGAAATAAATATAAACCAGAAATAGATCTTGAACAAAAAATAGCAGATACGCAAATAAAATTAAAAGAATTAGAAGACAAAGAAAAAGAATATAAAAAAAATATAAAAAGAAAATTACCTAAAGCATTATTAAAAGATATTCAAAAGAAGAAAGAAAATTTGGAAAAATTTACTGCTAATTTAACTAAGATAATTCAAGAAAAGGCTGATGAAATTAGAGCACGATTTGCGCCTAAACCTCAAATAGATAAAGAAAAATTACGACAGGAAATTTTAGTTCAACTAAAAAGTTTAAAAGATAAATTTACAGTTGCTGCCGTTCCTAACATTAGTTCTAGTTCTAGTTCTAGTGCTAGTTCTAGTGCTAATGATAGTAATACGATTGAACAAAATGAATTTATCAATGATGTTAAAAATGAAATAAATAAAGCCTCAGATTTTCTTGAAAATGAAGTTAATAAAATACAATTGCCAATAGAAATTCCATCAACCTTAGAAATGTCTGAAGAACAACTAGTTGCGCCAGAATCTCCACCTCAAGCTACTTGTTCATTTGGTGAAATAAGTGATTTGGCCTCTGCTGCTATTGAGAATATTGAAAATATTGAAAATAATCAAAATAATAGAATAAGTGTGTTAGATAGTATATCTGATATGTTGACTGGTATGCAAGAACAATGGGAACAAGGTTTTTTACAAAGAATGATAAGCTCCATTACTCAACCAATTACAGATTTTATAAACAGCTCAAGCACACCAAGAGGTTTTAAAGGTGGTAAAATTACTAAAAAACATTATAGAAAGCACTATAATACACGAAAGAAAAATAAGAAACAATATAGAAAACGAACTAGATATAATATGCGTAAATATAATGCTAAATACTCAAGAAAAGGTTATTATAACTAACAAATTATAAAATAATCCAAATAGGTTATGTTATAATTTCTATATTTATTTACCATTCTTTGCTTTCTCATTTTCCTCTGACTCAGTTAAATTGGTAATAACTTGATCAATATTTACTGGGTTCTTTTCTCTATATTCTCTCATTGAACTATCTAAGTTATGTCTAATTTGCCTATATATTTCCTGATTAATTGACTTAATTTGTGTCCCATTGGTCTTCTTTTCAGGAATACCCATATAATCTTTTAATACTCGCATTAGGTCATAATTAAATTCTTGTAGTTTAGTCTTTGCGACTTCTTCGGTATAATTAGTTTGAGCTAAAACCTTTACAACTAAGGCATTTATTTCATCATTACTAACAAAAGACATATTCATTTATATAAACTACATTAAATATTTTTTAAACCATATTAAACGAATAGTTATATAGTATATTATAACTACCAAAAATGTCCCATTTATCGCAAACTTTAGAGAGATTAATTGAAATTATTAGCGTTGAGAAGCTTGTTGGATTAATTGAGAAAAATACAAATGAATCACCTATTATTTCACCTAAATCCAATATAACTCAATCTAATATTACAGTAAAAGATTATAGTGATGATATAGCTAAAATTCAAGAACAATTAGTAGCAATTAATAGTAGTTTACTTAGTTTATCAGAAGCAATTAAGAATGTTATTATTGGAAATAATGAATGTAAACATGTTACTAATCCTGATACTAATCCTGATGCTAAGGTTGTAGAAGAGGAACATATTCGTCTTAATATTGAAGAGAAGATTTGCTGTCTTCCAACAGTTGCTAATACTATTAGTGAAATAGTAGATAATATGAATGATAAGGATATAAGCGAAGCTAAAGAAGACATAAGCGAAGCTGAAGAAGAGGAAGTTGATATTGAATCTGAGGAAGAAGAAGAAGTTGATATTGAATCTGAAGAAGAAGCTGAAGAAGACATAAGCGAAGCTGAAGAAGACATAAGCGAAGCTAAAGAGGAAGAAGCTGAAGAAGAGGAAGCTGAAGAAGAGGATATAAGCAAGGCTGAAGAAGAGGAAGCTGAAGAAGAAGAGGATGTAAGCGAGGCTAAAGAAGAGGAAGAAGAGGCTGAAGTTGAGTCTGAGGAAGAAGTTGGAGTTGAGTCTGAGGAAGAAGTTAAAGAGTCAGAAGAAGAAGCTGAAGAGGAAGAGGTCTTTGAGATTGAAATTGATGATGTAACTTATTATGCCACTAGTGAAGAAAATGGTATTTTATATGCGGTTGATAAAGATGGAGAAGTCGGCAAGCAAGTTGGCATTATCAAGGATGGTGAACCAATTTTCTCTTAAAGACAGAAATAAAATATACACATAATATAAGTAAATAATCAATGTTGGATAATATTTGTCCCCCTGCTCTAATTTATTTAGCATTCTCATTAACACAAATTATTATTGACACTTTTAAAGGTCTCTACAATACCGCATTTTTCAAATTTATTGTCATGGTTACTATTACATTCTTATTAAACGCATTATGTCAAGGTGGTATGTCAATTGTATCATGGATAATTGTATTTATTCCGTTTATTTTTATGACAGTTATAGTTACAATACTTTTATATGTATTTGGTCTAGATGCGGCAACCGGAACTTTAAAATATGCTTGTAGCAATCCTAGTTCAAATACTAATACAAACTCAAATTTAATATATAGTAGCACTACACAAACTGCGTCTACAACAAATACAAATACTTGTGCTAATGCTTCTGCTACTAATACTAATACAAATACTAATAGTGCGGCTAATAATAGCTTTGGTTATACTATAAGTTCAGATCCTCAGTTTCAGTAAACAAAACAAGAGATATAAATAAACAACAGATATAAACAAAACAATATAAAAATTAATTATTATAATAAATATATTATTATCATAATGTTGTATTCATATATATTTACTTTTACAGCACTAATATTTGGCTTACATTTCTATAAAAATAGATATCCACAGGAATTTGATACTATACTTGAGCAGTTTTTAGTTAGTATTCAATCAAGTGAATCACTAAAGCCATTTTTACCATATTTAACATTAATATGTTACAATATAATTTATATATATAGTTTTTGTCAGGTTACATTAAATAAGATAATCAGATATACAATTCCTTATATACGAGAAGCAGCAAATTTTATTCGTAGTAAGATTGATAACTATTATTTATGTTCTAATGATAATACTACTACTACTAATAATAATACACTTGTATTTCAGTGTCCTGAATTATCTATTGTAAAATCAGAGCATAATGCTATGCTTATTTTAGATAAATCACCTTCTAATTTAGATTTAGATAGTATACAATGTGAGTTGTCTGATTTGCGATTTGTAGGATTATATTTAAAATATAAGAATGGAGATACAGAAACAGATAATATTATTCATTTATTTTCATCCTATATGAATTTTTATGTAGTCGGTAATGTGTTAAATACAAATTTTTTTAAATATTATTTAGAAAATGTCTTGAAAATAACTATAGATATTAACAAACCATTTACATATAATCTAGAATTAATAGATCATAATTTGAAGGAAGTAAATTTAGATGAGAGCCAAAGTATTATTATAAGAAAGAATGATTATCAAGTAATGGAAACAAATAAAATGAATATGGATGTAAAAGATGTAGTAGAAGAAATATTAGAAGAATTGGAAAAAATAAATATTGAAGAATTTAAAGAAGAAAATAAGGATGATATAAAGAATGATATAAAGAATGATA
>JACCDP010180201.1_pt1 | contig 14109 bp, 12 predicted proteins | sample 7445841 | NCBI WGS metagenome assembly JACCDP01 (sample SAMN15323441, study PRJNA562643) | freshwater metagenome | isolation source: river surface water | place: USA:Blue River Watershed | collected 2017-08-17
GCTTATTGAAAGATGCAGTTTTTGACAGCTTGGATTATGCCGAATTTGTTGAATCATTAAACATACCAAATGAAGAGATAAAGCAAAATCTACTAAATTTGGAAGATCAACAAACGTTGGAACTACAGCGGGCTTATTTTATTCCCCGAAGTCAGGAAGATACGGCCAAAGCCATTTACCGCTTGGTATCTATTGGCATCATTAGCTCATATACCATTGACTATCAGAATAAACTCTATACAATCGAATTCACCAAAAAGTCCGATTCTATTTATTACCAATCATTAGAAGATTTGATTTCCCGATACACTTCTAAAAATGTGGCTAAAAGGGAAATTGAAAAACTGAAGAACATCGCCAACAAAGAGACAAAAGCAGGTAAAGCAACTGTTATTAGTAAGTGTTTAGAATACCTCACAGAATTCATCTACGGCAAAATCAAAGAAAAGCGTTTACAGGCCATTAATGATATGGTAAGGCTATGCCAAACCTCTATCGAAATTACCGACCCAATGGTGCAAAACAAATACGTAAAGGATGAAATTTATTATTATTTCAATGCAAAGTATTCAAGACGCAACTTTATAGAACGCACACGCAGTGGCGATTTGAACGCTTCCATGCCCGATGATTTGGATGATGAAATACCAGTAGCTGAAACCATTGAAAAATACATTTTACTTGTAGGCAATGAAGAGACAGGTGAGTTTATCAGCAACATTAAACACCTTCGTGGTTCTGCCATGCGCATGCTTCGTAGCTACCCAGATAAGCCTCAATTCAGAATCCTAAAATCATTTGCACTATTCATTCTAGCCGATATTGTAAGGGAATTAATCAATGAAGCAAAGCAGGAACTGGTAAGGGGCTTGATAGATTGGAAGCACGATGAAGACCCTGATTTGAATGTGCAGGCGTTCATTATTCTTTTTAGAAATACTATTACCGAACATGTTCTCAACTATAACGCAGAAGAAGAATTTAGCGATATAGAGGATCACTATTACGCTTTGTATTACGCCACTTGGACAGGCAACTTTAACAAACAATTTATAACACACCCATCTTAATATATGGCATCACAAGAAGTACTATCAGCACTAGAAAAACTACATCGGGAAATTGAAAAACTAGAACCCGCAATAAAACATGTAGAAATAGCACAGCAGGTTACCCAAACTGTAAAATCAATTCCGCAAAAACATGTGGATTTACTGCACGAATTAAAAAATGAAGATGCACAGCACAAAGAAGAACTAAAAACCTTATTTGTAGTGGAGCTTTCCGAAATTACAGATGAAAACAAAAGACTACAAAAAACAACCTCCGAAATACAGCAGCAAGTAAAACTAGAACAAGTATCCCTTTCTCAACTAAAGGGAACAATTGAGTCCTTTCATGAAAGGGTGCAGACAATCAACTTTCCTGAAAGATTAGACAAGTTGGATGCCAACATTTCAGGCATTATGGCTGCAATTCAATCTATACAAAGCCGCTTAGACAGTTTGGAGCGTAACATTTCTGATCGATTAAGAGATATTCAAGAATACAATAAAGAAAGTCGATCTAAACTAACAGACGAATTAACACAATTATTTACAAACGTAAAATCGGATTTAGATTTGGCTACATCTAAACATCAAACACTGTCATACATTACTTGGTTTTTGATTGTTTGCACCATAATCACAACCCTGATAAACTAAAATATTAGTGAAACAAATAAAATGACTTAAAGCATCCCCCGATTAACAGCGTTCTGGAAGATTTTACAATTATTCTGTCACGTCAAGAAAATCGGAAAAATCTAGATTAAGTGAATTACCAATACCACTTACCCTAGACAAAAACTGAGCATCAAAGAAATTTTCTTTCAACTTACTTAAATAAGTTTCACTTATAATATCTTGTTCTAGGTAGTCTTCAAAATCTGGATGAATAGCCAAAATTGATTCATTGTTAATTTTAAGGTTACTTCGAATTACTTTGAAAAATTTTATCTCACCATACTCAACCCTATCATCTGCCTTTATAACGCCTATCGCTAGTTCAATCAACTTCAATTCATCTTCTTCCGACAATTTGTTGTAGGATAAATCATCGAAGTACAGTTTTAAAAATCCATAACTATCCTGATTAAATTCACTAAGCAATATTTCTAAATCTTGGTCAATATCAATTAAACCGAAAACTTTAGTATCTTGATGCAGTTTTTTGATTAATAAAAGCTCTCTCTTGTCAATTTCTCCATCGCATGCCATGCAAGAAAATGCAGTTTTTAAAAGTAGTTTGTCGAAGTTCATTTGTCCTATTTTTTAATTATTATTGAACCCAATTCTTGGTCGTTCATTATTCATTGTTTGTTTACCTTCCATTTTTGACTTTAAATTGATATAGTGATTGAGTTCAGAGATAGAAATAGATGGCTTACTTTGTTTGATTGTAAACTCAAGTATTGCCATCGTCAATCGCTCTTCTTTATCTTTTATTCTTTTCCTTGATGCTTCGTCTGTTATCAATTTTATATCGCTCGATGAGTAATTTTCCGTAAGGCTTGATAATTTTTCATAATCAATACCCAAATCAATAGTTTGCTTAGACTTGAGGTAAAGTTCAAATAACGCCCTCCTTGCTTCTAAATCGGGTGGTGGCAAGTATATATGCTTATCTAATCTACCCGAACGCAAAATAGCAGAATCAATTGAGTCAGGTCTGTTTGTTGCTCCAATAATAAAAACTCCATCTTCACCACTATTATTCATTTGTGCTAAAAATTCATTAACTGCGCTTGTGTTCATATGGTTCACACTAGTATTATCGCGGCTTGGAACCAACGCATCTAGTTCATCTAAGAAAATAATACTCGGAGCATTCTTTCTTGCTTCTTCAAAAAGATTCTTTATATTTTCTTGAGATGCGTTAACCCATTTGCTCTGAATGTCAGACGGTTTTATTTGATAAAAGTTAAAGCCAATTTCTTCAGCCATTTTCTCAGCAAAGTATGTTTTTCCACAACCTGGTGGGCCATACAATAACATGCCATTCGGAATACCCAAATTATCTTTCCTGTATTCTTCTGGATTCAATATCGCATCAATCACATCAAGTTTAATTGTGTCCTTGAGTTCTTGCATTCCCGCAATTGATTTGAAACCCTCACCTTTTTTTACAGATTTCAATATTTGAGTTGTTTGGACCGGGTTTTGAGAAACTGGATTTCCAACTTCAATTTCACCATTAACAGCCTTAATGAATTCTTTAATACTTTTAAACCTATTCTCCGCATCAGACTGCAAGGCTTTAACTATGATATTAAATGTATTGTCTTCAATTTTCGAATCGGATGTAACAACCTGTAATGGCTTTTTTCGCTCTTTCAAAATAGCATCCTCTAAACTTAAAGAATCAGACTTGAATTTTGGCACCTCCACAAACCATGGTGGTAGACCAACTATCAAATGATAATACAATGCTCCCACGGAGAAAATATCACTTTGAACAGAAAAGACTTTGTTGAAAATTTCGTTGGCTGAATAGAAAGGATTAAGGCCGTGGTTGTTGAATTCCTTATTGGATTGGTTCAAAAATCTTGAATATCCAAAATCAATAATTTTTGGAACTGCTAACTGTCCCGACAAATCCAACATTACATTCATATTAGTAATATCATTATGGATGGTTGGGTTTTGTAGGTTATGTAAATAGTTGAGGCCGTTAAGTACACCCAGAATAATTGTCTTCGCTTCATAGGGATTAATAATTTGCTCCCGTTTTAGTTTTTCAGCTAGGGTTTCACCGCTTATGTAGTCTAAAATTGCAAACGCATATTTTTGGCTCCTCAACACAAGATCTCCGTTATCAATGAGTTTAACAACGTTGGGATGCTTTGTCTTTTTTAGAATTTCAATTTCCAGTATATCACCATTTCTGTCAAATTGCGTTGGATGCAATTTGGAGTATGCAAAAAGTTTTAGAAGTCTTATCTGTCCTTTATTGTCTTTTACGCGATAACTTTCAGCATAATCTCCTTTCTTTAAAAAAAAAACCACAGTAAACTTGTCATCAATAATTTGACCTTTGTATAAGGTAGGTGTATTTTCTTGGTTCATGTGTTTTAGTTTATTGTTTAAGCCAGTGGCATCTCAAATCGCTACGTAAAAAAAACCTCACAACTCTCATAGGATATAACTGTCAATAGCCACATGAATATAGCAAACCATAATTGCTAAAATCTTTGCATTCGTAGCAATTAACGTACGTTTGGATATACAATTCACTCTCATTCCAATTAACCCTCAACCAAACAACGATTATTACAACCAGCTTTACCACAAGAAGGACAGGACGTATTGGGGTCGCCGTCAATGATTAAGTCTATTAGCGAAATTACAATTGGATGTAAATCGTCTGAATTTGGATTTTCTCCAATTTTTTGCAATCCTCTGTTCAACAAGGTTCTAGCCTGATTTTTATCTTTCCATCTAATCGACTCGAAATCTTCATTGTGACTTCTAATAAACCCAATTAATTGGTAGACCAAAGTTAATTTAAAAAACAAAGTCGTTATCTCCTCTAACAGAGCGTTTCCAAGCTTAACATCTTGCTTTTTTATTACTTCTTCTAATTGAACTTTAACCTGATTAGTAATTTGTGTAGTTTTATCATTCCCAAAGTCTGAGTTTGCTTTTTCAAGGCGGTAGAACTCTTTCTTCAGTTCAATCTCTAAATTGGGCCACTCATTTTTGTTTTCAATTTCATCTATGACTTTGGCTACTTTTTGCAATTCAGAACGTGCTTCTAATCTACCCGCCTCCGTCTTCTTATTGTCGAAAATCATTTTTACCCTGTCAAAATCTTTCTGGATTTCATCTTTGTTCGCAAAATCTAAACTATCTAGTGTATTTTCAGTTTCTTTAATTTGTTGTTCTAACCAATTTTCAGAAATTCCCGATTCATGAGTATTTACTTCAAATGACATTTCAAAGTCAATATCTATGAAATTCACTTTCCCATTCATTAAATTTGAACGGTCAATATCTATAATTAAATTAGCTATGCTGTTTTCAGCCAGTAAAACCGGAAGATCATTCCCCGTAATCCGAATTGTAGAAACGTGATTATTCAAAATTGCTTTTGTATATGGCTCACCCTGGTAAATTGGAATGTCAAAAAAGTCGTCCATTCCGGGACGGATTTGTCTTCTTATTTTAAGGTCGTTCATCACTCCTGTTGCGGGCAAAGTTTTATTTTTTTCTAAACCAACAAGGGGTTTAATAATTTTCTTCCTTGTTAACTTGTCAACAACTTCAATGCAGATAAAGTGTGGAAGCGGTGCACCACCAGCAACCGTACCTTCTTTAATTGAAAAACTCTTTGGTTCGCACTCAAGTCTATCTCCCTTTTCATCATAAAGTTGAACAGAAAATACATTATTTTCGTTTTCAACAAGAGTCAATTCAATAACTTCTCCGATATTGTTTAGCTCAACTTTCTCACTCTTAAACGCATCATCACTTCGAGAAATTTCAGCAAACACAATTTTGTCTGTTTCTTTTGTCTTGATGGTCACGAATGTTTCGGCGCCAACCACCATAGATTCGTAATCGATGTGTAATTGCACTTTTGAAAAATCAACTTCACCTTCCACTGGGTTGTTGATTGAAGATGCATAGATAGCTGCACCTTTAGCAACTACAGTCATTGGGTCAATACTTGTATTGGGCTTTCTTATCTGTTTTTCCAACATTTCTCTTACTACAGGTGACAAAGTCGGACCACCAACAAGAATCAACTCATCTAATGAACTCCCAGAAAGATTGTTCCTATTTAAAAGAACCAAGCAGTAATCAATTGCTTTTTGAATGAATGGTGCAATTATCTCTTTTAATTCTAAACGTGAAATTGTTAAATCAATTTCAAATTCATCTCCATTATCATCCTCACCATATTCGTCATATAGATTTGTTAAAATTGAATATTCTTCTTTGTAAGATAGTTGGTTTTTTGTTTCTTCCGCAAGTGGTTTCCACATTTCTTTAAATGCGTTGAATTTTTCAGCATCTTCAAGTATCGAATCTATGGAATATTTATTTCGCAAATAAGGAATAAAAACATTTTCAACAATTGCTTCATCTAGGTTTTTACCACCTAAAAAATTGTCACCCTCCGTGTCTATTACTTTTATAATACCATCTTCAACTTTCACCAAAGCAGAATCGAAAGTACCACCACCAAAATCAAACACTAACCAATAGCCATTTTTATTTGATGTTTCTAAACCATATGCTATTGCGGCGGCATAAGGTTCTTGCACCATTTCTACATATTCTAATCCCGCCAATTCTGCTGCTTTTTTAGTTGCATTAATCTGATTCAATTCGAACGCTGCAGGAATAGTTATTATGGCTGATTTTACATTTTCATCATCCACATAAGATTTCAGTGTTTTCAATACTTCAGATGATAAATCCTCTGAAGACAATTCCGTGCCCCCGTCAGTTTTATACTTGATGGAATTACCTATCGTGCGTTTGAATTCAATGAAAATATTTGAAACAAAATCAGGATTTATAGACGACTTCTTTTTGTCTTTTAAAAGTTGGTTGAAGGCTTTGTCACCCACCAAATATCCCTTTTTTGTAACCATGACACACGAAGGCATAGTTTCTCTTTGCGTGTCTGTTCTATACACTTTTAATTTTCCATTGTCACAAACTGCTATTGCCGAGTTGGTAGTACCCAAGTCAATGCCGAAATCAATTTTTAATCTAGCCATTATTGTATTTTTTTATTCGTTAAATGCTACTGTTACTTTTGCCGTTTGAATTACTTTACCTGCGTAATTAACTTGTGGTTTGACAATTCTTTTAATGATTTGCTTACCGGATTCAATAGATTCATCGAACTCAAGTGTTGCAACCATATTCATTCCTGAATTATAATTCACGCCTATGAGTTGTGGAATTTCGTAGCCGTAAGCTTTCAGGTTATCAAGAATGGATTCAGAGTATTTTTTTAATTGTTTATATCCTTTAATTTCTTTGTCCATTACGTCAAGGTTCATGAGAATTCTTGTTACTTCATCAGCTACTTTCAAAACTAAGGAATGATCTTTTTCACCATTTTCAGTTTTTACCGGTTCCGTTTCCTTGATTTTGAGCTGGGAATTGATGATGTCTAATAATTGAGCATCTAATTTCAAACTTTCTTCTTCTAATGATTTCTTGGTATTTCTAATTTGGGTTTCAACATTCGTATGATTTGAAGCAATGCGTCTACCCAATAACCAATAGACTAATCCGCCGATTAAAAGTGTTACCAGCGTTCCAATAATCCAATACAGTCTATTCTTTTCAACATCGTCACCTAATTGTAATATTTGATTATTTGCAAACCTTTCAGTCTGTTGAATTTTTACACCAAGTTTACTTGCAGAATTAAAAATTGTCACACTATCTTTAAAATTTTGATTTTCAACACGAGTAATGCTTTCATCTATTGATGCAATCCGAGAATTTAAATTTGTTATTTCTGATTGCAAATTATTGTTTTCAAGTTGGAGCAATTTAACTTTCTCCGTTAACGAATTTGTTCTTTTATCTAAATCTTCAATCGAAACTTGCGCATGGACACAAACCGATGAAAACATTACGATTAAGAAGTTTACCTTTCTTTTCATATTTAATATTTTGCTTTTTTAATTTGAGATTTCAACTCAGTTATTATTGTTTGTTGTTTAGCCAACTGTGATACTTTCTCACTTTCCGATCTTATCAACAAAATGTCAATTTGTTTTTGTTTGTTCTCAATTTGTAGCTCTCTATCGGATTGACTCCTTAAAAATTGCCATTCTTTAATTTTTTTCATTTCATTTCTAGCGGTTCTTAATTCTGAACTCAGAAATTCAGTATCATTTAATTCCCTCAGTTTTTGTTCCGCTGAAATAAGTTCTTTTTCCAACCTCTCTGAAGGTGCCAAATCTACAGTAAACTCTTTGCTATGAATCATGAATTCATCGACATAAACTTCTATACGATGTTTCCCCAAATCAAAAGTTGATTTTTTATCACTACCCCAACCTAATAAATTAATTTTTGATGTTAATGAATTTATCTGAACAGTTTCTGTGTAGGAATAACCATCAGGAGATGTATTTTTATTCTGAGATAATTTGCCATCAGGTTTGATATATTTCACACAGAAAACAACCTTTTTCTCCTCCAATGCCTGCACAACGATACTTAAACCAATAAACCTCAGAAACTTTGTGTATAATGGTTTGTCGTCCGTATTTGTAACAACTGAAGAAACTATTTTGAAGGGTAGTTTTGGTGGTATTTTTTTATAATTGTTGATAATTGATGTTATTTTAGATTTTTTTGTAGATGTCGTTTTTAACCAATTAACCAACTCTAAAAACTCCTTTTTTTGTTCCTCATTTTTGCTGTGTTTAATTTTCTCTAAATTACTATCAGACAATAAGTCAATCATCATTTCATCCACTTTATCCCACTGTATTGAATTACTGATCATTTCTTCTATAGTCCAATAGTTAATAGTTTTTCTACCTAACAACACATCTACAGATTGTTCTAATTTTGCTACTTCGTCTCTAATATTTTTTTCATTATCCAAGTATAATTTTTTAATTGACCGCAAAAAGACTATAGTCTCTGAAAGTACCTGGTCTTTCATTTCTTCCAATGTCTTTAAATGGTCTTTTGCTCTATCCTTGGTTAATTTACCAACTGCGATGGACTCCGCTGTTTTGTTTAATTGCATTGCTACTTCAATGCAAGCATCGTCATTATGCTTCTCTCTACTTTCATTGAAATAATCAATTCCACACTGCATTATTTCTTTGGCAACATTATCGGCAACCATCTTGAATTTTAAGTTTTCAGACCCTAAAATTGATTTTAGTTGTTCTAAAAGCTCATTAGTCTCATTATGCAATTGTTTTCCAAATTTATCGGCATCTATTTTTGATCTATTTCTTTTTTGCTTCGTATTTTCGATTGCGGCCTCGATATTTTGTAAAGGCTCTTCTGCAAATTTATCTGCCAAATATTTCTGTGATTTTTCATTGCAATGTTCAAATAATTCAATAACCTCAGCAATTGGGAATTTTGATTTAAATTCATTTAATAGAATATCTAGAACGATTTCACACTGCTTCTCATGGTCAATAATAAACGCTTCACCCGCAACCAACTTTACAAAGTTTTTAAAATGTGTCGATTCTATAAGCTTAAGTTTGGCTTCAATACCCTCTTTAATATCATTTTTCCTTATCCCAATTAATTTCAAAGTACCAATATTATTAAAGCATGAGAAGTTTTTTAAACTCACTGCTTTATCCAGTGTTACCTTTTCCCAGATTTCAATTGCTTTATCTTTATCCCCTTTTTGCAGATATGAAATAGCCGCTTCATCGAATGAATTGGTATTCAAAAACCAAAATAAAGAATTTACAAGTATCTCATTTGATTGCTGAATTGCGGAAAATGACTTTTCAATGTTACTTTGATCTCTTTCAATAGTCAGTAAAGAGGGAAAATCGAAGTCTGAGGATATTTGTTTGCCAACCTTAGCATATGCAATGATTTTATTTTTTCTACTCTGAATATCTTTGGCCGTGGCATTTGAAAGTACACCAACTATTCTAAATGGATTTTCCTGAATTATTTTCATTTACGGGATTATTGTCTTTTATGTCACTCTGTATCAAGTATGACATGTAGAGTCGCTTTACATCTGTCATCAATTGATTTTAAATTTGATACTCCTCACACAGCATCAGCAGCCTCGTTACAAATCAACCTATTGTGTATAAACCAGTTATATAAACTATTCATTAAATTCGGTTTCTGATATATTCTGTGAATTAAACGAATTCGAAGTACCAGTAGAAATCACATCAAGTTGAAGTTTAAAACTTGGCACGCTATAGCCCCCGTCGGTATATTGAAGATTATAATCCAGAATGTCTTGCCCCTTTTCGTAGAGTTGGTTACTAGTAAATTTGCCAACGCACTGTCCGTTTTCAGTTTTTGAAACCCAGTGTTTTCCATAGGCAATCTTAAGATAGTATCTACCTTCAGGTATGTTTCGAATGTTGTATGTGGTTCCACTATTGATAAAAACATACCTTATACATTTTTCGCTATTCACATCCATCACCTTAATCGAAACATCGGTACCCCCACCCACATTTACCTCAAGATAATTACTGACACTGCCACGTTTTGGTTTGAAATTATAACACGATGGCAATTGTCCGTTTTGGATTGACTTCTCTTCCCAACCTTCCAATAATAATCGTTCGGTTTCTGAGAGTTCAACAGCGGTTGCGTTAGATATTGAATTCGTATCGGAATCAGCAAAGGCATTATCCAAATCGCCATTTTTAAGATTAGGCAATTGAGATTCAGACTTGTTGCTCGAGCACTCAACAAAAAACAAACTCGCGGTAAATGCAAATAACAATGCGACAAAACCGTCGTTAAAGAAGCGCTTCATGATTTTATTTTATAACATTTTCCTATTAACTAATTCTATAATAATCCTTGCATCCTGCATCACTGGAACATCATCTCGATGAAAAAAACCTTTCGGCACTTTATTAGAGGTCTTCAAACTATAAGAATTTATATAGATTTTAGCTAATTTCTTGTTTCCAATTGAATACAAATTGTACACATCAATCATTCCCTGAATATTTGAGGCTTTTGTGGCACTAGCATTAAATCCGGCCTCAGGCTTTATCGAACCAATTGGAGAATCATCGCTCTCCGAGGTTCGTACAAAAATAACAGGATTAAAAGTAATCAAACCGGACTTTTCAGATGTGTACTGATATCTAATTTTGTCCATGTAGGCAGAAACATTGTCTATCCCATAAACAGGTATTGGATTTCCTTTATCAAATCCAAACTCACCTATCCCCTGTGGATCAACATCCAGACAAGAATTATCGTGAGGTGACATCAATATCATATCATGCATGACACTCTTTCGCTCCTGAATTATTGTTTCAAATCTTATCTTTTGGCACTTCTCAATCTTTTTTTGTTCAGCCGATTTCGTTCTTAAAAAATCAAAAAATCCCATGATTTATAATATTTTGTTCAATATTGAATTGCAATATAACCAAATTAATAATGACCACAACACTCGTTACTTTATGTTTTTATGAAAATCAATATTTTCTAATTTCCTTAATAAAAATTCTACCGGAATGGATTAAATAACCTTACAATAGGAACATTTTAATCAATCTAAAAAAAATCATTCCAATTAAATCATAGCGTCAAAATTTCAACTCCCCAGTTTCTGGCCGTATTTCCGTCTCTTCCATAACGCCAGATTGACCCACCGGGGTTGTATCCTCGGACCCGATTATCCTGTTCTTATAAATAAAAAATGCTACACATGATAAAATCGCAATCCATTTCAAGGCTTGTAAACTGCCGCGTTTAACCCGTAACGACATCCCTATAACTGTTCTTAATAATTACAAATTCGAAAACAGAATCCTTATCGATTGAATTCAGCCTCTGAAATTGCATCCGTTTCAAAATGATTGCCCGTAGATTGCACAACACTTAACGAAAGCCTGTATGATGGAAAAGATGTAACATCGTATTCCTTCCCATATTCGTACTTCTTGGAATAAATTTTTCTAAAATCCAATTCTTGATCCCCAGTATGATATTGAGCGTTATTCATAAATTTCACATAGCAATTTCCTGAATAAATCTTTTTACGAAAATCATTCCCATATGCAATCTTCAAATGACAATTACCTTCCGGAATATTTTCCATTGTATAACTTTCCCCAGACCTTATGTACGCGATTCTAATACAAACATCGTATGAGTTGTATAGTTTTACGATACAATCTGTCCCCCCATTTACATCAATTTGGAGTTTATTCTTCATTGAATATTCGTACTGTGGATCGATGTTAGAACATTCCGGCGTACTACCCGTATAGCTGCTGGTTGGATTCCAACCTTCAGCGCTATTAATCTTCAGGTACTGTCCAACAATCCACCCGCCATACAAATAATATCCATTTGCATCTGCAATTTCAACTGGATACCAAAGACGCTGTTTTTCATCTGTTTCAATCTTTCCAACAATTTCCACTTTACTACCTTTCCTAAGAGTGCAAACGGTATCGAAGGTAACACTCGGTCCAGAGCGTACATTTACTATTTGACTTGTAACGTAAGCGGTGGTCGGAGATTGTGAAAATACAAATTTGGTGCTGACCATTATAAAAACGAGAGCAATAAATTTAAAATTCCTTAAGATTTGAATAAATGCATTAAGATTTGACATATTTAAAAAATTATTTTGCAAAGATAGTTGGATATTCTCAACCTAACGGTCTATTGTTCATGGAAATCAAATCCGATTGACCCTTTATTTGTATGCTTTAAAACCCTTTATAAGTGTACCTACAAAAGAAACAGCGTAAACAATAATGGCAAGCAAAAGGTAGTCAGGTAAATATTTCGACAATCCTTCATAGGTCATATAAACAATACCACACCAAACAATTGGAGGAATTATGTTAATTCCTTTTTTGTTACCTGATTCTGCGGCCGTTTCATTCTTACCATATAAAAGTGGAAATACAATGTTTGCCGCACTAAAAGAACCAATAAATATGGAAACGAATGTGACTAAGGTATATTTTACTAGGAACAACATATATTATTAATTGTTTTGAGTAGAAATTTGAAGAAATTCATCAATAGCAGTCGGTATGTCTTTGTACGTCCCTATTAGCATGGATAACATATCAATATATGCATGTACACCTAGCTTGTCATAACCCAATTTTTCAGAAAGTTGATAACAATAACTCAATTCATTATTATCAATTTGACCATCCACAAACATCATAGCAATTAAATGGCACAACTGGGTGTGTTTATCTTTAAAAGCAACAGGAAATTTGTTTTTTATAGACTCATTATTTTTTACCACGCGGTCAAATTCTTCTTTGCTAATCCCAATTTTCTGTGCGATGCTAAAAATGGTATTTAATTCATTGGAATCAATTTTACCATCCGCTAATGCAATTGTGAATATATTTTTTAGATGGCTCATACGCCTTTCTGACTGATTTTCAAAAATTTTCAATATTGATACGAATACGAATATAATATTTAGGTTTTATTCTCAACACTTTCACAACATGTATTCCATAGATCCAATCACACGAACATACTTGTCATCAAGCCATGATTCACATCACCCACATCTTCAGAAAACCTTACTTTTGTAATGTGCAAAATACCACTATTGCGAAACTGATCGAATTTCTGAAATCCCATCCCGAACGGCCGAATACCCATCAAGCCTTGGTCGCTTGGATTTACGCATTCCTGCTCAATGAAAGTAAGGACTCACTCTTTGTAGATGACTACACGCCCAAAGTAGATGCCTCCTTTCCTGTGGTTAGCACCATAAACGCCGACATCCTTGCCCATCACACCGTAAGTATTAGCACCTCGGAATTTCTCCTTGAAATCGTTCTACTCGATGCCATCACCACAAAAAATCAAACTAAAACCGTCATTCAGGCTATCGCCAACCTCGAAGCCATCATGGCTTTTCAACAATCGCGATCCTCAAGGAAAACAAACCCCACCTCCGCCTACCTCCTCATCCTGAGCACCGACCCCAAACAAGCCTATTCCCAATTGCCCCAATACCGAAACAACGAAAATCAACCGTTCTCCCTGCACCACGGCTCCTATTATGGCGGATACCAAGCCGGATATTACCACGGCAAAGACATGCTCAAGCTCCAGTCCAAATTCGAGTTCGAATGGCGCATAAACCACGAAGCCAACTACCATTTCTGCCTAACAGAACTCAAGCTGCCCATCGATTTCAATCACGACATACCCACCACCAACCCCAAATTGCGACTAGAACTGCCCCGCGGCACCTACCGAGATATCCTCGCCAACATCGCCGCCGCAGAACTCAACCACCGCGATGTCACCATCGAAGAACTCATTCACATCTTCAGTAAACACACCGAAATGGCATTTTCGAAGCAACTCAACCGCCCCGAATTCCGCC
>JACCDP010362611.1_pt1 | contig 14109 bp, 8 predicted proteins | sample 7445841 | NCBI WGS metagenome assembly JACCDP01 (sample SAMN15323441, study PRJNA562643) | freshwater metagenome | isolation source: river surface water | place: USA:Blue River Watershed | collected 2017-08-17
CGGTTGATAATAATGATCCACCCACTTTAAAAAATCAGTCACATAATTTAACCAACTTTTAAAAATAGGTTTCATCAATGGATCACCTTTGCCATAACGCTCAAAAAATGTTTTAGCGTCTGGAATCGTTACGCCGTGAAAAGCGGCTAATTGGACAATGCCTTGACCACTTGCAACTTTTTCTAATTCCTCAAACCCATTACCCAATGGGACCAACATATGACCCGCTTCTTCAGAGCTATGTCTTAATTCGTGATTGGCAATAAAGGCAGCACCTATTCCTGTTGAAATGGTAATAAAATAACTCGACTCTAACGCTTTGCCATACCCTAAATTTCCTTCAGCAACTGCCGCCATCACTGCATCATTTTTAATCACAATCGGTAAATGATAATTGGTTTGCAAAAAGCTTTGAAGGGGGACGTTTTTAATCCCAATATTAGGAAGGATATCAATGCCACCTAAAACATCGACTCGACCAGGAACCCCACAAGCAATTGCATAAACATTGGGTTGTTTTTTTAAAAGTGCATCAATACTTTTTTTTACTTGTTTCAAAAATGCATCTAGATCATTTAAAGGTGTTTTTTCAATTACTAAATGCAAAATTTCGTAAGCTTCATTAACTAAGGCTGCTCTTAGATTCGTGCCACCAATATCAAGTGCAATCACATACTTCATAAGGATTCTTCTTTTACATCCTTGAGGGTTAATATTTTCATAAAGTTAGTGGAACCAACACCGGTTGGAACTCCCCCTGTTAAGAGAATATTAGCCCCAGGTTTTAAGCCAATTTGGCGGGCTTTTAAAATCGCAAATGCTTCCATATCTTCAATAAATTGTGGAAGCGTTTTTGCATAAAAAGCATATACACCCCAGACTAATCCTAAAGATAAAACGGTGTCACGGCGATCGCTGATTGCAAAAATAGGGCATGAGGGTCTTGCTTTTGAAATTCGTCTAGCAGCTCCACCAGTTTCGGTAAAGGTGATAATCGCTTGCGCGTTGATTAACAATGCAGTATTAGCGACTGAATTAGCAATAGCATCAGAATTGATTTTTTTACTACTTTCATATGCTTGATTGGACATCTTTAAATAATCCAATTCTTTTTCCATTGTTTGGGCAATTTTCGCTTGCATGTTAACGGATTCAACTGGATATTTCCCACTGGCCGATTCTGCTGATAACATCACAGCATCACTACTTTCAAGGATGGCGTTGGCTACGTCGGAAACTTCTGCTCGTGTCGGTCTTGGCATAATGACCATGCTATCTAACATTTGGGTAGCGGTAATCACGGGCTTACCAACACGTCGACACATGGATACAATTCTTTTTTGAACAATAGGGACTTGCTCAGCAGCAATTTCTACACCTAAATCACCACGGGCGACCATGATGCCATCTGCGACTTCAAGAATTTCTTCTAAGTTACTAACACCTTCTGGGTTTTCTATTTTTGCAATAATTTGAATATTGGGTTTCCCATATTTTTCCAAGATAGCGCGGATGTCCAGTACGTCTTGTTTTCTTCTAGTAAAACTTGCTGCAATATAATTCACATCGTGTTCACAGCCAAATTTAAAATCCGCCTCGTCTTGTGCAGAAATAAATGGCATCGACAACCTAGCAAACGGCGCGTTTAAGCCTTTGCGATTTTTAATGGTATGAGTATTTAAAGCTTTACAAACAAGCTGATGTTGAATCCTATCTTTTTCGACGATAAGCAGTGCTAAATTACCATCATCGATACGTAACTGATCTCCGACTTTTACATCTTCATACAAATCGGAATAAGATACCGAAAAAATATCGGCATTTCCCAATAATGGTTTCATACTGACACGGACAGTACTATCCTGTTTGATTAAAGCTGAATCGTTTTCAAACATACCTACTCTAATTTCAGGACCTCTAGAATCTAGCATCACAGGTATATAAATGCCTTTTTCCTTTTCTAAACGTTTGGCCATTTCAAATTTTTTCAGATGCGTTGGATAGTCGCCATGCGAAAAATTTACCCGCATGACATTCATGCCAGCATCCACCATCTCTAAAAGTTTTTCATAGGTTTCTGATGCTGGACCAATGGTAGCAACAATTTTCGTTTTTTTATCAAATCGATACATCATGTTATTTCAACCGATCAATCACGTTTACGATGCTGGTATGCTTTGCTCGTTGCATAGCAAGCGCTTCGTATATATCAAAATCCACAAGTTGTTGCCCACGGACTCCAATACAGCGACTGGTCTTCCCTTCGTTTAAACATTGCACGGCGTATTCGCCCATCCGTGAGGCAAGAATCCGATCAAAAGCAGAAGGAGAGCCACCTCGTTGAATTCTGCCTAAAACTTCGGTTCTAACTTCGAAACCTGTTTGTTGAGAAATAAATCGAGCAAGCTCCTGAAGGTCAAATAATTTTTCTGAAACGATGACCATTGCATGATTTTTACTCGTAGCTTTTTGAAACTTTAACCGGTCAATAATTTCTTGTAAAGGCATAAAATTGTCACCAGAAATTGTCAATTCTGCCCCGCAAGCTAACCCTGCATAAATCGCTAAATCTCCTGCCCGGTTTCCCATCACTTCAATGATAGAGCATCGTTGGTGAGAAAATGTGGTATCGCGAAGCTTATCAACAGCCGTAACGATAGTATTAAGACATGTATCAAATCCAATCGTATAATCCGTACAAGCAATATCATTATCAATGGTCCCGGGTAATCCAATACAGTTGATACCCATATCTGATAAATCTTTTGCTCCGCGATAAGTACCATCGCCACCAATCACAACTAAAGCGTTAATACCAAATCTTTTTAATTGTTTTACGCCTTCTTCTCGAATATTGACATCGATAAATTCAGGAAGTCTTGCGGAACGAAGAATCGTTCCACCTTTGTTGATAATTTGTGAAACAAAAGAACGATCGACCTTTTCAATTTGCCCTGACACCAATCCACGATAACCATTGAAAATTGCATACATCTGATGACCATAACTTATCCCAGCCCGTACGATAGATCGAATCGCAGCGTTCATGCCTGGCGAGTCACCACCAGAAGTAAGGACGCCAATATTTAATGATTTCATTTGGTTTCTTTCCACCAATTTAAAGCTTGTTTCGCTTTTGAACTAATGGATGTTTTAGGAAGTCTTTTCGTCGATCGAGGATCATGTTTCTCGCCTCTTGCAACAACATGCCAGCTTTTAACACTTCCCATTTTTTCTAGTAAACCTTGAACACTTGCATAATCAAACATTTTGCAAGAAAAAATATCAAAATACATCACATTTTGTTTCAAATTCAGATGAATCGACAAATGTGATTCTGCAATCATCACAATACTCGATAAAAAATTAGGGTTGCTGTACTGATCGTATAAACCGAAAGCTCTCGTAATCGGCGTCATGCCAATATTTTCAATTAAGCCTTCAAGAAACCGATTTGTTGTTTCTAAATTAATTGCCGATTTCAACTGAATCGTAGCCATGACATGCGGACCAAATACAGATTTTGAATCGAATTGCTCAGATTGATTATTGCCATTTCGATTTGCAGAAAAAAGTCTACTTTTTTGATTTTCGCTTGGCCAATATTTTTGTAAAACTTTATGGAATAGGGTTGAATCGATATCCTGTTGAGTATAAAGGTCCACAAAATAACAACCTCTCAACGGAAATGTATGGATAGTTAGATGCCCACCCTCTAAAAAAATATAACTTGATAATCCTTCGTCAAGTGGGACTAATCCGTAGTCATAGGGTAGTAGGTAAGCTGGAGAAATGGGTTTGATTTTTAAATCAAAAAGCACCAAATTTATCGTTTGATTAATAAAGTTACTATTCCCTAAAGGAATTGCTGCTTTTACACCATAACCATCGAACATTAAGTGGGTCATTTTCTAGATTCTCATTCCATTCATAATGCTATCAAAAATGACATGGTTAAGCAATCAAACCTTGAAGTAAATAAACATACATTTCTTTTCAATTTAATCGGTTATAATTTATAATAATCTTCTATGAAAATCATTACGAGTCAAGATTTTATTCAAATTCGCACTGAATCGATGATATCTTCATTGGATTTAGAGTTTTTATTTGAAGCATATGCCCCATTTATTGGCATTGAAGCCGTGGGATTGTATGGCGTATTAAAGCAACATGATCAATTATTAGAAGGTAATCAAATTATATTTTCAACTTTTTTATCATATGCTCAAACCTCTCCCCAAACTTTTCAATCGGCTAGAATTCAGTTGGAGGCAGTTGGGTTATTAAGAACTTATCATCAAACATTTGAAAAAACCAACTTATATACTTTTTCTCTCTATGCTCCTAAATCTCCCAAAGCATTTATGGATGACCCCATTTTAAAAGGCTTGCTTGTTCAACGGACGAACACCTTATATCTTAAAAGAATTGAATCAAAGTATATGGCGTCCTTACTTGATCCCCAATCAAAAGATGTATCGGTTAGTTTTGGTGAAGTTTTTCATCCAGACTTAAATCATCCTGCATTTTTAAATCAAGTGCATTCAAATGTGAAAGGTAAATCCTTAGCGGAAATCAGACAACCTTTTGATCAACTTAAGTTTGCAGAGCAACTTCAACATCAGTTTTCAATCGATGTCAAAAAACTTCATACGGATGACATACAACAAGTGATATCAATTGCTACCTTAACTGGTTTAGATGAACTTGCTGCCGCGGATATCGTTGGCACCAATCTCGATTTAAATCATCGTTTAAATATGGATAAGTTTATGCAAGCTGCAAGACAAGAAAAACGAATACCTTCTTTTATTCGTCACCGTCAGCAGCAAAAGGTTCAATTACAAGAAACTACAACCCAGGCCAAACTAACGAATCAAATGGAGATGATGTCGCCATTAGACTTTTTGATGATGAAGCAACAAGGTGCAGAAGTTTCCCCGGCCGATTTTAGTCTATTACTCCGATTACAAAATCAATATGCTTTACCTGGAAGCGTGATTAATGCCCTTATTCATCACGTTTTAACTACACAAAATAATGTATTAAGTTCAAGATATGTTGAAAAACTTGCGGGAAGTTTAACGCGCGCCAATGTCCAACATGCAATTGATACGATGGATTACTTTTATCAGTTAAGTCAACCGAAGCAAACCAAAACCACTTCAAAAAAAGAAACACTTGAGCCAACTGTTCCCAAACCAAGCTTTGAAAGTGTTCAACCTGTCGCTAATGTAGACGAAGGTGAACTCGATTCATTAGAAACGAAGATGAAAGGTTTAAAATGAAACCGATTAATCCAAAACCGATCATTCAAGATGATTTTGAGGATGCAATCAAGCAAGCCATCAACCAAGTAAAGCAAAGTCCATGGTTAAAACCAACCATTGAAAAATTAAAGATTAAGGAATCAGAAATTCAACAACAGTTATCTACCTTATTAAAATTAGAATTAGACATTCAAGAAGTAGAACAATGCAAACTCGCGGGTAAATGTTTGAAACCACAAGGCCATTATGTTGTAAGTATGCAACGAAATGCGGTGGGTTTTTTAGAACGAAAGTTTGCTCCTTGTCCGATGCTTGATGACCAATTAAAAGTATCGAGATATCTTATTTATGATGATTTTAATCCTGATTGGAAAGACTCAAAACTTTTTGAGTCCTTAAAGCAACGAGAAGGACAAAAACCCTTATATGTTTACTTAATGAAGGTACTACAAAAACAAACAAAAGATGGGTTGGCGCTTATCGGTCCTCATCAATCTGGTAAAACCTTTGCCCTTGGTATTTTTGCCTATCGCTTTGCACTGAATGAATTAGGTACTGTAGGCTTGCTAGATTTTAATCTGCAATTACCTAGACTTATTTCTAGTAAGAAAATAGATTTGTTAGGTTTTAATCGTGAGCTCGAACGTCTACAAAAACTAAACATATTAATTTTAGATGGTCTTGGTTCACAACCGATTAGTGAAGAAATGTTAATCGACGTCTTAATTCCACTCTTTATGGCTCGGCAAAAGCCAGGTCTGATCACGATGGTTTCAAGTACTGTTCCCATTCTTCAATTAGAAGCTTTATTCAAAGGATATAAAGATAAACGCATGTTAATGTCGGATTGGTTACAACTCGTTCAAATCATTACCAAACCAATTTATTTGCCTGCATTGATGCCGCTTTAAAGAAAAGCTTTTAAAGTTTTTTCGGCAAGATTTTTCCATCTATCCAGTTGACCATCATTCTTTAATCTGATATTTACAAACGATAAGTATTGATGATAATCATTACGTTCATTCAGAACCATCAACGCTTGCGCTGCTTGCGGATTTCTCTTTTTTAAACGTGCTAATTGTATCGATTGTGGTGCTTCGACTCCAAGAATGACATCGGCAAAAGCGTCGATTTCACCTTGAAATAATAAAGGAACTTCAAGGAGGACAACTTTTGCTTTGTGATTTAATAATTGTTTGTAGATTGTTTTTTTAATGATGGGAAAGAGAATTTTAATCCAACGTTCATAACGCTTTCGATCCGTTATCATTTGCTCAAGGAGAATCGTTCGATCAATTTGTTCCTTAACAATACTTTCTGGAAATATTTTCTTGATTAATTGAACTGCAAGTTTTGTCTGATAAAAATGATGGACGACTTGATCAGCCTCAATTGCAGGCATGCCTAAACCTTTACCTACTTGCATTAACGTTGATTTACCAGTGGCAATTTCCCCTGTTACCGCGATGACAAACGGAAATTGAGGATGGTGCTGGCAATGCGGACAATAATGGGAACCACGACCTCCGACCATTATCTTATCGATGCGATGATGACATACTACACAAGCCTTGCCTTCTTTGCCATATACTTTAATTTTGGTAATGAATTCACCATCAATTTTTTGACCAGATTGATAGGTACGAATCCTCGTCCCACCGTCTTCAATGGCTTGATTTAAAATCCGTTGTGCATGTTTTAAAATGTTAGAGGTTTGTGCTAAGGATACATGACGGCCGAGTGTTAAAGGATGAAGTTTCGAGGCAAATAAAATTTCATCCGCATAAATATTACCTATACCTAATAAAATCCGTTGGTCTAAAAGTAATGATTTAATAGGGCGATTCGCTCGTTGAAAAGCTTGATGAATGGGTCTAGGATCTAGGGAAACAATCGGTTCTTGACCCAATCCTTTTAACGAAGGATGCTGACGATAGTTTGTTTGATTTGTTAATTCAAAGGTTCCAAATTTTCGCATATCATCATAGATCATCCTCGTCCCATCATCAAAGACAAATACCATTCTTGCAAAACGTGATAAAGGAACGGAATCGTCTTTTGCTTCCAGATATTTTCCTTCCATTCTTAAATGGGAGATTACTACGATATCATCGTTAAAAAAAAATAGGATAAACTTACCAATTCTATGGATGGCTTGTATTGATTTTCCGATAAGGGTCTTTTTAAATTGTTGAACGTTAGGTTTAACCATCCTAGGATGAAAAATTTGAAGATCCTGAATGGTTTTATTCACCATTAAGGGTGTTAAGGTTCTGACAACAGTTTCAACTTCAGGAAGTTCTGGCATAGTTCTATTTTAAATCATACCAAGTCTTTGCATAATGCCCATCGACTTTTAAAGGGACCTTTAAAGGAAGTGCCGTTTCCATGATGCCTTGGATTAATGGCATCACTTTTTCCACTTCGTCCATCGGCGTTTTAAAAATTAATTCGTCATGGATGGTTAAGATTAATCTTGTTTTGAAGCCATTGGTTTTCAGTGCATGATCAACTTTAATCATTGCTAATTTCAATAAATCTGCTGCCGTTCCTTGAATGGGGGCATTCATTGCTGCTCGTTTGGCAAATTCTCTTGCTTGAAAGTTACTACCAGAAATATCACGAAGATAACGGCGTCTTCCTAAAAGCGTTGAGACATATTTTTGATCCTGTAAGGAAACGATTAAGGATTGCATATATTGCTTGAGTTCCGGATAGGCGATGTAAAAGGCATCAATTAATTGGTTAGCCTCCGAAGGAGATACCCCTAATTGTTCGGATAATCCCCAAGAAGAAATACCATAGATAATACCAAAATTAACAGCTTTGGCTTGCCTTCTCATCAACGATGTTACCTCGCCGCCGTTGGCAAATAAACGCTTTGCTGTCAAGGTATGAATGTCTTCTTGATTAAGAAATGCATCAATTAAGGATTGGCAATTTGCCAGTTCTGCTAATATCCTTAATTCAATTTGTGAGTAGTCAAAAGAAAGCAAGAAAAAGTTTTGATTAGGATAATAAAAAGCTTTTCGAATGAGTTTAGTTTCTTCATCTTTCACAGCAATATTTTGAATATTAGGATCAAAAGAGGATAAACGCCCGGTTGTCGTTTGTGCTTGTTGATAAATCGGATGTAATTTACCATCAGGATAACTTGCTTCCGGCAAAGCTTTGATATAGGTTGATTGTAATTTTGCAAATTTACGATATTCAAGAATCAGAGGAATAGCAGGATGCAGATCACTCATTTGTTTTAAAACTTCGGCATTGGTAGAACCCTTTTTAGGATTCGGTAATTTTAAAGTTGTAAACAGAATTTCACTTAGTTGCTTCGGACTATCCAAATTAAAATTTTGACCGATATGTCCAAATATTTGCTTCTTCAATGCTTCAATTTTTTCTTCTACAGACGTCTCCATGTTTTTAAGATATCGAATATCAATCGGTAATCCCTCTATCTCCATCGCCGCAAGCACTGGAATTAATGGAAATTCAATATCATAGACAATTTTTTCTAATTGTTTATCTTTTAACTGTTGCATCAGACGATTTTTCATTGTTTTTAACGATTGCGCTATTTGAACGCTTTGTTCAATTAAATCCTCACTCAGGTTAATGCCTGATTGTTGCATGACCGCTTGCCGATTCAAAGAAGGGGTTTCTTCTAAAGCATATGTGGCAAGCATACAATCAAAAAAAGGACCTTGAACAAAGAGATTATGTCGATGAGACAAGACCAGCAATTCTTTATAATCAAAAGCGATTTTTTCAACATTTTGATCTTGCATGATGCGTTTCCAAACGACATCATTTTCACTATCTTCAAGTTTTAAGACATAACTTTGGGATTGATGTTGAATGACCCAACCGGTTAATGATTCGCGAAAATAGTTCCCTGCTTTGATGATTGGAACTACACTAATTTGTTGATAGGATTGTTCGGGTAATGATTTGACGATTTCAAAAGAAATCGCTAAAGCCGAAGCATTTGCCTTCATTTGAAAACGACCCAAAAGTGATTTCATTTCATACTGGGTTACAAATTCTTGGAATTTTTCTTGATTTTGGCCTTGATAAAGGGTGCGATCTAAATCAAAGGGAAGGTTCATATTGGTTTGAATAATGGCTAGTTTTTTGGAAATAATGCCCGATTGTTGGTGTGTTAATAAATTTTCCGCCGTTTTTCCTTTTAAGCTTGTAGCGCCTTCTAATACTTTTTCAAAAGTTGAAAATTGTTGTAATAATTTGATGGCAGTTTTTTCACCGATACCGGGGATGCCAGGGAGATTGTCGCTTGCATCACCGACTAATCCTTTATAATCGGGAACTTGCTCAGGGGTAATGCCATATTCTTCAATCACTTTTTCTCGTGTCATTTTCACCATTTCACTAACACCCTTACGGATTAAATGAACAGTGAGATGAGGTTGAACCAATTGAAGAAAATCACGATCAGAAGTGTAAATTTCTACTTCCATACCGGCTTTGACGCCAAGCATAGCTGCTGTACCCGCTACATCATCGCCTTCAAAGCCTGACTGTTCAAAGGTAAATAAGTTAAGCGCATTTAGTAAAGCTCTAGCGATTGGAAATTGAGGGATTAAATCATCCGGAACTGGTTTTCGATGGGCTTTATAGGATTCTAGTTCTTGATGTCTGAATGTTTTTTCACCCGTATCAAATGCCACCAATATATGCACGTTTTCATCAACTGGAAAAAGGATTTTTTGGATCATATTGGCAAAGACATAAACGGCATTCGTCGGAATACCTGTGCTTGTGGTTAAACTTGCACCACTATAACTAGATGCAAAATAAGCGCGGAAAAGTAAAGCGTTACCATCAATAATCTTTAGGATTTTCATGACTTTAATGTTCTGAATTGATCAACAATAAAACTATCTTGTTTTTCTTGATCAACCGTGCCCACGACAATCACAAGTTGCCCTCTTGTCATTTGGTTTACAAGCCTTTCATAAAGTTTTGGGAAGATGACTAAATCTAATTTATCGGTTTCGTCATATATCGTTACAAACGCCATGGTTTGACCTGCTTTGGTTTTGACAACTCGAATCGCTCTTATTAATCCACCTGTACTGACGACTTGGTTGGTTTTCTTCGCCTCTTGAATAGTCATTACCATTTGATTTTGTTTATCTAATCGATAAGGTCCAAGGACACTTTGAGAAAGAATCATTCCCGTCACATCTAATTCTTTTTCTAAATTATCAAAGGCTGAATCGCTTGACTGTACATAAGCCATTTTTGGCAACGATGATGGGGGAATTAAACCTGTTGTTTCATCCATAAAGGTCGATTGAATAGCAGCATTTTTAATGGCATTCGGCAAAGTTGCTCTTAATGTGGCTCGGTTGATGCCAAATCCATCATAAGCTCCCGCATCGATTAAAGCTAAATGTTGGTTTAAGCTTACATTCAAGGGATATAATCGAGTCACACAGTCAAATAAATCTTGAAAGGGTCCTTTTGATCTTACTTTCATTATATTTTCAACCAAGGCATGATGAATACCTTTGATGATGCTTAAAGGCGCAATTAAGCGTTGATCAAGCATCGTAAATTGCGTGGAAGGTGATTGAATATTGGGCGAAGTTAAGGTAATCTTTAGCATTCTTAATTCATCTAAATAATTTAATAACTTTGTGTCAGAAGTTCCCGCAGAGGCATTTAAAATAGCCGCATAAAACGCATGTGGATAATAAGTTTTCAAATATGCCATTTGATACGTGAGAGTTGCATAGGCAACAGAATGGGATTTATTAAATCCATAATCCGCAAATTTAACGATGTGATTATAGACACTCAAAGCATGATCCGCTTTATACCCTTTTCCGACAGCACCATCAATAAAAGCTTGCTTTAAACTTAGCATGACTTCATTATCTTTCTTTGAAATGGCACGGCGGAAATCGTCGGCCTTTGCTAATGAAAAACCGGCCATTGTTTGGGCAATTTGCATAATTTGTTCTTGATATATGATGATGCCAAAAGTCGGATTTAAAATGGGTTTTAATTGTTGATCGAGATAAGTGATAGGTTCTAAACCTTGTTTTCGTTTGGCATAAGTATCAATGTTATCCATGGGCCCTGGTCGGTAAAGCGCTATTAAACTTACCAAATCATTAAATCGATCAACTTGAATCGTCTTCATCGCCCGCTTCATGCCATCGGATTCAAGTTGGAAAATACCCATATTCAGGCCCATTCTTAATAAGCCGTAAACTTTTGGATCTTCAAAATTAATCTGGTTTAATTCAACCTGAATACCTTGGCGATTAAGGATGGTTAAACAAGCTTCTATAATACTTAAATTCTTTAATCCTAAAATATCTATTTTCAAAAAACCTTGTGCTTCTAGATGATTCATTTCATATTGACTAATAGTTTTATCGGCTTGTTTTATCAGCGGCAGACTTTGAATCAAAGGTGCTTGGTTTAAAATAATTCCAGCAGCATGTATACCGGGTTGGCGAATGAAACCTTCGATTTTATGAGCAAGTTTAACAATTTCAGCGCACTCAGAATCTTCATCAAATAACTTTTGAAATGCTGGTAATTTTTTGTATGCAGATCGTAAATCTAATTTGCCATCACCCAAAGCTTTCGATAATAATTCAATTGAAGTATTTGAAAATTTATACATTCGCCCAACATCGCGAATGGCTTGCTTTGCTTGAATGGTTTGATAAGTGATGATGTGACTCACACGATCAGGACCATATTTTTTGGTTAAATAATCAATAATTTTTTCCCGATCTTTATCGGCAAAGTCGGTATCAATATCGGGCATGGTTTTTCGTGATGGATTTAAGAAGCGTTCAAATAATAATTGATGCGGAAGTGGATCAATTTCTGTGATACCTAAAGCATAGGCAACTAAACTTCCTGGAGCCGATCCTCTTCCAGGTCCAACTGGGATATGTTGTTGTTTAGCAAATTGAATAAAGTCCGCTACGATCAAAAAGTAATCTGCAAAACCAAGACTTTCAATCATGTTTAATTCTTGGTCGAGTCTTTCTAAATAAAGCACTTGCGTAAAATCAATCGGTCGATTTTGTAAACCTTCAATCGCTTTTTCCCTTAATGTGGATTGCGAATCTTTTCCAGCTTCAAAAGTTAATAATTGCCCACGTTTGACAAAAAAGTTAAATTTACATGCGTTACTGATATTGACCGTTTCAATCAGTTCGTCTTGCGTATAAAATCGTTCAATTTCAGCAGGAGAAGGTAAATAATGTCGTCCGTTTTTTTCTTTGATTTGAAGTGGCTCAGTCGTTTGAATGGCTTTTAACATATCAACAATAATCGCATCTGCTGGTTTGCCATATAAAATGTGAGGAAAGGCAACACAAGGATAGGAAAATTGTTTTGCAAATTGACGAATGCTTTGAATTTTATGCGGATCAGCATCATCATAATGTTCGATACCAAGGTAGACTTTTTTTAACCCTTTAAGTGAAGATTGTAGATAAAGGGCAATCTCTGAAAACGCCGTATTAAAGATGGCACTTTGGTCAGTAGAAATGACGGCAATAACATCGTCATTACCTGCCGCAAATTGATAACTTTCAATGGCATTATCTTGTGCTAATTGACTCAATTTGATAAGTAAACGATAACCTTCTTCATTTTTTGCAAAAAAAGTGACCAGCATTTTTGAGTACGCGATATCCATACCAATGATGGATTGGATTTGATTTTTCTTGGTTAGGGTAGCAAATTCTGGGATTCCGAATAAAACTTGATAATCGGCTAAACCAGCAACAGAATAATGTTTTTCCTTGAGTGACGAAATAAGGCGGTCCATCGTGAAACCACTTGATAAAAAGGAGTAAGAACTCGTGATGTGAAGTGGGATAAACAAGGGATTCTCCTCATTACTAAAAGCATACCATAAAGGTGAGAGTGAGTCATTGAAAAGGTGCGATTACTTCAATAATTTATCTAAATCTGCAATAAATTGTGGTAGTTGATCTAGACTGGATAATTTACAACCACTGGCTTGCGCATGTCCGCCCCCATGGTATTGTTGGGCGATATGATTAATTTGCACTTTTTTACTGCGAATCGATACTCGCCACACATTATCTTTAATATCTTCAGAAATAGAACACCAAATATGTACATCTTTGATGTTGCTAAACAAATTCACATTATCTTTACCTTGTGAGGCGAGCATCCCTAAATCAGTTTGCTCTTTATGACTTAAAACATAATAGGCTACACCATGTTTTGAAATTTGGTAATGATTTAAAAGATAAGCTGTTACTTTGAGATCTTCCAATGTTTTTTCATACATTTTTAGGTAAACATCATCGTGTGCATTAATGCCAGTTTCTAATAAGGTCTTTGCGATTTCAAAGGTTTGAGGAGTGGTTGACTGATACATAAATCGCCCTGAATCACCGGCGATACCAGAATAAAAATAAGTTGCAGTTTTTTTAGATAATTTATATTTTTTTCCATATGTTTCTATCATTTTCATCCATAATTCAGAAGCAGCACAAGCATTCGTTTCCACAAGACAAATATCACCAAATGGATTCACATTCGGGTGATGGTCAACTTTAATCATCATCCCACCACGATCAAAACGTTTATCATCGATTCGATCTAAATTGGCCGTATCCACGATTAAACAAAGGGTCTTTTTGTCAAAAAACTTGTCTGAGACTTTTTGCATTTTTGGATAAAGCCTTGGGGTAAACGAAGGGTGATCTTCACCAACAACTTTAACTTGCTTTAAAGGAAAATTGTCCTTGATCCAAGTGGCAACGCCCCATTGGGTACCTAAGGCATCAAAATCTGGAATGAC
>JACCDP010368623.1_pt1 | contig 14109 bp, 19 predicted proteins | sample 7445841 | NCBI WGS metagenome assembly JACCDP01 (sample SAMN15323441, study PRJNA562643) | freshwater metagenome | isolation source: river surface water | place: USA:Blue River Watershed | collected 2017-08-17
CCGTCAAGTGTGCCATATATTGCGTTATCTAAAATTAGTTCATAGACGATAACCGTAGGCGCCGTGTAATACGTGACGCGGTGGCCGGTTACAAAATCTACCCTATGTTCTATGCCTTCGACGCTTAACTCTTGGGCTACAGCGCCGCCCGTAAGGGTGTTGCTTATCGTGATTGTGTCGCCAATGTCCACTAGGGCTAGGTTTTCGCGTTGCGCGTTAGTAAGCATTAGGTAATCAGTTTGTACCCCGGTGTAGGTTGGTTCGGGTTCCCCAACCAAAAGGTAGTTAGCAAGCGCCAGCGCCGCCGTATCGTTATGTAAAAGGCTGTCTGTAATGCTTGTGCTTTGGATTAGGTACTTGGTTTGGCTGGCTAGATCGTCGGCTACTTGCGGGCTGGTTGCGCCTAAATGCTGAATACTGGCGCGGTTTATGATCTGATCGGCGTTATAGGTTATGGCCAAATTGTTGTATGGGGTGTTAGTGCCGTCGTCGTGAAAATCGGCAACGCTACCGCTTAACGTGGCACCTACTCGAGCGTCAAAATTTATTACCCCTGTGCGCGACATGAAAATACGCCCCTGCTCGGCAGCCTGTATTTGGTCAATATAAGCCTTTACGTTGGTGCCGTCGGCCACGGTGTAAGCGGCTGCACCGCCAAGGGTTTGCGTGCCGGTGTCAATGTTTCGGCTGGCTACGGGATATGCAACCTCGGGTAAATCCAATACGGCAGTTAAACGGGCGCTGCTTAATTCCTCGCTTACGTTAAATTCTGCCATTGTTGTTTGGGCCAGTAAATAGAAATCGTCGGCGCAATACACGGTAACCATGTTGTTGCCGCCTAATTCGTAACTGTAGTCATAGTTTACGATCTGCCCGACAAACAACGCTATAAACGTGTTCGTGCTGTCGTAACGGCCAAACGATACGCGCCGCAATGGGGCTAACGTGAATTGCCCGCTGGGGTCTACAAACGGGCTGCTTGAATATAACGGGTTTAATATGCCCCCGGCGAGCGTGTCATCAAGGGTAAACGTCATGGTGCCGGCGCTGAATTGGTCGCCTATTTCGCGACGCCCACGGTTTACGCTTACTGCTTTGCTGTACTCGAGCATTGGGGCAAACTCGGTTACGCCGTCTAAAACGTATTCTGTGTTATCAAGTACGCCGCGCGTGGTGTTATCTAGGGTAAATGCGTTAAGCATAAACCCGGTGTCTATGAATAGTTCATAGTCTCCGCTGGCTACTACTGACGTGGGCATTATGCCACCGCAATATTGGCGGGGCCTGCCGCCCTGTTGTATGCGCGTATTGAATTTATGATTACTTCGCCAGTTTGTGCGGTTGGCACAAGGGTAGACAAGTTAATAGTTATGTCACCGCCACCGGGTACGCCCATGCTTTGCCCTGTTTGTATTGGCGTTACGGCTGGCATAGGGCGGGTTATTGCTTCGCTAAATCCTGCACTAATTCCCTTAATGTCTGCCAGTTTTAACCCTTTGGCTTTTAGGCGTTTTTGGGCTTCCGCAAATGCGGCTTCAACACCCTGCAAATAAGACTGGGCGTTAGATACGCCAGCACCAAACCATTGCTGGGCGGCTTGGGTGCCAATGGTGGCGGCTGCGTTTTCGGCTGCCATAACTAGATCATTGGTTTCTTTAATGGCGCTCGAGCCACCCGCGATTAGTTCGGCTGCAATGGCCGCGCCGCTTTCACCGCCAGCGTCTAACACGGCTTGTAACGCTTGCTGGCTTAATCCCATGCCAAGCAAGGTTTTAACGTCGGCACCATATTTAACAATACCTGCTACCTGATCGCGCAACCCTTGTAGAAACCCGGCGCCTGTTTCGTCGCCTGCGTCTTTAGCGTCGGCAAAACTAAACGCGTCTTTAATGCTGTCGCTTACCTCGGTAGCAAAATCATTAAACGCTGTTTGTGCGTCGGCTAGTTGGGTTTTGGCGTCGGCTAATGCGGCTTCTAAATATTTCTTTAGCGCGTCGCTTGCCTCTTTTATGCGGTCTGCCATTTTCTTTGCAGCGTCACCAGCACCGCCAAGCCCTTTAGCAACAGTATCTATTTTTGGGGTGATCTCGCTTAACTGTGGGCCAAACGGTTTTACGGTTTCTACCGTGGTTTTGGTTGCAGCCTTAAACGCTAGAAACGCGCCCGCTGCAACTACTAGCCCGGCTGCGATTGCGGCAGCGCCAACACCAATGGTTAGCGCGGTATTGGCTGCGGCAGCCGACGCGGCAAGTGACCAGTTAAGCGCGGTAGTTACTACGGTTACAGCGTTAGCAATTAGTTGCGCGGCCTTAAATCCAATAAGCGCCGTGCTAATTGCGGCAATGGCGGTACCTACGGCAAGCAATGTACCTACGTGGTCTTGCGCCCATGTACCAAAACTAATGAGGTATGGCAGTACGGCTTCGACGGCTGGCAATAACGCTAACCCTATGCTTTCCTGTACCTCACCTAATGCGACGCCTAAGCGCTTAAATTTGCCTTCCGCGGTATTGGCTGCCACGGCTGCCGAGCCACCAAATGTTTTAGCCAACGTGGCCATAACGGTTTCAAGGTCTGCGCCGTCTTTAATCATGGCGTACAACTCGGGGCTTAACTGGCGTAACGCCTTAAAGTTGCCGCCATACGCTTTGGCTAACGCGTCGCTAACGCTGGCAAGGTCTGTGCCTGTACCGGCTGAAATATCCATAGCCAGTTGTAAGGCTTCGTTGGCTGTGGCTAAATCTTTTGTACCCAAAATTAGCGAGGCATAGGCGGGGCGTAACTGATCGTCAGCAACACCGGTAGCCATTTGCATAGCGCTAATTTGCTTTTCGGTTGCCGCTACTTGTGCGTCGGTTGCACCTACGACGTTTTGCAAGGTCTTGGCTAATTGGGCTTGTGCGGCGCTGTCTTCAACGGCGGCTTTAATGCTGTAACCAGCGGCAGCGGTAAGCGCGCCCATGGCAGCAACGGCAGGTAGAAACGCTTTACCCGCAATGAACCCGGCGCGCTCTGAATTAGTTTCAAGTTTTTTTAACTGGGCAATAGCCTTAGTAAAACCTGAACCGTCAAAGCTGCTAATAATCGGTATGTTAATTGCCACGAGTAAACCCTAATTTTCTATTAGTGCGTCGGGCAACGTCATTTATGACTAACTCTACTTTGGCTTCCACGGCTTCACGGTTATTAGTTACTGCTTTGTCAATCGCTCGAGGCTGTGCGCCTGCGTCTGATTGTGCTTCTAAGTTTGTTACAAACATGCTTTGGGTATTACGCCCGGCGTGGTCGTAGATCGCGCCCGCTGCGTTGGCCTGTTGGATAACCATTAACTGGTATGGCTTACTACCAAATACAACCTGTTCGGTGTGCGTAATTACGCCGTCGGTAGTTCGGTTGTAATTGACGTAACGCTCTTTGCTGGCGCGTACACCAACTTTTACCTTAAAACCTTTTTGTACTGCGTCGGTACGCCATGACGTCTCACGGCCTTTAATAAGGTTTCCGCGGCGCATACCGCTTAATGGTTCGCCAGTACCTTTGCTGTTATCAAAATGGGCAACCATGCTGCGAGCCTCTGCCACGATTACTTGGCCCGTGCTTTGTATGTCTTTAGTGATCTGTTTACGGTAGGCGGGGTCAAAATCGTTTAAGGCTTTTAGCGCCTCTTGTATGCCGTCAATTTGTGGAATAGCCGAGCGCGACGCCATTACTTACCGCCGCGTTGTTTGTTTAGTATTTCAATGGTGGCGTGCATATCGTCTAACTCGAATGTTACTTCACTAGGCCAAAACCCTGTGGCTACTAAAATTTCGGCCAGCGCTCTACGCACCGTGCCGTTTAGGCTTTTGGGTCTGCCTGCTCTACTACTTCAATAGAGGCCAGCAAGTTAATAAATTGGTCAAGGGTGCCGGGTACCGTAGTGCCGCTTAACCGTGTTGCCTCGTAACACAAATAGGCTAAATCCTCAACGCCAACACCTTGCGCCATTTCTGACGCCTTGCGCTTAAATTTGCGTTCCCAACTAACAATGGTCATTAAATTAGTCGTTACTTCATTTGTGCTGCCGTCGTTAAACGTAGCCTTAAGTCGTAGTTGCATTATGAACCTGCTTTCGTGTCGGGCCGTTGCCGGCTTTAATTAAACTTCGAGTACCGAGTACACCCCGCCGGTAAAGGTTACGCTTACTTCTCCGAGCGATCCTAGGGCCATTGTGTACGGTATGGCTTCCAAGTATGCCCCGGTTAGTGTCATGGTTGGATTGGTGGCGGTACCCGGGCTGGTTGCTGACGGCGACCATGAAACGGTTACTTGTGTGCCAACCAAACTCTTTAGCGTGGCGTAGGTTTCTGACGTTGCAAACGACGCGTAAAGGTCGAGTTGCAATGTTGAATTCTCGAGGCCCGACGTGTAAACGCGTGACGTTGAACCAAACGCGGTGCTTTCCAACGCTTCAATGGTGCGCGTAAAAACCAAGCCGTGGCATTGGTCTTGCAGCGAAACGCTGTTTACGGTTACGTTTGGGTTGCTTAGGTAGGTGCTGGTTGCCATAGTGCTTTAATCCTTTGGTGTGTTCTTGCTATTAGTTTTAGCAGGTTTTGGGGTTTCGTTTGCGGATTGCTGAATTAGCCCGCCTTCGAGCAATGCGGCCACGTTTATACCGTTGGCCTCAGCGCCGTCGGCGTCGTATTCTGTGCCGGGTGTACCGAGCCTTGGGCTAATGATCGTGTAACGCATGGGGTGTAGTCCTAACTGGTTTGGGCTTGCATTTCAATAGTTAAATCATAGGCTGGCATTTCGGCGCCGCCGATTATGGCAATGGTTGGGCGCCCGCTGGTTACTGCCACGTTTTTGCCTAGCACCAAACTGGCTAGGTGCATAAGGTTGCGTTGCGCGTCAAGGTTGCCCGGGCCAAGGGTAATAATGCGTACCGTGTAGGTCATTTGCACAATGTTTCCCCCACCGCCATACACGCTGAACGTGGGGGCGTCTATAAACGCGCATGGCGGCACAATGTTGCGGGGGTCTGTTACCACTTGTAAACCAGTGACCGTGGTTAGCGTGGCAGCGAGATCGTCTAGCGCCTCATTAAATAAATCGGTGTAGGCAACTGGCATTATGCCACCGCTGGTTTAGGGATACCCAAAAGCATTTTAATTGCCGGGCTTAAACCAACCGACGCGCCAGCGCTCATACCGTCAAACGTGGCAAAATCTGTTACCGCGCCACGCTGCCTATAAAAGAAACCACCAAGCGAAATGGTGCCTAGGGTTACTTGGCCGTTAGGTGACGTGCTAAGGCTGTCAATATAACCAGCCTCTTGACGTCGAGTAAACGCAAGGCTGTTAGCCGCTAAAGCGCATTGGGTTAAAAACGCGGTATCTAATGCCGACGCTGTACCAATGCCTAGCCAGTCCTCAATTTGTGTGGCTGTAATCCATGTGCAAGTTTCGGTAAACGTAATGGTGCCACTCGACGCGGTGCGCTGTACGTCGGCACCCGTGCAAGCGTAAAGCACTTGGTTGGGTACTGGTATTTCGTAGTTGAAAAGTAAATCGCCCTGATCGTCTACGCCAATAAACAAATATTCGGGTAGATCGTAAACAATAAAGCCCGAGCCATTAAACGGCGCTGCAACTGAACCAACCGTAAAGGTTCCACCTACAACTAAATCATTAGGTGTAAGCGTTTGCAGCACCGCATAATTGCTAAGTAACTGTTTATGTGTGACCGTGTAAGCGGCCATAACTGGCCTCTTTTCCGATTATCAGACGAACTTAACGAACTTGGTAGCGTCTGCCATGAACGCTGCAGCGTAACCGCGGTAAGCGATTGTGCGGCCAAGCGTGCTAGGTACGTCTACCGAAATTGCACCCTTTTGCTGTTCATAAAACTCGAACCCTGCGGCTGGGCCTGCTGCGTGGCCCATGAATGAACCCGGCGCGTTTTTGTCTACTACCAAAACCAAGCCAAGCGGGTTGCCGTTCCATGAGGCAGCGGACAATTCGCCCGGTGCGTTCATTGCGCCAATCTGTGGGAATACTGGTCGGCCTGTGCTGTCTACCAATGCGCCAAGCGCTGCCCATGTTGTTGGGGTAACAACCATGTGCGTTGGCAAATAGTTGCTGCTTGCGCTGATCTGACGCGCACCGTCATAAATTGCTGCAATCCAATCGGCAGGGTCTGTGGTGTCTGCAACGCTTGCGGTTTGTGAAATTGCAGCGTGGCAAGTATCTACGGCGTAATTGTCGGTTGCTTGGCCGTAAGCAATTGCCAACTGGTTAAGCACAATGTTAATGCTTGCAGGGTCAGTCCAATCGAGATCCTGTTCTGACATGGTGACATAGGTTCCAAAAGTTAATTTAGAAATGTCATTGTTTGCAACGGTAACGGTGCTTGGGTCAAGCGTGTTCAACTGGCCTGTTGGCTGTTGCGTAACTGTTGGTCGCACCGTAATTTTTGGGCGGCGAAATGTTGCGCCTGATTGTGGCATTGCGCGGGTACCAATTGCGGTAACAAATGGGCGGATTGGGTTAAGTCCGTCATACACGCTGCCAGTAATAATTTCTGGCAAAATGCCCGGGGTGTCACCAGTTGTAATGTCCGGTGCTGCTGCGCGAATACGTGCTGACATTTCGGCAAGTACGCCGCCGCCTTGAATTGTTGCAGCGATAAATTCGCCTGCTGACGGCAACTTAAAATTACGTGCTTGCGCGTACAATGGTTGCGCCATTGGTGCTGCCTCAATAACTGCGGGGGCTTCTACTGATTGTGACATTTCGTTAATCTCCTCTACGGGTTCCTGTTCACTATTTAACACTACTTCGGTTTCCTCTTGGTGGATACTGGCCGAAACGCGATCTACCGACGCGCCCGAAAATGCGCCAAATGGCACTAGCGATAATTCCTGCCACTGACCTTGGGCAATTACCATGGTGCCGTTTTCGTCGTAACTAAATTTGGTTGGGTTTACCCCAACGCTTACCGCGTCTAAAACGCCGTCGGCAGCCAATACCAGCGCCTCATTACCTAGGCTGGTTTCGCTAATGCGGGCCTCGTACATCATGCCGCCGGGTGTATCCACCATGGCGGTAACCAAGCCAACGGCCTGCGTGCTGTCATGGCCCAAATACAGTTTCGGCATTTTGCCACCGGCGTTAAGGCTGCCCGGCAAAAACATTACTTTGGTGCCGTCGCTTACCGTTGCTTCGACGTTGTAGGGCAGGGCCAAACCAGCCAAGGTACGGCGTGGCATACCGTCGGGGCCGGCTGCGTCAAGCGTTAGTTCCTGTTGGGTTAATTTAAGCATTAGGCATTACTCCGGTTTCTGCGGTGTCGTTTATTTCTATGTCGCTGTTATCCAATAAATAGTTTTCACTTAGGTAATCGTCAATATCAAACTTTACGTATGTGCCGCGTGGTAGCACATTGTCGGCGCTAAGTGTTTCGCTGATACAGTCCATAAACAATTTGGCGCCAAACATGTAAAGGTCTTGGCGTGCTTGTGTGCTGTTTTGGTAACTGTATGAACCAGTAGCAACACCAAGCAAATATGGTGGGCAGTTTGCTAGGCGCGCGATCTCGAGCGCTTGGTATTCGCTGGCTTCTACCAGCATTTGTTTGCTTGGGTCTGTTGTTGTTTCTGTGTATGTTACAAATTCGTTTAATGCTGCAACGGTGTTAGTTAGGCGCGCTGCCTCAAACGATTGGCTTAACTGTTGCAATTCCTCGGCGCTTAAAGGCTCGCCGCCAACTTGACGCAAAACACCGTTAGGCAAACTGTTAGCGGCTGATCGCAACCGGGCGCCTTCAAGTTTTAGCGACGTTAAAACGGCGTTAGGGCTTGTGTATAACAAACCTTGTATAGGGCTAATAAATTGCACTACGTCTCTATGGTCTACGGGCAAACCGCTAAACATAATTTGTTTAGACGGCGCAAAAAATACCGGGCCTGCTTGGTCTTGTGTAAGCACCATTGCGCTAGGCATACGTTGAAACGCACTAGGGAAACCGTCGGCGGTGCGTGCCGTGATCGCTAGAAATGCGCGCTGCGTGAAAAATAGATCATCAAATAGCCACGCAAATAATGTGCTATTTGGTAATGCAGGGTCTAAACGTCGCAACCAACTGCGGGGTGCAATTTCGATCTGCTCTAGTTCGCGGTCTACCGGGTTCCAAATTTCGTTATACATTTTTAACGGCGTGCAACCAATGACGCTGGCCAAAAGATCGCGTGCGCGGGTGATCGCCGGCACACTCATTGCGCGCTGTCGTGTATTACCTTGCGTGTACGCGTAGAAATTGTCTATTTGTGACATGCCAACATTACTGCCAGCGGCGGCCTTTACTACGGGTTGCGCGGCGTCGGTAATTGCACGGTTGAAAAGGGCCATAGGTTTAGTTTGCCATATCTGTTAAATGTTTGGTGGCACCGGCTGGGTCTAGATCAGTTCCCGACGAAAAGGCTAGATACAACCAACCGGCGCCGTAGGCAACATTAGCGGTTAGCGCTAACGATTATCGGTTTGCCCATAGCGGCTGGTTTGCCAGCCAACGCAACCGCAAACACTAAAGCGCGTGCCATAGATATTGGGCCGGGTGATCGTTGGCTAGAAATAACTATATTGCCGTTATGTTTTACCAGTACAGCGCGCTCGACATGTTCGCTTAATAAATGTTCGCCGTTATGCAATAAGCGGCCTTCGAGAATTATTGACCTTGCGGCGGCAGTCCAACGGTTTAACTCACGATAACCAACGATCACGCTACGCCGGCTTAAATGCGGTGGGCAATGAACCTCTAGCGACGGCACAATAGCCAGTTTTAGGTTTGGTGCTTTTGCTATTTCTGTTTCAACATGGCGCCACATTTCGGCCATAGTGTCTGCCACAAACGCGGTTACAACGTGGGTTTTAGTTCCCGAGATCACGGCGCGCACCCCATAAAATTGGGCGTTATCCTCGCCAACCTCTACCGCTAATACACCGCCAGCGGGTGCGGTATCGGTAGTTAAACATGCGGCATACTGGCCCGGCTCGAGCCAGCCAGCGGCGGTGGCTACCCAAGTATTAACCGACGATCTTAAAAACGCGTTGCGGTTTGGGGCTTCGCTTTCGCCTTGGATTACCGACATTTCTAACGTGTGGCCTAAAGCGGGGTTTGCATACGCCCACGCGCTAGGTGTCATTAAATCCATGGTTGCCGGGTCAGGTGACCATTCCGCAAAATACAACGTGCCGGGTTTGCCGTCATCTATTGCCCTTAAACCCTGTTCACGCCAACGCAACATGGCAGTACTGGTTTGGTCGCCAGCGGTACTCCACATGCTGCATAACGGGTTTTTGCGTGCGCGCTGAGTAGGTAATAAGCCTTGGTCTATGGCCTCTTCACTTACTGCCCATGCCTCGTCAATTATCAAAAGGTCTACGCTGTAACCGTGGCCAGCGCCCGGCGTTGCCGCCCTAACATGCCATACGCTGCCGTCGGGCATAGTTAGTTTCTGCCGGCCATAAGACCATGAAACCTCGGCCCCAAACTTGGCTTCAAGTACTGGCGCCAAATAATTAAATAGCGCGGTAGATAAATCTAATTTGTGTGCGACGCTAATAACGGTTTGCGGTTGGCCGCGCTCTTTTCCCTGCGTGGCAAGCCACCAACCAATAAGGCTGGCAATGGCAACCGTTTTACCGTTTTGCCGGGCAACTGAAACCAGCGATACTCGAGGCCGGGCGCCGTCATCACCCACACACGTTTGGCCATGCAATGCGCGCAACTGCCACGGCATTAAATCCACGCCCAAAATGTTTTTAGCAAAAGCCCCAATATCGGTAGCGGCTGATCGGTCGCTACTGTGCGTGGTCGTTTCCAATCGGGGTAGATCGTGGCCAGTTAGCGCCAGTTCGCTAAAACCCTTATGGGATATAGAAAAGGGGGAGACGGGGGCTTCTCTTGTTTCCCCAAAAAAACGCTGTGAGTGGTGAGGCTCGGAATTCCTTGCTGGCATTGGGTTTGCGTTTTCTATTTTGCCGGCGTCTCGAGCGGCCCTGTATTTGTTGCCGCGTGTGGCGTTGCATTTTCGGCAACTGCTTACCATGTTTTCTAGTGAGTTATCGCCGCCTCGGTCTACTTCTATTAGGTGATCTGCTTCACTTGCAGGCATGCCGCACCAATGGCAAAACGGGTTTTCTGCAAGCAGTATGCGTTTGTTTTTTTTGTAGTCGGCTTGGCCTCGAGGTCTTGGGCCTTCACGTTTGCTAGGCATTGCTCGCGCGCTTCGCTTGCGCTGACGCGGCGCTTGCGCGCCTTGTCCTCGGTGTTGGTTGGTTACTCATCATGTCGGGCTAATCCTTTACTGCGTTGTTTGTTATGTGTATGTCAATGCTTACACCATGTAAAGCCTAATGCGTTAAAGCCCCACCCACGGGGTTGCCCTAACCCGTACCCACTTACTTGCTTATGCGTGATTATGTTTACACGCTGCCGCGCCATTGGCCCGGTCATTTCGTCGCGCATGATTGCGGGCATAGCGCACTACCTACGTTGCCGTATGTTCCCAACTACCGTGCAACGGGCTTAGGGCTTGGCTAGTCCTACGCGCTTACGCGCTGGCTAGAAAACGTATGATTACTGGCAACTGGTTAGGCCGCCACACTTGCACAATGACGCCGGCTTTATCTAAACGCTCGAGCCATTTCTCTTGCGTTTTGCGTACTACGCCCACGTCTGTTTTAAGTTCTGCGAAAACTAGCACACCCCTGCTATTCAGTAACACAAGGTCAGGGAAACCGCTATCGCCTTGTATGTGTGTAGCCCATTTGCCGCGCCTGTTCATTGCTGGTAGGTCATGGTGAACCAGCCAGCCATAACGTGTGGCGATCTCTATAACGCTGTTCTTAAATTGCGCTTCAAGCATTGCCATTGTCGCCGTAATCCTTGTGTATTGTTCGCGCCCAAATTTCCCGCGACACATGCTCGCTGGCCCAACGCAAATGCCCTACTACGGTGTCTTTACCTAAGTAGTCGGCGGTGCCGTTCATTTCCTCAATCAAACGCACAATGCGCGTAAGTAGCAATATTTGCTGTTCTAAATTCATTTCCCCTGCCTCATCATTACTAAAACGGTTATCCAAACGCCCATAATTATGCCGATAAGGTTAAAAGCGACATAAACCATTAGTCGGCTTTGCTACTTGGTAAACGCTTTAACGCGTCAATAACTTGCGTGGCCTGCTCGGGGTTCAATGTCTCGAGCGTTACCGCGTCGCTATCCAACGTCGCTGCAATGTAATCGTGCAGCGCTGCTTCATCAAACCCGGCACCCTTAGCCAATGACTTAATGAAATAAACCTGTTTTTGGCTGGCCTGTTTAGGGTGTGTGCTGGTTGCTGTTTCGCGTCGAATTGGTGCTATTTGCGCGTCAGGTTTTTTAGGGTCTTGCCGCGCTTCAATCTCATTACGGCTGGCAATGCTTTTGTTTATTCCGAAACCCATATAGCCCAATGCGCGACCTAACGCGCTAGTCATACCTACCATAAATTCGCTGTTTTTGGTGTACGGCGTTTTGCCCGGGTATGGCTCGGCAGCGGTAGCAATGCTTGGTAGCGGGTCTGTATCGTCGCGCCAAACGGTAACGGTGCAACGGTAAAACGTGCTGCCGTCGGGCATAGTTACTACCTCGGCGCTGGTTTCTTGTATGCGCAAATCGGGGTAACGCTTCAACGCTTCGCTTAAACGGGTTGGTACGTCTACGTAATTGTCAATGTTAAAAGCCATTTTTGTACTCCGTGCAAGTGCAACGCATTTTTAATCCGGCTATTTCTGCTTTGTAACCTATTGACATTTTTACAATGTAATCGCGTAAATTTTCGTTTGCTTTTAACGCTTCATGTAACGCCACATGTATTGGGTTTGTTTCGTCAAACTCTACATTTGTCGGAAAAATAATGTTCATGTCGGGTGCCTTTTCTATTAGTCGGGTTAGTTAGTTATTTATAGCACATTGGTATAGCGCGGTTGCGGGCAACATGTCCATAGGCCATAAATCGGTTTGTTTCATTGCGTAGCATGGCCCCGGTAGATCAGTAGCCCAACGGCCCGGGGTATTGCAGCGTTTAAGGTTTGACCAGCCGGCAAGGGTTACGGTAAACGTGTCTTGGTCAATGATTGCCAAAATGTATAAACCTTTTTTGTCGTCGGCATGGGTGAGTAGGCGCCCTGTGGCGTGGTATGTCGAGCGCACCTCATAGCCGGCTACGTCGTTGGCGATTATGTCGTAGGGCGTGAATTTGTATTCAACACCTAAATAGGCGGCTAAAGCCTGTTCGCCGTAACACCCGCGTAGCCAACGGTCATACGTTGTACTTGGCACATACAAGCGTTTTTGTACCATTTTTTTTACTTCACATTCCATGGTTTTTTTGTAGGCAATGTCTCGAGCGTTGAATATTTGCTCGGGGGTTAGTTGTATTGCCACCATGGTTAGCCGCCTAATGCTTCGATTGCCTCGCAAACGCTTTTCCAGCCTGTGTAGTTGCCGCTTAGGTCTAGGTCAGTTGCAATACGCTTTAGCCGGGCTATTAGGTCTGCGTGTTTAGGTTTGTAAGGGATATGGGCGGGCCTGCATATTTCGTCTATGAGATTAAATACGGCCATTTGGTGTTTTAGTATTGCGTTTTCTGTTGGGTCTAGCATGCGTCGGGTTTCCTCACTTAGTGAATTGTCGGGGTAGGGCTGATCTTGCATTTACTTTGCTGTTTTCCATGGTAGCCAACCGCTGTTACGCCATATTGCCACCATGGCACGGGTGTTAATGGTTGGGTCGAATAGATCGCTGCACGTCTCTACAATGCCTTTATCCTGCAACCAGCCAGTAGGCCAGTTGGCGTTAGGCCGGCACCAAAACCCGTTAATTTGGTAAATGGAATAACTGCCCCCGTTTGTATCATGGGGGTTAAACGCGTCGCTTGTGCATCGGCTCTCACGCATAGCCACTTTTAGCGCGGTGTCTAACTGATCTTGTGGCAAGCCTTCGGCTAACGCCAACGTGGCTACCTGCGTGCATGTGTTCACGTATACGGGCAATGTGGTTGTAGTTGGTGGGGTTGCCTCGTAAACGGTTGTAGGGCTTACGGGGCGGCTTGGTGCGCTTGTGGGTGACGCTGGTAGCGCTAACGCAATGCCAGCGGCGCAAATAGTAAATAGCGCGGTAATCGCGGCTTTTAATGCAATGGTCATAGTTTCTCCAATGTGTAGGGCGTTTGCCATGTACCGCCAGCAACGGTCTTAAACGCTATTTGACTATGCAATACTTCGAGCGTGTCCGGGTTTCTAAAAATCTGTACTAACACTTGCTGGCCGTTTTCTAGTCTGCCTACAAATGCTTCATAGGTAAAGGTTTGTAGTTCGGTCATGCGCGGTAAGCCTCTTTTCGTCGGTATGAAAACGGTAGTAGGCGCGTGTTACGCGGTGGGGGATACTGGCGCAATTCCTTGTAGGTATTGGGTTACCGCTGGCGGTACTTTATCGCCGGGCCAGTAAAACCAATGCCACGGCTCGGCTGGCATTACTTCAAGTGACCAACCAAAACGCGGCCCATGTTCACACATAAACGTAAACGTGGCGCCCGACATGTTCGCAAAATCTACGGCCAAACCAAGGTTATGCCGGCTGGTACCAGGCACCGCCATTGGCGCATTGCCCGGCTTTAGGTAATAGTTTTTGTTTTCATACACTCGAGGTTTAACGCCGGGTATTGGCTCTAGTTGGTAGCGCGCTAAAAACCCTTGGCGTTGTAATGCAATGCTGCGGTATGTGTCGCCCGCGCTGGTTGGCTTGAATTGTTTTAGCCCTGCTTGAAATGCGGCGGCTCTTACTGCGTTGTATGCGTTGGCGGCTAACGGGTGTAGTTTGCCAAACGGTTTAACGTCTACCAATAGGCTTGCTGGTAGTTCGCCGGGTTTAACGTGTGCCAAGTTGGTTGGCAATACAAGTTTTTTAATCGGTGGGTGCATTGGTGCCGGGTTTACTCTTTAGGCCGTTAGACGCAACTAGCCCGCTAAGTGTGCCAGTAAGAAACACTAGCAACGTGCTTAAAAGGTCAATTAGTTGCGCGTC
>JACCDP010112165.1_pt1 | contig 14108 bp, 8 predicted proteins | sample 7445841 | NCBI WGS metagenome assembly JACCDP01 (sample SAMN15323441, study PRJNA562643) | freshwater metagenome | isolation source: river surface water | place: USA:Blue River Watershed | collected 2017-08-17
AGGCTAAGCCTTCTGCAATAGCACTTTTCCCAACGCCTGGTTCACCAATTAAAATCGGATTATTCTTTTTTCTACGGGAAAGGATTTGGCTTACACGTTCGATTTCTTTTTCGCGACCAACGATTGGATCCAAGCGCCCAAGTTCGGCCATCTTGGTTAAGTCACGACCAAAATTGTCAAGCACAGGGGTTTTAGACTTTGAATCTGCAGGTCGTTTTGGAACACCTCCAGCATCCTCTTCTTCGTCATTATTCCCTGGGAACTCCGCCCTTGGAAATTTATTTTCTTGATTCATAGACATATATTCTTCTTTAAGATTTTCATACATAATACCATACTTATTAAGCACTTGACAGGCCACACAGTCGTCGTATTTCAAAATGGTCAATAAAATATGTTCGGTACCAATCATACTTGACCGGAATAACTTAGACTCCAAGAAGGACTGCTTCAAAATATTCTCCGATTGCTTTAAAAGGGGAATGTTCGTAGGAAGAAAAACAGCATTCGTTGAAGATTGCTTGACAATGGTTTCCAATTCGTCAGAGAGCGTTTCTAATGAAATGTCAAATTCTTTAAGCAATTCAAATGCTTTCCCCTCGTTGAGTTTAATAATAGCGAGCAACAAATGTTCAGGGGCTACAAACTCGTTTTTCAACCGAACTGCCTCTTCCCTACTTATTCGAATTAAATCTTTTACTCTTGGCGAAAACTTAGCCTCCATCCTACATTGTTATAAGTGCAAATATAATTTTAATCTTCATCCGAAGTTCAATTTAACGCATATAGAAACAAGATTATTCACAATTAAGTTACATGGTGCCCTTTATTCACATGTATGGCTCTAAATTGTTAGTAAATTCCTTTATAATCGGGTCATTTACGCAGGTCCTTTTGTTAAATTTGTCGTTCTAACTAAATTTATAATAATAGGGCTCGAAGATTATGGCAGAAGGTGAAAAAATTATACAGATAAATATTGAGGATGAAATGAAATCAGCATACATCGATTATTCGATGTCTGTTATTGTTTCTCGTGCATTGCCTGACGTGCGTGACGGGTTTAAACCGGTTCATCGTCGCGTATTATATGGTATGCAAGACTTAGGTGTTTATTCAAATCGTCCATATAAGAAATCAGCGCGTATTGTCGGTGAAGTATTAGGTAAGTATCACCCGCACGGTGATAGCTCTGTATACGACACGATGGTGCGTATGGCGCAGGAATGGTCCTTGCGTTATCCGTTAGTAGATGGACAAGGTAACTTTGGTAGTGTGGATGGAGATTCTCCAGCAGCTATGCGTTACACGGAAGCAAGATTCAAGAAGATTGCTGAAGAAATGCTAGAAGATCTAGACAAGGAGACGGTTGATTTTAAACCAAATTTTGACGATAGTTTAGAGGAACCAACGGTTTTGCCAACAAAAATCCCGAACCTTTTAGTAAATGGTGCTTCTGGTATTGCGGTTGGTATGGCTACCAATATGGCGCCTCACAACCTTAGCGAGGTAATCGATGGTATTGTTGCCGTTGTTGACAATCCGGAATTGCCGGCAGAAGAATTATTACAATACGTTAAAGCTCCGGATTTTCCTACAGGTGGTATCATTTATGGATATGAAGGTGTTCGTGATGCTTTATTAACCGGTCGTGGACGAATCGTGATGCGCGGTAAAGCGGAAATCGAAGAGGTTCAAGGACGTGAACAAATCATTATCACCGAGATTCCATATCAAGTGAACAAGGCGGAAATGATTAAAAAAATCGCCGAGCTTGTAAACGATAAAAAAATTGAAGGAATTTCTGATTTACGCGATGAGTCAGACCGTAACGGAATGCGCGTTGTGGTGGAAATAAAGAGGGATGCGATTGCGAATGTAGTATTAAACAAACTATACAAGTTCTCATCGCTACAGACCTCATTTTCAGTTAATAATATCTGTTTAGTAGACGGTAGACCGCGCTTATTAAACTTACGCGAAATCATCGACCAGTTTATTTTATTCCGTCACGATGTGGTGGTTAGAAGAACGCGTTATGAGCTTAGAAAGGCCGAAGAGCGCGCGCACATTTTAGAAGGATTAATTATTGCTTCGGACAATATTGACGAAGTGATTGAAATCATCAAAACATCTGACAGTCCGGATCATGCACGTGAACGCTTATCTGATCGATTTGGATTAAGTGAAATTCAAACGCGTGCGATTGTTGACATGCGTTTACGTCAGTTAACCGGTCTTGAGCAAGACAAGCTTAGAAGTGAGTACGAAGAGCTCATGAAATTAATTGCTGATTTAAAAGACATTTTAGATCGTGAAGAGCGCAGAATGCAAATCATCAAGGATGAGTTGTTAGAAATTAAATCGAAATACGGAGATGCTCGTCGTTCATCCATCGAATATGCGGCATCAGAAATGCGTATGGAAGATTTAATTGCGGATGAAGAAGTTGTCGTTACGATTTCTCATGCTGGGTACATTAAGCGTACAAACCTTAATGAATATAAAGTTCAGAATCGAGGCGGAATGGGATCAAAAGGATCTACCACCAGAGATAAAGATTTCTTAGAACATTTATTTGTTGCTACCAACCATAATTACTTATTGATCTTCACTGAGAAAGGACGTTGTTTCTGGATGCGTGTGTACGAAATTCCGGAAGGGAATAAATTATCGAAAGGAAGAGCCATTCAGAACTTGATTAATATTCCTCAAGACGATAAAGTTAAAGCGTATGTAAAAGTTCAGGATTTAACAGATAAGGAATACATCAACAACAACTTTATTATCATGTGTTCTAAGCACGGGGTGATTAAGAAAACGTCGCTTGAGGCCTATTCTCGTCCGCGTACAAATGGAATTAATGCCATTACGATTCGTGAAAACGACGAATTACTGGAAGCGAAATTAACCAATGGAACGAACGAGATTGTGTTAGCAACTTCATCTGGCCGCGCGATTCGATTCAATGAATCTACCGTACGTCCAATGGGCAGAAATGCCTCAGGCGTTCGTGGTGTTACCTTAGCGGGTGGTTCTGACGAAGTCATTGGAATGATTTGCGTAGAAGACATTTTCTCAACCATCTTGGTGGTGTCTGAAAAAGGATTTGGCAAACGAACCTATTTGAATGACCCAGAAGATAAAGAACCGGTATATCGCATTACCAACCGCGGTGGTAAAGGGGTTAAAACCTTAAATATCACGGAGAAAACAGGTAAATTACTTTCCATTCAAAACGTATTCGACGAAGACGATTTAATGATCATTACTAAATCTGGCGTTACCATCAGAATGCATGTTGATACGATTCGAACGATGGGTAGAGCAGCCCAAGGAGTTAAATTAATTAACTTGAAAGGGAATGCCGAAATTGCTGCTATTGCACGCGTACCACGAAGTGAAGACGAGGATGAGGACGAAGAAGTGATTGATGCAGACAATAATGGCGATGTATTAAGCAACGATGGTATGAATGTTGATGAACAAGATGCCGATTCTACGGATGAACCAAACGATAACGAATAATAATTTTATGAAAAAAATCAGTCTTCTGGTAGCTTTACTGTTTGTTGGAGCTTCCTTCCTTGCACAAAAGTCTAGTATTACTGACGCGGCGCTTAAGTATAAAAAATACAACCTTATGGGGAGTATGGAAGAAAACAAAAAAGCCCTATCTGGAGCAAAAGCAGATATAGATCTAGCGGCGGTAAATACCGAAACAGTGAATGACCCATACATGCACCGTTATCGAGGAATAATATATTTCGGTTTAATGGAATTGGCTACAATGGAAGCTGCTGTGTCTGGCGCTCAACCCGATGAAAATCTAATCAAAGAGTACGATGCCAAAATCAAAGAGAGTTTTAATTTCGTATTGAATGCACCGAAAGCAAAAACTGACAAACAAGAAGTCTTAAATTTTATTAACGCAAAATCTCAGTTTATTTTTGACAATGGTCTTGCAATGTTCAATGCAAAAAACTACGAACAAGCAACCCAAATGTTTATAGGCGCTTATCAAATCTCCAAATACATTAATGTAGAAAATGAAGAAGCCAAAGGAAACACGATGTTAAGCTTTGTTCGTGCTACCGACACCTTAATTAAGCAGAAAAAACTAGACGAGGCGAGCAAACTTGGAGACTTAGTTTATTCGAGCGTTCCTAAAAATATTGAAATATTAATTTCCTTGATTAATATTAACCTTCAAAAAAATGACATCGTAACTACTGAGAAATATCTGAATGAAGCCACATCTATGGATACTACAAATAAATCCTTATATGTTGTACTTGGAACTTCTTTAATGGAGTTAAAACAAACAGAGAAAGCAGAACAGGCATTTCTAAAGGCATTAAAAATTGACAACCTCTTTCCAGATGCTGTTTATCAATATTGTACATTTATGTTCAATTGGTCAAGGGACTTGTCAAATGCCGCTTCTGATTTAAATCCAAAAGATCCAAACATTCCAAAAATGCAAAAAGACGCCTTGGATATTATGAATAGAATCCCGATGTATTTAGATCCATATTTAGAAAAGAACCCAAGCGACAAAACAGCACTAGAAATTGGCTGGAAAGTTTATTACATGCTTGAAAATGAAACCAAATCGGCAGAACTCAAGAAACGGTGGGAAGCCATTAAATAAGGTAAAGCCTCGCTCATGCGGGGCTTTTTTTTATCACCTCCTTGTCTGTTGAATCGTATTAAATTCGTATTTTTGAGCTATGTCATTTGTGCATCCAGGGTATTTATGGTTTCTCAGCCTGCTTGCCATCCCCATTATTCTACATCTTTTTCATTTTCGCCGCTTTAAGCGATTTTATTTTCCTTCCCTGAAATACTTAAAGGAACAAGAACAGGAAAAGAAATCGGTTAAAAAACTTAAACGTTTACTTATTCTTTGTGCACGGCTTCTTGCATTAGCAGCGCTCATAATTGCCTTTGCTCAACCCTTCTTCAAGCAAATAGAGGAAACAAAAAGTGGAATCCCGGTTACTGCAATTTATATTGACAATTCATTGTCCATGAGCGCTAAAGGAACTGAAGGAGAACTGCTGTCCGAAGCGCGCGAGATTGCTAAAAAAATCATTACAAAAAGTGCTGGCAATACACGTTTCTTTATTACAACGAATGAATTCTCAGGTGTTGAACGAAAATTACACTCAAAAGCCACAGCCGTTGAAGTAATAGATAAGATAACTCTTAATAAAACACCCCGAGACTTAGATCAGGTAATTGAATGGCAAAACGATTATTTAAATCGGTACCACCGTGAAGTAAGCAGCATCGCAAAGGTTAATCGGGTCGTCTTGTCCGACTTTCAAAAAAGCACAGGAACCCTGTCTTCGTATAAACAAGCCAAAACCGCATGGATCGATCAATCGTTTCTAATTCAGTGCTTACCACAAAATACTGATAATGTATTTGTAGATTCTATATGGATGGATAACCCCGTGCATAAACCAGGACAATCATGTAAAGTGAATTTTCGAGTTAAAAATGTGGGTAAAAATGACCTAACGGATGTTCCAGTCACGGTACATTTTGATGGAAAAACCCGCATGACCAACCTTTCCATAAATGCAGGAAGTAGCGCAACGAGCCACATGTTCTTCACCCCAAACAACCCTGGATATATCGAAGGGAAAGTTAGCGTGGCAGACCGGAACATCACGTTTGATGACGACTTTTATTTCACAAATGAATTATCCAAAGAAGGGCGTGTGGTAATAATTAAAGGAGAGTTTGGAGAATCAAGCACAGAAAAAGTATTTTTAACAGAACCCTTTTACGCGGTTGAATCCTGCACCGAATTTTCGTTCAATAAAAGACTTTTAAATCAAGCGGATTTATTAATTCTGAACGGTATAAATGAACTTCCTTCGGGCTTAATTTCAGACATCTCGTCATTTTTAGCCCAAGGCGGTAGCGTTTTTTGTATTCCTGGAAGCGAGATTAAACTTGCGGATTACACGCAGTTGTTAAAAACGGTCGGCCTGTCCGGATATAATGGAAAAGTCACCACAGGGAATCAACTTTCCGAAATCTCTTATGCGAGCAAGTTCTTTAATGGCATGTTTGATAAACAACAAAAATCCTTGAATTTACCTTTATTGAAAAGCGTTTACTCGATCAGGAATTATCGTCAAGCGAACGCCGAAGTGTTGCTAAAATTGAGAAACCAGTTACCCTTGATGCTTGCTGTAAAACAAAAAGGCATGTTTTATCTATTAAATACTGACCTTAGCAAAGCAAACGGTGGGTTCACCGCAAATGCTTTATTCCCATCCATTTTATTGCGAAGCGCGGAACTTAGCCTTCGCTCCCTTCCATCCTATTTCACCATTGGATCAGCTGGAGTCCTTGACATACCGAGCAACACCAATCAAGATGTTCCCTTAACACTCAATTCAAAAACTACTTCCTTCATTCCCAAGCAAATCAACACCGATGGCATAACGCGCTTACAATTGAATCAACCTGAACTTAATGAACGAATTGTCGAAGGTTTTTACACGATTAAATCATCACAAGCCCTGGGAAAAATTGCGTTCAATTTAAATAGAAGCGAATCACAGACCTCCTTACTCTCAAACAATGACATTGAAAATCAATTTAAAAACGCCGGTTTTACGAATGTAAAGGCTCAATCTATGAGTACAGGGAATTCTACTTTTGAATTGGCAATGGAAAAACCTAATTCATTTTGGCGTACTTTTGTTTTATTGGCTATGCTTTTCTTACTGATAGAAATGGCCTTACTAAAATTCTGGAAATCATGAAGGTTCTTTTAAAATCAGCACGTATTACGGATGTTGAATCACCTCACAACAACACGAGTAAAGACATACTAATTTCTAATGGACACATTGAAAATATCGCAACTTCGATTTCTGATCCAGACGCCATAATACTTAGTATACCCGAATTGCACGTGTCACAAGGCTGGGTTGATTTCAAGTCTGCTTTCTTTGATCCGGGATTTGAGGAACGCGGTGGATTAACTCAAGGACTTGATGATGCAGCCTTAGGAGGATTTACCCATGTAGGTGTTTTACCCTCAGATCATCCCTCCACAGACACAAAATTGGCCATTGAATACAAACGCCGCATGGCGGATGGTCATTGCGTTCAACTTCATGCAATAGGCGCAATTACTAAACAACAAAAAGGAGCGGAACTCGCCGATTTATTTGAGATGTTTCAAGCAGGTGCCACATGGTTTTCCGACGACCAACACCCAATCAATGAAGGCATCTTAACACGCGCCTTACTTTACTCACGCGATTTTAGTGGTAAAATCATATTCACTCCGCGATCAACGAACTTTGCGTCGGACGCGCAGGTGAATGAAGGAATGGGATCAACGCGAACCGGCCTTAAAGGTGACCCCTCACTTGACGAACGTTTACAGGTAATCAAAGCCATAGAAATTGCATCTTACACTAATAGTGCACTTCATATCTCAGGAATATCATCAAAAGAATCCATTGCCCCAATTCAACAGGCAAAAGCCGCAGGCATGCCAATTACATGCGACGTGCATTTAATGAACCTTTGTTTTACGGAGCAACAAATTCTTAATTTTGACACACGATTTAAGGTGCTGCCTGTATTGCGTGCTGAAGAAGATCGAATTGCCTTAATCCAGGCCTTATCACTAGGTATTATTGATGGAATCGTAACAGACCACCGTCCATTTGTACTTGATGATAAACAGGTTGCGTTCGATGAAGCCGCTTTTGGTGCGCCGCAACTACTAACAGCCTATGCTGCACTGTTGAAAAACACGAAATTATCAAGCGATATATTGGTTGAACAGCTCTCTATAAAAAACCGCAAACTATTTGGAATTCCTTCTAATCCAATCCAACTTGGTGCAGCTGCAGACTTAACCTGCTATTCACCAAACCTATCTTGGAATTTAGATTCAAGTTCCCGCGATAAGGCGTGCAATCCATTTGCCGGTGAAATCCTTCACGGTAGAGCCATTGGAATTATCAACAAAGGCATTGTAATGCTTAATCATCCGGAGCATGTCGGCTAAGACATTTATCGCTCAATTCCTTAAAAAAGGGAATAAAGTAGGTGCCGTAGCGCCAAGCTCACGCTTTTTGGCTGCCAAAATGCTTAAGCAAATCCCATTCGATCGCTGTGAAACTATTGTTGAATTTGGACCTGGTACGGGTGCCTTCACAGGCTATATTCAGAAAAAAATGAAGCCTGATGCACGCTTAATCATCATTGAACTAAACGAAACCTTTTGCCACGATCTGACGCAAAAATTTGCAAGTCTAAACACAGAAATTATTCAAGGTTCGGCTACCGATTTATCCATCATTCTATCCGACCGTGGAATCCAACACGCTGATTGCATCATTTCCTCCCTTCCGCTGGCCATTTTCGATGAAACCTTGCGAGAACATATTCTTACTGCGGCCCATCAATGTTTGTCCGATGGGGGTCATTTTGTTCAATTCCAATATTCCCTTCAATCAAAGAAAGCCATACAACGTCATTTTAACCACATGAATTTGGCATTTACCCCCCTAAATCTTCCTCCGGCATTTGTTTACAGCTGTAAAAAATAAGGAACTCGTTCAAAGTCCTTATCTTTGCGCAAAATCTAAGAAATGTTATCTGTACAGAATCTATCCCTACAATTTGGGAAACGTGTTTTATTCGATGAAGTAAATGCAAAGTTTGTCCAAGGAAACTGTTATGGCGTCATTGGCGCAAACGGAGCGGGAAAATCTACCTTTCTCAAAATTCTAATCGGTGAACAAGATCCTACCACCGGAAGAGTTGAATTAGAACCGGGAAAGCGCATTGCTTTTTTGCGCCAAAATCACTTTGAATTCGACCAATTCCCAGTGTTACAAACCGTAATCATGGGACACAAACGCTTGTATGAAATCATGCAAGAGAAAGATGCATTATATGCTAAAGAAGACTTTTCAGAGGCAGACGGCATGAGAACCGCAGAATTAGAAGGAGAATTCGCAGACTTGGAAGGATGGAATGCGGAAACGGATGCAGCTACGTTGTTGAGTAATCTTGGGATTGACGAAAGTAAGCACGAGCTGTTGATGCAAGAGATTTCAAATGAACTAAAGGTTCGAATCCTTCTTGCGCAAGCACTTTTTGGTAACCCGGACGTACTAATTCTCGATGAGCCAACCAACGACCTCGACCTTAAAACCATATCATGGCTCGAAGATTTCTTATTGGATTTTCGAAATACGGTGATCGTAGTATCGCACGACCGTCACTTCTTAGACACCGTCTGTACACATATTTGCGACATCGATTTTTCAAAAATCAATCTATTTACAGGAAATTATACGTTTTGGTACGAAAGCTCTCAACTTGCTGCAAAACAACGTTCAGATAAAAACAAAAAAGCGGAGGAAAAAAAGAAAGAGCTCATGGAGTTTATTTCCCGCTTCTCTGCGAATGCGGCTAAATCGAAACAAGCCACCAGCCGACGTAAAATGTTGGATAATTTGGACTTGGAAGAAATTCAACCTTCGTCCCGAAGGTATCCAGGAATCACCTTTCACCAGGATCGTGATGCAGGAAATCAAATCCTATCCATTGAGAATCTTGGTAAAAAGCATGAAGGCAACTTCCTATTCCAAGGCATTACCTTTACGGTAAATAAAGGTGATAAAATTGCCATCGTTTCGAGAGATTCAGTGGCTTTAACCCAATTTTTTGAAGTACTAAATCAAGAAGCCAAAGCAGATACAGGTTCTTTCACTTTTGGAACCACAATCAGTACCGCTTACCTTCCTAACGACAATCACCATTTCTTTTCAGATAAAGTCAGTTTAATTGATTGGCTTCGTCAATATGCCCAAGGAGATGAGGAGCGCGAAGAAGTATATTTAAGAACCTTTTTAGGTCGAATGTTATTTACCGGTGAAGAGGCTATGAAAACCGCCAATGTACTTTCCGGTGGAGAAAAAGTGCGTTGCATGCTATCAAAAATGATGTTAGCTAAAGCAAATTTCCTAATGATGGATGAACCAACGAACCACTTAGACCTAGAATCAATTACCGCATTAAACAATGCCATGATAGATTTCAGGGGGACAATGTTGTTTACTTCACATGACCAGGCGCTTGTTAATACTGTAGCCAATCGAATTATCGAACTAACTCCAAAGGGAATGATTGATAAAATGATGACCTATGATGACTACATCGCTGATCCAAAAATCGCACAACTGCAAGAAGAATTATACTAAGAAGTATGATTGATTACCGCATTAGCCTGTACCAAGCGAGTCGGCATCGAATCCAAGTTCATGTTACCCTTCCTACTCCCGACGATGAAACCATACTCCGAATCGCCGCTTGGCGTCCCGGAAGGTATGAAGAAGGGAATTTTGCGCGACTCATTTCAAACTTGAATGCGTACCATGGTTCACAGCGCATTCCTACCGAGAAAATAAGTAAAAATGAATGGTTAGTGCACACTAAAGGTATCGATTCGATAGCGCTAAGCTATTTGTATTATGGTGCCGAATTAACCGCAGGAAACACGTATTTAGACGAGAAATTACTTTTAATAAACCCGGTTAACTTACTAGTTTACAATGACTATTGCAAAACATCAGGAATTAAACTAACTATAGAAATTCCCCAGGATTGGTCGCTTGCAGGACTTGAACACAAACCCAATAGCCTACCTGAATTCTCAACCTTAGACGAGGCATTCGATACGCCAATTTTAGCCAGTCCTTCGATTGAATCTTATTCATATGAAATTTCCGACTACACCTTCTACATTCATTCAGTTGGGGCGCATGGAATATCTTCGGAGCAACTCATAAAAGACTTCAAACACTTTACAGCGCAGCAAGTACAAGCTTTCGGCGAGTTCCCAACCAGTAAGTTTTCGTTTCTTTTAATTGGTGTGCAGGACAAATATTTACATGGGGTAGAACACTTGAATAATACGGTAATTGTTCTTGGTCCAACTGCAGAATGGAAAAGTACACGATACGAATCCTTATTGGCTGTGGCATCACATGAATTGTATCATGTATGGAACGTGAAGACGATTAGACCTCTGGAGATGTTACCCTATCGGTTCGAAGGACCTACCTATTCTCGGCTAGGCTATGTGTATGAAGGAATTACTACCTTTTTCGGTGATTATTATTTACTAACCGGAGGATTGATTACATCGGAACGTTATCTTGAACTGCTTGAAGCACAAATCCAAACGCACGTAGATAATGTTGGCAGATTCGCATATTCGGTTGCGGACTCATCTATTGACACGTGGGTTGATGGTTATGTAAAAGGTACGCCAGGTCGAAAAGTATCAATCTACAACGAAGGGTGTTTAATGGCGTTTATTTTGGATGCGAAAATAAGAGAAGCAACAAATAATAAATCCACCTTGCAACACCTCATGAAACGCCTATTTTATGAGTTTGGATTAACGCAAATTGGTTATACCGAAAACGATATAAAAGGTCAACTTCAGCAAATTTCCGGGATAGATTTCAGCAGCTTATTTGATCAATACATTCATGCAGCGAATGGGTATGAATCCTTGCTTCAAGAAGCGTTTTCTTTTTATGGAATTGAACTTCAACAAGAGGTCCCAAGCGAACTTTACAAACGATCATTAGGCATTAAAATCTTAACTAACACTGAAAAAACATACATAACAGATATCGCACCTGGTAGTCCTGCGGATGTAGGTGGTTTAGCCGAGGGAGATCAGATCGTATCTATAAATGACCAAGAAATCACCACCAATATCTCTGAAGTACTCGCTTCCCTTGAACACGAAATGTTGAAACTTGTTATTTGTCGCCGTGGAGAAACCATTGAAAAAACATTGCCCTTGGTTCAACGGACCTTTTACCCAACGATGAAGTTGATAATGAAAGAAACTGATCAATACCAGATTAAAAAGAATCGTCAACATTTTGGGATATAGCGTTAAGACAAGTTCAAGGCTTTTTTTGTATTTTTGGATAAACTAGAATTATTATGAAAACAATCTACCTATTCATCATTTCTTTACCTTTTTTAAGTGTAGCGCAATCTTTTGATGCGACCAATGAAGCTGCTATTGGATCCTTAGCCTCTTTGCATCTTTGTGATTCAAACGCAAACATACAAGCCAACATCATGGGAGCTAATGTCACATGGGATTTTAGTCAAATCGCTGGGATTTTTGGTTTTACAAAAGATGTTCAAATACTCGATGCCACACAAGATCCAAATTACGCATCATTTGCGGGCTCCACTAAAATGTATGATATCGGTGGAAACCTACAAACGTTTTATTCATCGTCAGCAAATGGACGAATTTCTCAAGGTTTTGTTTTTAATGAAGTAAGCTTAGGCGCTGTGGTTGCAAGCTGGAATGTAGACCAAGAAAATCTAATGACTTATCCGTTAAGTTTAGCCTCTAACCCACTAATTGACGCCTTTTCTGGGACAGTAACATCCACAGCAACAGGTACCTTACCAGCTGCCGGTTCATCTGTCACCATGGTAGATGGTTCAGGGACATTATTATTACCTGGAGGTAATTCCTACACCAATGTGATGCGCTTTCATTTAAAAGATTCAGCCGTGGCAAGTGTATTTGGAACCAATGTAGCGTTTGTGCGAAATGTGTATGAATATTACGATTTCACAGTAAGCAATATGCCGATTTTCATTACGATGTCGGTTGATGTGAATTCAGCCTTAATAAATAACAACAGTACTATTATTTTGAGTAAAGACCAACCGTTAACGTTTGTGGGTGAAACCGAAATAAATCTACCTTCAATCCACCTATATCCAAACCCTGCAGTACATGAAATTCAATTGAGCGGTGTTCAAACTGGGGATGAATATGCAATTACAAACCTCGCAGGAATCCGTATGAATTCAGGGTCTTATAAGGGATCTATTGATGTAACAAACTTATCTACCGGAGTTTATTTACTTCAGATTAATGGGCAAACGCTTGAATTCATCAAATAACTTCATTAACGCTTTTACGGTATCCAAATTTAGGCTACACCTTAGTGCGCTATTGCTATTTTTTTGTTCGCAAAGCTTTGGGCAAGTTTCACAACAACTCACCCCAGAAATCCAAGCATATTTATTCCACATTGTAAGAAAAAGTCCAATTCTTGAAAACAATGTCGGATCGGCATTTGAATATAGTGGACCCTTGGTAAAACTCACCGACAATAGCATCAATTATGATTCTATTGATAAAATACTGACGGTTTCCCCTAACCTTCTCATTATTCGTACGGATGTTTTAGCTAAAAGTCCGAAAGGAATATTAACAGAGGCTTGCAATAAAACGGCGATGTATGAGATGTGTCGTCAAATACAAAAATATTCTGATGGAGAACCGATTACTTCTCTACCTCTTTTGGACCGATACTTCACCTTGTTTTTTGATCAGCTGCCCAATGAACTTAAGCGAGGAAAACTGTATGAACAACTCCTTAATCCGCTGGAAAGTCCGATTTTGTTGACTAATTTCTCTTTGAACGAGCGATTATTTAATTTACAAATCAAAGGATTTACAAAAGGCTCCGAAAACAAACTGATAATCGATGCGCAAGGTAAAGCAATCAACCAAGCCATAGAAGAGCGCACACGAAGTCTATTTCAGCTCCTTGGAGGCAGTTCGAACTTGTTCAAAAGTATGTTGTTGGCGGCTGGTGACGGAAGCTATACCGAAGGCATGCTTCAGGAACGCGATAAAGATGAGAATGGAAGTTTTAACAAGGGCCTTCCACGTGCAATTGGACTTTTTCCGTATGAAGTTGATGTCGAAAAGGATAAAAAAACCTTAAGGACAAAACGAATTACATCCAAGGAATTATGGACCATAGGCAATCAGAAGCAAACGCAGGTACATTTTGATGTATGGGGTTACAACAGTACGAACCAAACCACAGTAATCGTTGAGAAAGGCGGGAGACAATATCCACTTTTTGGATCTCAAACCACGCGCTTCTTAACACCCGATTCAACCTTTTCCAAAGGAAGTACCTTCATGAAAGTGCTTAATGATTTGAATGATGTAACATATAAGGAACTGAAAGAAGCAT
>JACCDP010932568.1_pt1 | contig 14108 bp, 19 predicted proteins | sample 7445841 | NCBI WGS metagenome assembly JACCDP01 (sample SAMN15323441, study PRJNA562643) | freshwater metagenome | isolation source: river surface water | place: USA:Blue River Watershed | collected 2017-08-17
ACAGATGTTGTGGTTTCAATAGTGGTGGCGGTGGTTTGTGTTGTGCTTGGTATTGGCGCACTGGTTGTGGGCTGGTAGGTGGTTGTAGGTGCGACGCTGGTTGTGGTTGTTGCCGGCATTGTGGTTGTGCTGGTTGTGGTGGTCGTGGTTGTTAGTGGTTCGGTCGGAGGCGGCTCAGGAACGGTCGTAGTCGTTGTGGCGGCCTCTGTTGTTGTGGTTGCCTCTACGGTCGTTGTGGGGGCTTCTGTGGTTGTTGTGACGTTTGGTAGGCCGTATGACCAGGTGTATTCGGGCCCTGGGTCGCCGTTACGCCATGCGAGGCAGTCTGTCCAAGTGGGGAATTTGCCTGCGTCGACGTGTTCTTGGGGTTGGGTCATACGCCAGTTAGACGTGTTTGACTCCCAGCAGGTGAATGTGCGCCCGCCAGCAGCGCTGACTTGTGATCCGATGAAGGCGCTAAGCAGGGTCGCTGCTGGTATTAAGAGATGGCGGTACTGGGCGAGCCTCATATTCGGCTAGCTCCTCGTCTGTCATCTCCCTGATTAAATCGTCAATTTGGACAAGTGGGCGGGTTGGTTCGTCAGCCATGGTTCAGTTCCTGTATCCGTAAACGCGAATAGTGCCACCGGTGATGTTTCCAGTAGCAACTAACAAAGTAAACGCGGTATAAGACGTCGTGTCTCTTAAATATCCACGATAAGAACCCGCGTTAGCCGTGTCTTCATAAGACGTTGAAAATACATATGTTCGGCGATTTAAAAAAGGACTGTTTACAAAAATGCTCAACGAGGTGCTTGTGCCGTCACCGCCTGAACAATGCCTAAAAAATGCATTGTTATTGTCACCCACTGATGCTGGTGCGCCACTGACATAATTTGCATAAATCAGGTTTCCGTAGTAACCGGTCGCGGTTGAACCTAAGCGAAACTGTAAACATTCTCCCGATGCTGTGGTATTGCCGTCGTAAGTAATGAAATAATTGTCATAGCTAGCGCTAAAAGCACCTGTGACGGTCACGCTAGTGACGCCAGAACCGACAGCTTGAGATTTGACCAGCCATAGCCCGACTGCGTTCATGTCTGAGGCGTTGAGTACGTCTCCGCTAGCAAATACTGGATAACCCATGTTTCTATCCTAAAAGGTCTGTGCCGTTAAGGCGGGATTGGTTAAGAATAAAAAGAGCTGCCCACCGCGCCGAGCCTTCGAGCGTGGTGTTCCAGCGTTCTGGGGTGACGCTGTGGCTGATACGAGTAGTCAGCATTGGCGTGGTGATAGCAGATCCAGTAGGCGGTTGAACCGACAGCGTAAACCGTTCCCACAGCTCAAGTCCGAGCGTGGTGGCCCAGTTCTGCGACGGCGACAACACAACCTGCGTTGGTGACGCTTTGGCGTAAACAATGCCGCCCCAGCCGTTAACAATGTTCGCAATATCCACCGCGTCAGCCAATGTCGCAACCTGTGTAGAAACAAACTGTTCAGCTTCAGCGTAAGTGTTAACACTTGTGGTGTTCGACTGGATGTAAACACCGCCGCCACTCATCTGCACATTCGCCACGTTACGCATTGAGTCGCCGTCGTACTGCAGCTGCACCTCAGGCCCGATAGGCAAACCGCCAGCGCCATAGGTCGCCTGGCTAGTAACCGATTTGGTTTGGGTGCGGATTTGGTTTTGCTGATACAGCGTGACGGTGCCGGCTTTGTTTACAAACAGCGGTGCGTATTCGGACTCTGCAACTTTGGCTAATTCACTGGACGCTGTAGGAGCGTCATTTGTGATGTCCAGCACTGATGACGCAGGGGAGGCTGGAACGCTCGTCAGGGAGGCGCTGAATGGTGTCTCAGCGATGATGCGGTTGAAGCGGGCGCTGGTTGTTTCTGGGAAATTGGCTATCGAGTAGTTGTAGATGTTTTGGATTTGTGCTTGGGTCAAAATTGACGTGTAAACACAAACCTGCTGGAACTGGCCCACGCCGATGGTGACGGCCTCAACAATGATGACAATGATTGCGCCGGCGGTGGTGGCTGTGGTGCCCTGCAAGATGCCGTCAATGTAGAGCTGTAACGCTTTGCTAGTGACGTTGAATGTAAACGCCACGAAGCGTGGGGTGCCAGAGTCAAACGTGGCGGTTGATGTAAACGTGCGGGTCAAACCAGACGGCTGATCGTCAATCTCAACGATGTATTGACCAGTCGCCTGGTTAAAGCCGATAGACCAACCGTAAGTACCGATAACGCCGTTAGTGGTGTTGGCTGAGTTGTCATCCAAAACACACCAGGTTGAAACAGTGAAGTTGGTGGCGGCGATTGGTGTGCTGGTCGCTGAGGTGCCGGCGTAGTTGGCTGTCGACTGAACGGAGCGTGACGGCAGGCCTGCTGCTAGTTCACCGCTTGATGACACGTTCGCGGTGGTTGTTATGTCAAGCGGGTTGCTGCCGTAGTCCTTGATTGTTTGCCCTGCTGTAAACGGCTGGATGGGTTCGTCACATGGATAGTAGTGACGTGGCGACAGTGACAGGATGTAGTCGCGTGACCAGTCCGCTGGCAGTGATGATGATCCGAGCAGCTGCAACGCATCAAAGCACGACAAGGTCACGGTCGAGTCGTACCCTGCGTCTGTCCATTCTGGTGGCCAGCCAGCAATAAAGCCACGAAACACGTCGTAGGTTGTGGCGGCGTAGGTGGCGCGTATACGGATTTGGCGACGCGGCAGCAGATTAGTGCGGTTGTTTACATTGTCCCAGTACGGCCCGCTGGCGTTGAACGGGTCGAAACGACGGTCACGGTTAGACAGCACGACGGTGGCTGAACCATCAGCGACAAGTTGCCAATCGTCTGAAACGCCACGGCTGATTTGCATATCACGCACATAGGGCGTCACGTCAGTCCAGGTAGGGCTGAGCGCATACGGCCCGTCTGTAAACGCAATTTCAACTATCGGCGTGGGGTATGCCATTAGCGGCCACCGTTACGACGCTCGTACGCGTTAATAGCGTTTACAACTTGTCGACCAATTTGCACTGGATCACCGATACCGGTTTGCACCGTGACGTTTACACCTGTATTAGTGCCTCGAATACCGCGAAGCGAGCCAGGGTTAATTGTCGGATCAAGTGTGCTAACGGAACCAATTTGTGGTGGCCGACCGCCGGTAACGGCTTGTAGCAAGAATGTCTGAGGCATGAGCCCAGCGGCTCGACTACCAAGGTTGAACACGTTGTTGATGGTGTTCAGTTTGTTGATTAGGTCGTTAATAGTTTGACCGGCTTGGTTAAGTTGGCCGTTCTCGTCATAAAGCAGTGTTTTAAGAATGAACTTAAGTTCTGCCATTGCGCCAGCAACGCCATTCTTACCAAAGGCTTCAGCAATCTGGATTCCGTACTCAGCAAGCTTCTGAAGGTACGGCAAAATGGCCGCACCCAGCGTTTCTTTCAGTTCATCCATTGTGATGTTGAAACGGTTCATTACGCCTTCAAATGTGTTGGCGTTCTCAAGGGCTGAACCGCTGAAGCGTTTTTCTAGGTCTTTTTGAACCTCAGAAAACTCCATACCCTTTAACTTGGCTTTGTCATAGCCCAGCCCCAACTTGCCAATGGCGGTTGTAGAACCGTCATACGCCTTGCTAAGCGCCTCTGTGACCGTTTTAAGTGGCTTGCCTGTCGCGGCACTGACGTCGAGCGCTAAACGCAGTAATCGCTGGGCCTTGTCAAAATCTTTGGTGGATCTGATAATGCGGGCATATGCCGGACGCAGGTCGTCGTCGGCCACGCCAGTGGCGCGCTGGACTGTGTCAATCCAGTCGTTTACAGATTCAATCTGAGCATCGGTTGCCTTGGTAGCGGATTTGATTGAAAGTTCTAATTGCTTTGTGCTTTTCTGATCCTGCGCAGCCATTTTGGCGTAACCGACCAAAGCCTGACCTGCCTGATATGCAGCTGCACCGATAGCAGCAAACGCCGCCACGCCTGCGACAGCGCCAGCCTTAAGAACAAACTTAACTTTGTCTGACGCCTACTCGAGTTGCTTAAAGGACTTGATGGCTTTCTTGATGCCGTCGCCGTTGAACTGGGTGACAATGGGTATTCCGAGCATTAGTTCAATTCTTTCTGTACGCGTTTCATTGCGCGTTTAATGGCGTCTAACATCTCGCGCTCCATCAGTGGACGTGCTCTGTAAACAGCGGGGCCAAGAATGCGTGTACGCCCAGCTTGGATTGGGCCTAGTGAATTACCGAGCGGATTAGCCAACCCACGACCGGCGGTTTCAAAGATGGCTGCAGCTTGGTCTTTTTGGACGATGCTGATGATGGCAGTGGCACGGCGGTCTGTGTCAACTTTGAGCTGTACGCCACGCTTAGCCTTCGGGATTGTAAACGGAAACAACTTGCGTCCGTTCTGCGACCAGTTGCGCGACATACCAGAAAGCGGCACCTGCTGATAACTGGCTTGCACACGCTGAATGGCGGGCTGGGCTATCTGCTTAGCGTCAGCCACAAACTGTTTACGAAGCCCTGGCTCAACCTTGTTCAACGCTCTGATGGTTTCACGGACACCAACAAGCTCCATGTCTGCTTTATATGGCATTAGGACTCCTTCTTGATGTCTTCGGCAACCTTCAGCACTGTGACCAGCACGTCTAGATCGTATGGGATTTCTGGAGGCCAATACCCTGTTTGCACCAGCTGTGACGCTAGGGCGTAGATGTATGTGCCTCGTTCGTAGGGTTTACAGGGTCTGTGTCCATCACCTCAATGTTGTCAAGACGCTTGACGTAATCGTCAAACACGGCCGGCACTGGGATGTTGTGTTGTTTACAACATTCCCACGCCATGAACGCTAGGTCTTCGACTCCGATGCCGTCGCCCAGCTGGGACGCTTTGCGTTTAAAGCGGCGCTCCCAGGCGACGATAACACCGAGGTTTGTGGTGACGGTGTAAACGCTTTCGCGTTCAGTGACCTGCAAGGTCAGTTTCATTTGTTTCTCCCTCTACTTGGTTAGATTAAGGCGTTACGTCACGCACCCAGGTGCCTGAAGTAAAGTTTGCCGTTACGGTCGCAATCTCGCCCACGGTTGAGTTGATGCCACTGAACGAAGACAACATGCAGTTACTGATTACATATTCAGGATTGCTGGCTGACTCTGTAGTCCCAGATGGGCTGATAGTCAATGTGGTGGTTCCAGTGCCTACGCATGATGCGAGGATTGCCTCGACTTCACTAGCGCCGTAGCTCAAGAAAAATGTGATGCTGACGTCAACAGACTGAAGGCCGCCAACCATCTTGTGACCGGTATCACCGAAAGCCGTAACTTCAAGAGCGTCTTGGCCGATAGTGACGGTGCACTGGTTCGCCTGATCCGACAAGTCGGTCGTGGTTGCACCCTGAGTGATGTTGATTGTCGCATTGGACAGGAAGGTTGTGGTTGCCATGGGGCTCCTTTAGTTACGCCGTACAGCGACGGCAACGGTGAGGTCATACGTTGGTAGTTCTTGTCCACCAACGCTCGCCAACCCTGGTCTTAAATCTGTCACCGCAATGGCAGAATTCATGATTTGGTCGGCGATAGTCATTAGATAATCGCCTGCGTCCTGGTTCCCTGGGGGTGGAGCCATGATGCGCAGACGCAGCTCAATGTCACCAACGTTGTATGTAAACGCCGAAACAGTGGGCAATTCGATAAGAACAGAAAGCGGGCGAACATTACGCGGGTCAGTAATTGGCACCAGCCCAAGCCCTGTCAACGCTGTTTTACAAGCGTTTACAGCCTCATAGAGGATGCCAGAAACAGCCACTACGCAACCTGGGCCCTACCACAGCCAAGCAGCTGCATAATACGACCAAGCGTCGACGGCACAGGGAAAGTACCCATAGCGTCAAACGACGCAAACGAATCCACAGAACCACGCTCACGATAAAGCGTGGCGGCATACATGACCGTCCCCAGTTTGACATCGGCGCTAGGCACCGTAGTCATGGAGTCGATGTAGCCGGCTTCGCGACGCTTACGGAAACACCAAGCATTACTGGCGTTTACACAAGTCGTTACAAAGGCTGTGTCGTTAGCGGTCGCCACGTCAATACCAAGCCACGCCAAAACGTCAGCTGCAACAATCCATGTCACCGACTGGGTGTAAGTAACTGTGCCGGCTGAAACGGTTTGGTAATCCTCTTCGTCTCCGCTGTTGGCGTAAACAATTTGGTTTGGCTTTGGAATGGCATAGTCAAATACGAGGTAGCCCTCTTCATCTATGCCTTCTAGAAAGTAAGGCTGAGTCGAGAGGACGACCGCGGTGGCGTTGAAGCCTGTGACTGCAACTGACGCAACGGTGATGCTGTCGCCTGTTTGCACTTCTAGATCGGTGAGAGTCTGAATGGCTGCGTAATTGTCTACGCGTCGAACGTGTTGAACACTTGCAACAGCCATTTCAGACCCTCTCCCTTACCTAGTAACCAGCGATTATGTGAGCTTGACGAACTTGGTGTTGTCGATCATCAATGTCGCGAAGTAGCCGTAGAACGACAGTGTGCGTGACAATGTTGATGGTGACTCGATGCTGAGTGCGCCGCGTGGCTCTTCAAAGATTTCGAAGCCGCTTGCATCGCCAACGATGACGGTGTCAGATGCAAAGTTACGGTCAACAACAACACGGAGACCGAACGCTACTGCGTCGGTTGCGCCTGCTTGGACTGTGCCAAATGCGTTCATTGGGCCAACTTGTGGGAACAATGGACGGCCAGCGGTGTCAACCAACTGTCCGAGGTATGCCCACATATTTGGCGACAAGAACAAGTGCGTTGGCAAGTTGCCGTTTGAGTTGCTCAAGATGGTGGATGCAGCTGCAAAAATGTCAGACACCCATTCGGATGGGCTGGTTGGGTCTGTCAAAACTGCTGATTGTGTTACACCTGAAAGCAGGTTGTCTGCTGCCACGTTGTCGGTGGTGTTTGCGTAGATGCGGCCCATGTCATCAAGGATGAGCTGGAGGACGGCGGGTTCTGTCCACGAAAGGTCTTGTAACGAGAGGCTGACATAGCCGCCGTAGGTGCCTTTGGTGACCTGGTTCTCTGATACCACAAATGTGCCGGACTGAAGTGCAGCGTTTTCGCCAGACTGTGCAGCCATTGAAACGTGGGTGGTTACCTCTGGACGGATAAACACTTTGCCGCCACCAGGCATCGCCTTTGCGCCGATTGCGTCAACAACTGGACGGATGCCGCGGAAGTTGTTGTAAACAGGCTGGACGATTGGAAGTGGCAAGATACCTGGCGTGTCGGTTGTGACTACGTCTGGTGCAGCTGCTTTGAGTGCTTCTGACATTTCGTGCCATGCGGAACCGCCTGCGATCGCTGCTGCGATGTATTCGGCTGCTGTTGGAAGTGCTACCTCACGCTTTGCTGCTGCAAAAACGATTGGGGCTGTTGGAACGATCTCAGCCGAAGCCTCAACCGCTGGGGTTTCTTGTGACATTGTTTCCTCCTCAGGAATGTCGGGTTGGGGTTCGACAACTTCTTCAACCTCTTCAGGTTGAGAAGCAGCGATTTCTGTAATCACAGCGTCAGCAAATGCTGGCTGTGCGACAAGACTGATTTCCACAAGGTTCGCCTTTGAGACGACCATGGTTCCATTCTTGTCAAACTTGTATTTGACGGGGATAGCGCCAACTGAGACGCTGTCATATGCGCCGGCTTTGACTAGCTCAATGGCTTCGTCTGATGCGCGGGTCTTAGCGAACTTGGCTGTAAACAGTAGGCCTTCTTCGGCTTCGACTAGCTCTGTGACAACGCCGCGAAGCTGTGTCATGTCGTGGCCTTCAATGAGCTTTGGTGCTTTGGCGTTTACATCAAATGCGCCACGCTTAAACATGACGGACTCGCCGCTTGACACCGTTGCAGGCGTGTCCCAAGGAACAGCTACGCCGGTAATGGTTCGGGGGCTGTCCTCACCTGCAGCGGCATCAAGGGTGACTGGGATGGAGATGAACTGGATCATGCGTCTTCCATTTCGTTAGAGCGAGCAGTGTCTTCTGCGACTTCGCCTGCGTAATCTTCCATGTTGAACTCGACGTAGCGACCGCGAGGCAAGATATTGTCTGCGGACAACGTTTGCTCAATGACGTCAAGGTACAAACGAGCGCCAAACAAGTACAGGTCTTGACGGGCCTGCTGGGCGTTCTGGTAGGTCATTGACGACCCTTCCGTTGGTGCCGAAACGAGGTAAGCGGGCACGTTGCACAAACGTGACATTTCAAGAGCTTGGAACTTACGCTGATCGGCAAGAACTTCTTGAGGGCTGTTCTTAAACTCGCGGAACTCCACCTGACGAGATAGCGCGCCAATAGCATTCTGTTTACGAGCGTTAGCCCACGCCGATGCAAGCGAACCAAGGTCTTCACCGGACAAGTCTTCGCCATCCACCTGCTGAAGATAGCCAGGCGTAGTTTCCAGCTGCGCATATTTGTCGGCTGCGGCATCCAAGTAGATGCTGGTGTTAATTGCGCGAGCGCCAATCTTCAAAATGCCTTCAATTGGGCTGATGAACTGCACCACGTTGTTTACATCCAACGGCTGACCATTGAACTCAAGTTCATCTGATGGCCCGTAAAACTGTGGGTAGCCGGTCTGCTTGGTGCTGGTGATGTTTGCAGCTGGGAGCCATGTAAACGCTGCGGGAAAACCTTGACCGCCAGCACCTTGCGGGGCATAGCGTCGTGTGATGTAAGCGTATGCAACTCCTCTGAAGAAAAGGTCACTAAAAATGTTTACAAAGAAAAATGAGCGGGTGACTTTTGGATCTGGTCGTTCCATCCACGGCTCAAGCGGCAGGTAAACCTCTTCGTAGTTTTCGCCCATCCACTGCTTGCTGTAGTGCTTCAATTCCAGCGAGCCGATAAGACCAGCTATCAGATCACGGCTGCGGGACACCGTTGGATTGGATAACGCCTTTACTTCATCTGAACCGGTTTGGTAATACAAAAAGTTGCCAACGTTGGCTGCGCCAGCGGCAGCCTTTACCACGGGCGCGGAAGCGAAGTGCGCCGTTTCAACTTTGCGTGTAAACAAACCCATGCACTTGGAGTCTCGCACAAGGTTGTTGCATTTGCAAGTATCTCAGGCAGAAACCCCAAAGGCGACTCGACCGCTAGACGTGGGACGGCTGACCATGACCGTGGCGGCAATTAAACAACGACAAGCCTCAATGGGCCCAGGTGAACGCTGGCTTGAAACGACAATGGTGTTTTGTGCGCGGACAAGGACGGCGCGGGCAATGTGTTCAGCCAGCATCTCACCGCCGTCGTGCTTGATTTTGCCTTCACCAATGAGGCTTCGACAGATGCCAGTCCACTTCAACAACTCGCCATAACCCCATTCCTGTTTACGGCGTATGTATTTCTCTGGGGTATGCACCGCCAATGACGGCGTGATAGCCAGGGTAAGTTTCGGGTCGGCGTCAAGTGCAGCTGCTATCTGCTCCCACAGATCATGTATCGAGTCAGTTGTGAACTTGATGCCGGCAACGATTTCACCGCTGGTGTTTTTACGGGCCCACACGGCAACGTACTTAGAGTCATCGACCGCTGAGTCCACGGCTAACACCGATGGCCCACCGTCGTGGGTTAGGTCTTCAGCAATACGGTTGTTCCATAGTCCGACAGGTAGCCAGGAGGATGCGGCCGCCACCCACAGGTTGCAGTGGGCTCGGAGGAATTGGTTGCGGTCGGGTGCTGCAGCTGCAGCGCGTAAACCTTTTAACGTAATTGTGCGCCCGAGACTTGGGTTGGGGTAGCCCCAATACTGTTCGTCCATCGGATCTACGCCAGACGGCAACGACCATTCAGCCATGTAAAGGTCGCCCTGTTCGCCCGAGTCAATCAGACCAAGACCCTGTTCTCGCAATTTCAGCATGGCTCGAGATGACTCGTCACCAGCGGTGGAAGTCATCCAACACAGCGGGCTGGGCACCGCAATTTGTGAAGGCAACAAAGCGCCAAAAATGGTTGCTTCGTTCATGGCCCAGATTTCGTCAAGACAAAGAATGTCCCAGGTGCCTCCGTGTTTTTTGCCGGTCGCAGACTTGACGGCGTAAACAGAACCGTCTTTCATTTTGACTTGGTGGCGGCCGTAAGCCCACGTCACTTTGCACAGTTCTTGCTCTTCCCACAACTCAAAGATTTCTCGAAGTTCTTCAAACACTTCAGTTGCTAGGGCTAGTTCATGGGCCGAGGACATAATGCGGACGGGCCTGCCCCAGATGCGTGGCAACTCCGACAAAGCCCAACCAACAATGGCGCTATTCATGGTCGTTTTGCCCGACTGGCGAGCGCACGAAATCATTGCTTTTGAATGTGTAAAGCGCAGCTCCTCATCGTGGCTAAAAGCACCAGTCAAAGCGTGAACTTGCCACGGAAACAAAGAACGCCCAAGATGACGCTCCGACCATTCAGCAATTAGAGGCCCAAAACTTTGACCCCCAGTAGTCGGCGTTTCCAATCTCGGACGTGTCTCCCCAATTACGCCACCATCAACCGAGATCAGGGAAGACCCGGACCGAACCGGTTCGTTTTCGTTGGAGATAACCGAAGAAAGGGTCGGGGGCTCGTGTTTTTCGTTTACAAAAAAAGTTTTTGGTTTACGATTGTTTACATCGTTCAAGCCCAGTGCCTCGTTTCGTCTCAGTTGTTGTAGTGCGCGTTTGTTGTTGACGTATGCTGCGCCACGCTTTGAGTTGCATGATTTGCAAGCCGGCACCAAATTGGATACGTCATCTGAGCCACCGGCATCGTACGGCGTAAGATGATCAGCGTCTGAAGCCGGCACGCGTTTGCACCAGTAGCACATTGGGTTGCCTTCGAGGACTATTTTGCGGTTGCGTGTGAACTCTGGTGTGGGGCGTCTGGACATGGTGGGAGTGTAACAACTTTGTGTTTGTTGCTAGCGCCCTCGCAAGCTCGGTTGCTGCCGTGGTGTGTGAACAGTCTGTGGTTGGTGTCCCTCCCGCCGTTCGTGGTTTGTCTCCACCGGTCGCCGTTTGAATCCATGTAGGGCCGTCACCGTTCGCGTTTATGTCGTTCGTACGCTGCTTCACCGTAAACACCTTTATGGGGCATTGGTGATCTACCCACGTCACCGTGTGTCATCTACCTGCACAGTGCAAACCCGTACGAGGCCTTGGTTCTCTATGTTGTGCGAAGGTGGTGAGGGGAGAAGGAAACACTCCCCCCACCGTTGATAAGCACCCAGGAGATCTAAACCCAATGCTTATCAAATCTGTATGTCGAAGGTGCCTAGGGACGCAGTTAGCGTGACAACTCGATGCCCCTAGGACTTGGGGGGGACTATAACCTGTTTACGCCCAAGGCGCTCAGCAATCAATTCAATTTGGCTAGGCCGCCACAAATACCATTCAGCGTGGGGCAGGATATTTAAAGCCCACACTTTCTGTGCCGGCGTCATCTTCCCGCGTTCAGTCTTCAGTTCAGCGAAGATAAGGCCACGGTCTTTATGCGCTAACACAAGGTCACAAAACCCAACGCCGTCCGATCGAAATACACCTGGGCGCACCTGATGTGGGGTGGGGTGGAACACTTGCCAGCCGTTCATTCTGGCGAGCGTGACAACTTGGTCCTGCCAAATTCGCTCACTGACGTCGCCCATTTTGCCCTCCGAACCATACACCGAAGATGAAAATGGCAAACGTGTAGCCGAGGAACTGTAGGAACTCAATCATTGTTTACAGCCCTGCGTTGCCACTGGTCTCGTTCCGCTTCGAGTTGGCGTATCTGCTCGCGCAGCTGTGCAATCTCCAGCTGTAAGTCTTCAATCATGTCTCGAGCAGTTGAGGCGTCCATCAGAACGGTTCCTCCCCATCGTTTACAGGTGGCTTATATGTGCCGTTCTTCAAAGCGTCCACCATTGCTGACGCTTCGCCTTTAGTGATGCTGTCAAGGTTGGCGGGTCGTGGAAACTCACCAGCGCGTAGCAACGATTTGATGTAGTTGATCTGTTTCTCTGATGCGACACCGTCAGGCTGGGTAATGCGTACCTCAGGCAAACGCTTGTCGGTACCGCTGGTCATGCGCTGCACCTTGCTCATCTCCTCTCGGGACGGCCGTTTGTTTACATCGGAGCCGGCGTAGCCAGCGTTAGCCAATGCACGACCCACAGCTGAGGTTTCACAGTTCTCGACGTGGCTGGTTCTGTTTACATTGCCAGCGCCTCGTACTTCTTCGGCGTAGCCAGTAGCAATACAAATGTCGTCAAGCCAAAGCTCTGCCCGTATAACACAAATGTCAGCACCTGGGGCGCTGATCATGTGGGTAATTGTGCGGCCGTTGGGGTGGTCGGCTAGCCAACGCGCCTGCCGAGCGCTGACTGGCTCGTAATCGTCAAGGTTGAAACCCATTACTTGCCCCCTTGGATCTGGTTGACAATGTCGGCGAATTGCTTAGCGCGGTAGGCGTCTGCAGCCCAAGCAAACTGCACTGGGAACGCTTCCTCATGGTTTTTCATTTCGGTGCATCGGACGCAGTCGTAGCCGTTAACGATGTGACAGTGGCATGGTTTACACATCCAGTGAAACAACAAAGACTTGATTTGCAGGTCTTTGAAGTATTGCTTGTCTTCAGTCATTGAATGCCTCCCAGACGTCTAGGTCTACGCCTTCACTAGCAGTGGGGTGCCACATTTGTGTGAGCATGGTGAGTCGTGCAGCTGCTTCGCGTAGCACTTTTGCCGCCACATAGTTCGCTGATAGTTCAGCGTCGGTGGCGAGGTTGTTGAGGTGCCGGATAATTTCTGGGTCACTGTACGCCATTGGCTGCCTTCTTTGCGTCACGCTTGGCTTTGGCTTGTAAACGCTTTTGCTCGTGCTTGAGCGCTTGCACTGAAAGGTCGAGGTCTTGGCGTAAACACGCTATGACAAAATCGCTGACTTTCATTTTGCGACAGCCAGCGTTAAACACAAGGCCTTCGTACTCTTCTAGGGTGACTCGAAAAGCCACTACTTTTGTTTTCATTGTTTCTCCCCAATGTTTACAGTTGTTTACTTGCCCGATGAAACACGCCAATGACCGAGGCCACCGTTGTCGTACAGGTATCGAGCAACCCGTACATTACATGAAGCATTTGTTAACGCTTTCACGACTTGTTTACGCGGCACCTTACAGACCGCGGCTGTCACAGTAACCCAGGAGCCTTGGATCTGTAAAAGCCCCACGTCTGGACGGCCAGTGGATGACCGCACAGCTGACACCGAACGTGGATTACAGCGAGACTCGCGAAACGCAATCTTGCTGAACACCTTGACCGGCAGGCCATGCTTTTTGAACAGTGGCTCCCACTGTGGGCATGACCCTGTGGCGGCTTGCGCTGGGGCTGTGGTTAATGCTGTGGAAAGTAGTGCTATGCACATGATGCGTTTAAACAATCCTCTGTGACCTCAATAGACGGCCCCCACGGCAAGGTTGTTGACAGTCTGTGGTTGACGGTCACTCGCTCGATCAGGCCTTCAGCAGATGTAAACACCTGCACCAGTATTTTCCTATCTTCCGACCATAACGGAAGCCAGCCGTAAACAGGTATCACTTGTCGTCTTCCATGACGCCAACCCATAAGGCGATGGCTAGTAGCGTGATGACACCCATACCAGTAAAGACAAAAATGGTTTCAAGGACGTGCTTCAACTAGGGCCTCCATTCCTTCTGATGTGATGCGGCAGACCATAGCGTTTACGCCTGCCACAGTTGGGGCCATGTCGCCTGTGGGCTTGATGAAACCCAGACGGCGTAAATCTGCGCAACGTTTCCAGCCTCCGTTGATGCCGGCGATAACAGCTGCTGTTTCGTCAAGTAGCCCGTAAATGGGATGCTCGTTGTATACAGCGAGTAGGCGCATGATTTGGCTGGTGCGTTTGTAGGTGATGTGCTTAGCCCCGTTTACAGAACCTTCTGGATCTGTGTTGCGGAACAGTGGCAAGTCGTCAAACTTTTTCATTGTTTCTCCTTTGTCCTTGGCGACACCGTCACCGTAAACAAATGTAAACACAATGTCAAGCATTGTGGGGGACGAGGGTGGGAGCGGGGAGAAACCGGCACCCCCACCCTCTAGCCGTCACCG
>JACCDP010554488.1_pt1 | contig 14100 bp, 33 predicted proteins | sample 7445841 | NCBI WGS metagenome assembly JACCDP01 (sample SAMN15323441, study PRJNA562643) | freshwater metagenome | isolation source: river surface water | place: USA:Blue River Watershed | collected 2017-08-17
ATAAAAAATGGCAACATCACAGAAAAATTTAGGCAAAGTAGTAGGTCAAGTTCAAGGCTACCGTATTCGCCAAGTCTCTAAGACATCACAAGTAAAAGGTAAGACCGTTACCACAGCTCAACAGATTGGTATATTCAAAGGAAAAACTATGGTAGAGTCAGGGTTCAAAACTAAAGAAATGGCAATCACCAGAGTAAAACAAATGATTGGTTAATCACAAATAATATATTATAGACAAGCCTATAAGGATAAATTCTTATAGGTTTTTTTTTATGCCATAGTCGGGCAGAAGTAGTGTGACCGGCTCAAAAAAAAACAGGTCTTCTAGGACCTAATAGGGGTACGGCTTTGGAGAGGTGATGTATATACACTTAAGTACTCAACTGACAGTTTGGAGACATAGTGGTAAGCGTGTATAGAATCAACACATTTTTTGACAGAAATTTGTTCATTTTTCTGTCACCTTTTTTACTAACTTAAAATATCTGAAATTTTACTATTTCTAAATTCAATTAAGAATTCTTCCCAAAGTTGATAATCCATCCTAATAGTTTCACTATTTACCTCTAAGTAAATATCTCTTTGTAGACCACCTTTGATACCAATTACTCCTACTTCCATTTTAATTTTCATCTGACCAGATTCCCACCACCTCTTTAGATTACTAAATTCTATCTTCTCTGAACCATAAGGTGTCTCAACCAAGTATTCTTTCATACCACTTCTTACCCAGAATCTTACTAATCTTCTTATCTCTTGCCACTACCTTACCCTTTTCAATGCACCTTTCACATAGTATTTTACTGTCTATGTCAAATCCTAAACTGGCATCTATAAACATTAACTCATTACATTTCCAGCAAGAGATAGGTATAACATCATTCAGTTTCTTTTTCATCATTATCAATGTTATTAGATTGTGTAGTGGTCATATAGAAAATAGGAGAAGGTAGGTCTGAGTAGTAGCACCAATTAGGATCTTCTTCTGGTATTAATTGTTCTTCCATTCTTTCCAGTTATCAAAGTCTTTTAGCCCTTCTAATTCTAATTTGATATTATTAATCAGTGATTCTCTTTTTCTTCTGAGTTGGTTAATCATAAAGTGGTCACCGGTATTAGTATGGTGGTCTATTTCACCATTAATCTTGGTTAAGTCTTGAAGTAGTTGTTCTATATTCATATCATATTATATTATTCAAAGTGCTCATCATTATCAAATGGATTTTGATTCCATTCATCTCTATCTGAGAATTTATCTATATCTGGTAGTATTATATAGATAAACATTTTATTATGTTCTTTTATTAGTTTTAGTTCACCGTGGTAATTATATTGGTCAATGGCTTTTTGTTTCCAGAAGTCATATACTTTATCAAAGTTCTTATTAACTACTGAAGTTTTTTCCCATCCTATTTTTCTTAATCTAATATCAGACATTTGTTATTATATGCAGTGGTCTATAATAGGTTGATTATTAGGATTCTTATAATCTGTTTGAAATACAATAGAGTTATGGTGTTGATGTGTTACTTCACCTGTTTCTGGATCTTTTCTTGTTACATGCCAGTTAGGTATATTAATAGTTAGTGTGGTTCCATCATTATAGGTTACTTTGACGTGTTGACTATTAATTTCTAGTTGTTTGATATTTTCTAATGGGTATGTCATAGTATATTATTTAGTTTAATATTTCTTTTTGATATAATCCAATTTTGAATTTGTTCTATTAATATTTTATTTATATCGGCTGCTTCTGATTTAATCATAATATCTATTTCTGTTTTGTCGAAGGTATCAAAGATTTTATAGGAAATAGATTGAGTTGGTACCATTAGTTGTAGGTGTTCTTGAGAGTGAACGGTTATTAGGAATCTATTGGTATTAAAGTAGTGGTTTATAGATTTATTTAGGCTCATTATCTTTGTTTATTATTTGGTTTATTTTATTATCTCTTTTTATTCTTTGCATTTCCTTTTCCCATTCTTCTTCATAGTAGATTTTATTGGCTAAGTCAGATATTTGTTTTACGCATTTATCTGGGTTTAGATTTCCACCCCATTGATTAGTTGTGATGTGTTTATGGTCTATAGAAGTTAGTATGGCAACTGCAGACATAAGTAGTTGTCCTTCTGGAGTGTTTAGGTTAATATCTGACAATTTACTGTGGGTTATCATTGAGTAGTTTATTTAGTTTTATATCTCTTTGAGTCATTTGGGAGTTATAGTGATGGAGTAGGAGTTCTGTCCAGTGAGAGTCGGTTTGTGCAACATAGTCGGTAAGGTTGTCTTTTGTTAGGGGAAGTTCTACTCCGAGGTATACTATGTTGTTGTTTTTTGATATGGTTATATCTTTATCTGTTAATATCATATGGTTTATATTTTTCTGGTGGTGGTTTGTTTGGTGGTGGGCTTGTAAAAAATTCCTTGGTGGAAAAATTTTTAAACTGGAGACTCTAAAGAGTCTGTAGGGGTTGATGGAAAAATTTTTAAACTTCAGTTCCGTCTGAAAGATAAAAGTAGGATAAAACAAAAGGGTGAAACGGGTCATATAATAATAAATATAGAAATTAAAGAAAAAAGTTATATATTTGTAAATATGTTTAGTAAGTTATGGAGAATATTGTTTCCAATTCAATTTAAGATTGGAAATGTAGTTACTTGTGACCTTGAGGTTTGCAAGGGAAAAGACTGTATAGTAGATAGGGTTTATCTTCGTGGAAATGATAAGGTGCCTTTTGTTAGAATAAAGTTTACTGATGAACTTGGTAGACTGGTATCAGTTAATGTTAAATCAGAAAGTTGTCAATTAGTTACCGAATGACAAAGTATTATCTCCAGGTATTAGATAAGGACTTAAGTATTTGTCTTGACTCTGATGTCCATTACTATCACCAGTTTGCAGTTGGTGATATCTTAACTATCCAAATGTGTTCAGATAGGGGACCAAAGATTAAATTCAGTAAGGTAGAGTATGATGCTATTTTTACTTGGAAGTGGAACACTCTCAGTTCAAAACGGTTAACTATTGCCTCTGCTATTTCATCCGGTTTTTTAGTAGATATTACCTCATCTGTTATCAGGGAGTCAAAGCTTAAAAGTTTAGGAATTTAGAAATATGACAAGAGAGGATTTTGAGACTTTAACATTAGGTGAAGTAATTCAGTTTACCAGAATTGATAAATCGGTAAATCTTTACAATGAGTATAAGGTTGGTGACCAGCTTCATTTCTTAGAGTATAACCAGTTTACTAATTATTATAACTTTGTTAGAATAGATAGTGGTCCGCCAGTGATATGTCATTTTGGTTTTGGTATACACCGTTACATTGAAAGAAAATTGGTTTTAGAAAGAGAAAATAAACTTAAAAGTTTACTGGGATGAAAATTGGAGATATAGTTAAGTTAAAAGTAGAAAATGATATCAGTCGGTTTATACCTGGTAATTGTATTATAGATGATATTAGTCAATCAAAGACAAGAAGAAAAGTGAGGTATCATATTAAGTCTTTAACTGAAGATAAAATGACTTGGGTTTATGAAGGAGAGGTAGATATGGTTAGTGATTTAAGAAATCAGGTATTAGAAAAATTAGGTATATGAATTCGGATGTTAGTGTTGACATGTTTGGTGTTGCGATCTGTATAAAAAACAGTGAGAATAGATTTCAGAAAAATCATTCTTTTATTGTCGGGAAAAATTACCGGTATAAGAGTGCTAAGAAAGTAGGAGAAATGAGGTATTATATGTTAGTAAATGAGAAGAGTCGAAAAATCATTTTCAATGAAATATGGTTTGGTCAATTTTTCAATGATTTGCAAGAAGTAAGAACTAATAAGATTAAAAAATTAGGTATATGAGTTTTGATGGTGTATATGCCAAAGATAGGTATTATCCGAAGTTTGAGCCAGGTGATGAAGTTTTTACAACTAAGAGTACTTGGAAAGCCATAACTGCTAATAAACCATATCAGGTTATTAAATGTGAAAATACACATCACAGTTGTGTTTATGTTATCACTGTAATTTGTGATGGTGGTTATGAAAGTAAATATGCTACTTATCATTTTAAGAAAACTGAAAGACAATTAAGAGAAGATAAACTTAAATCTATATTAGTATGTTAGAAAAACTTTTTAATGATATTAGACTTATCTATGAAGGTCTAAATTTTAAGAGTAAATTATCCATAAATGATTTAATGATTGTTTCTCAAGATAATTACTACTTACTTTATTATAAACAGGATGATGTAACAACTCAAATCAGAATTGAAAAGCATTTTAGTTTAGTTAATATGTGGTCTGATAATAAAGAACTTGATATAACATATTATAATATTCACGTTGAAGTAGGTGGTGAAGTATATACCATATCTGAAAACTCAATGGTTGAATTAACATATAAGATTATCACACCATTCTTAAGAGATTTGAAATTAGACCAAATAGGATTATGTTAGTAAAGTGTAAGTCAGATAATGATTCGGTAGGTAAGTTGATTGGTTTAACTATTGATAAATCATATGCAGTTACCGATATTGATAATATTGGATTTAGAATTATTGATAATCAAATGAGAGATTATTGGTATACAAAAGAGTTATTTTATCCAATTGATGAAGAACGAAATAAAAAGATTGAACAATTATGGGATTAGTACTAAGAAAGGAAACACCAAATATTACAAGGTATAAATTAAAACCAGAATATAAGAACTTACTTATGGCTCTTGATGCTTTGCCTGGAGTTCATGTCACCAGCTCAAACTTAGATAAGTCATTTGATAGAATAAAAAAAAGTTGGAACGGAATTCTAATATTTCTTCATATTGAAGAGTGTACACAAGAAGGTCTTTTCTTTCTAGCAAGATGTATGGATAGAAGATATTGGGAACATGGTCACAAATGGAGAATTGAACTTGAAGTTGGTGATACTGAATATCCAAATGGTGACAGACCAATAAACTACAATCTATTTAGAGCATTTCAAGAAGGTGATACTGAACAAGTTATTATGGATGAATGTAAATCTTTATTTGATAATATGATGCATCATTTTAATCATGATAACTTTATGACAGGTTACAATATGGATAGAAAAGAATACCATCTTGTAGATGATGTAGCATTTGATAGAAGAGTTAAACTAAATGATTTAGGAATATGATGGATTTTTTTGATGATGGGGATATTTTTATCAAGGATAACTTAGACTGGATATTAGCCGGTGAATATGACCATAAGTTTAGTAGAGAACAATTAGATAAAATGACTGAACTTAGTTTTCTTTATAATCACTTAATTTTTGAGGATAACAAACTTACTTTTAGTTATAATAATACCACAATCAATCTTACTAATGTTTATCGGCAGTATGATGATCTTGTTGGTTATATGGGTAAAGAAGGTGTTAAGAATATGATTATTAATACTATTATATCACAAGATGTATTTAAGTCGGCTTTTAAGTCATTTTTAAGAGATAGAAAAATTGGTGGAGTTATAGAGTAATGGAAGATTTAGTAAAAGAGTTAGTCACTCGTTGGGAAAAGGTAATCACTTCAATTAAGGTAGATGGTTATTCCAGACAGGTAGAATCGGTGAATTGGTTCAGAATGGATAAATATTACTCAGGATATCCCCAGATTAAGTGGTGTTATAAAGTGAATTTTCATTTTAAAGATGGTATCTCGGATTCTATCTACTCTAATATAACAAATCCGTATAATGATTTTACCAAGGATAAGTGGGATAAAGAATTACAGAAAAAATTCACTATGATGTTTTGGAATCCAGAAGATGAGGTTAATCCAAAACCTGGTTCTAATTCTGGTGAAATTAAATTTGAAAATAGTAGATGTGATTATATGACTAATCAAGGTTATCGCTTTATTATTCAGTTTTATCCTGAAGGATTTATTTCAGAGTTAAGAGCGGATAAATTAGAAAAATTAGGTTTATAGAATTTTTATTATTATATTTGTTTTTATTAATATGCCCGAAATGGACCCATTTACAATTAACACAAAAACAACTGGTTTTGGCTCGCCAGCAAGAGCTTATGTAGATAAAAGACTTAATCCTAATGATTTACTTATCCAGGATCCTTATACTACTTTCTTTTTTCAATGGGAAGGTGAATCTAAGTTTGGTTTACAGTGGGGTGATTACTTAGTAGTAGATAGAGCTTCAATACCATCACCTGATGATTTAGTTGTGGTTACTGGTAGTGAAAAGTTAGAACTTGATTTATATAAAAACATTAACCCTGATAAACTTTGGGGAACTATTACCTGGAAACTATGTCAAATAAAAAAATAGCAATTGTAGATTGTAATAACTTCTATGTTTCTTGTGAGAGGTTATTTAATCCTAAGTTGAAAAATAAACCAACTGTTGTTCTTTCTAACAATGACGGGTGTGTTATTGCCCGTTCTCAAGAAGTAAAAGATATGGGTGTTAAAATGGGACATCCAGTTTTCAAATTAGATAAAGAAGTTAAAAATAACATGATGAAGTTTTCATCTAACTATGTTCTTTATGGTGATATCTCAGACCGTATTTCAAATATATTAAAGAGATTTACCACTAAACTTGAAATTTATTCTATTGATGAATCTTTTATGGACCTAACTCATGTTCCTGATAGTGAACTGGTAGAACATATGACTCTAATTAAATCTGAGATACTTAGATTAACTGGAATTCCTGTTTCTATTGGAGTTGCTCCTAACAAGACTCTTGCTAAGTTAATGAACTATCAATCAAAAACTGACCCCAGACTTTCTGGAGTTTGTTCTTATTTTGATAATCCTAATATTGATGATATTGATATCAGTGAAGTATGGGGTATTGGAAACAAGTGGAGAAAGAAATTAAATAGTATTGGTATAGATTATATTGGTCAGTTTAAGCAGTTACCACAATATCAAGTAAGAAAGATGTTTACTATTGTTGGATTAAGAACTTGGCTTGAACTTCACGGTGACCTTATTCATCAAATAGAAACTGGTTTTAAGAAACCAAAAGCAGTTACTTCATCAAGGAGTTTTGGAAGGACTGTATGGCAGAAAATTCAAGTTCAAGATGCTCTCGCTACCTTTATTGATGATAGTTGTCAAAAGATGAAATCAGAAGGTCTTAAACCAAGGACTTGTATTGTGTTTGCTACTACAAATAGATTTGAAGAAGATTATTTTGTTTGGTCAAGAAAGATTAGATTATATAATCCAAGTAATCAACTACAAACAATTTGGAATGAAGTTGACCCACTTTTAGATGAACTACCACTTAAACTTTGGGCAAAAGCAGGTGTTATCTTTTTAGATTTAATTGGCGAAGAAGTAGACATTAAAACTCTTTTTGAAGAAGAGTGGCCAGATAGAGAGATTCCAAAACTGGAGTATAAGATGTGGATGACACGTAGAGATTTTCTTTCACCAAAGTGGACTACAGATTGGAAAGACGTGCCAAAACTTTCATAAATGGATATTAAAAAGTTTTCTATACCACAAACTGCAGGTTGCTATATTTTCAAAAATAGCAAAGACCAAATCATTTATGTTGGTAAGTCTAAGTTTTTGCCTAAACGTGTTACAAGTTACTTTCAAAAGAATCACAAAGATGCTAAAACCACTAAACTGGTTACTGAAATCAAAAATGTAGATTTCATTTCAACTGAAAGTGAGAATGAAGCCTTAGTGTTAGAAGAAGATTTGATTAAACTTTATAAACCAAAGTTTAATATCAAAGGTAAAGACAGTAGAACTATTAGAAGTAAACTTGTACTAACAGGTGGTGAGTGGAAGAAACTAGAATTATTTTATCCACATGAAGACTTTGAAGGTGAAGTTCTTTGTGAGTTTACATCTGGTAAAGTTGCAGGTGAAGTTCTTGAGGCTATTTATGATATCTTTCAACTGCGTAGTTGTAACTATTCACTAACTGAAGATAATATTCAAAGGGGTAAGTTCAAAGCTTGTCTTGAGTGGCATATGGGCAGATGTCAAGCTCCTTGTCAGGGACTTGCAAAAAAGATTGATTATCTTTTTACAATTAAATTAATTAAAGATATATTTCAATTTGACTTCACTACTTCTCAGAAGTTCTTTAAGAGAAAAATGATATATCATTCTTCGGTTTTAGAGTTTGAACTTGCACAAAAATATAAAATAAAACTTCTTGTTATTGATAAGTTAAAGTCACTTCTGAAACCAGTTATGACTATTGATAAAAGAAACCGTGTAGAAGAAATTCAAAAGTTAATTGGATTGAAGTACTTGCCTACTGTGATTGATGCGTTTGATAATTCACACACTGCTGGCTCAGATGCTGTATGTGGATTAGTTAGATTTACCCTACTTGAAGCTGATAAATCTCAGTGGCGTAAGTTTAATATTAAGTCAGGTTCTGGTGGTGATGATTACGGATCTTTCAAGGAAGTCTTAACCAGAAGGTTTAAGAGACTATTGGATGAAAAGTTAAATTTACCGAATTTAGTTATTATTGATGGCGCAAGACCTCAACTCGGAGTTGCTGTTTCAGTCCTGACAGAACTTGGAATTTTAGATAGGTTAGATTTGATTTCAATTTCTAAGAATGAAAGACATCAGGCAAATATGATACATTTAACTGATGGTAAGGATATATCAATAAAAGGATTTACAGAGTTAGCACATATATTAAATGAAGTTCATAGATTCTCACTTGATTTTCACAGAAAAAAGAGGAGTAAGACTATGATTGAAAGTGGAAAGAAGAAATGAAAATTATAGAAATATCTATTCTTTGTTTGGTGTTAGTAGTTGCCACTACATTTGCCTTTAATTTTGTTAGGTCACACATCAAACATCAAAAACGGATGCGAAATTTAGACCAGTGGTCTAATTTCAATTTAATGTTAAAAGAATGGGCTTCTGAGATACAAGATGTCGCCATTCAGCATGAGTTTGTTCACTATATTCAGTCCCGTTATATCTCAGGTCACGATTCAAAAGATTGGAGAAACTTTATTGATAAGTGGTCTTCTGATAGAGAGAAGTTACATATCTACAAGCAGTGGGGTAGGTGGATTCCATCACTTAGACAGGAGTTTAGACAAAAGAATTTAGATAAGTTACTTAATTAAAGATGGCAAAGCCAAGCTTGTATATTAAATCTTCTCAATTCCCACGGTAAGTCTTCAGTTGTCTTTATTTCAGTTAGACTGTGATAAACATTTGATGGAAAGATAATTAACTGATTGTTTTTAGATTCTAATTTAACAACCTTACCATCTTTCATAAATAATTGATTTCCCCCAGAAATTAAGGTTTCATCTTGAATTAAAGTTAGGGCAAAAGTATAGGTGGTTTTTTTATTTACTTCAAAACCGTGCCAAGACATTCCTTCAACTTTAGAATCTAAGTGCCAGTTATAGTATCCACCATTTCCATAATTTATAATATGATATAAAAAGTTGTATTGGAATCTGTTAAAAGAATTTAAGTCACTATGTTTACAATTACTAAGAAAGTTAATCACACCTTCGTGTAGGAAATATTTGAATAATCCAGCTAACGGTTCTCCAATTTGTCCATTTTTATCATCTTCTTTTGCAGAAAAAGGAAGCCAAAGGTCTTCACCAGTGCAATTCGGATTAGTATCTGCTTGAAATCCTGAAGTCCAGTGAGATTTACCAAAGTATGGTTTTAATCTTTTGATGTCACTAAATAAGCTTTTTAAGTAGTGACTTGGTAAAAAGTCATCAATAACAACTAAAGGTATATCTTGATTTTCAACTGGTATAAACATAGTTATTATATCTACTTTTAGTCTATTGTTTAAATCAAATAGTTATTAAATCATATAACATATATGGAAGTTATAGTAATTGATAATGTTTTTTCTGAAACTGAGGTAAATGTTGGTGAGTTTAATAAGTATGTTATTGGTAAAATATCTAATCATCACGGTTGGCATTTGAGTTGTGATGAAGAAAAAGAACAAAAAAATTTAGAGGATAAGTTTTCAGATACTGGTATGTTACTTCAATCTTTTTTTAGAAACAGTCAAGAGAATAGTCAGGAACTTTCAGAAATAAATTATTTAGCTGAGTTAATTTTTTCTCAAGCCATAAATGCTTGTCCTTGTAAGTTTACAAATATTGAACCAGTTAGATATTTATGGAATTATTATAACCGATCATCAAATGGTGTGGTTCATAGAGATATGGCTGAAAAGATTGATGGAAATTACTTTAGTATGGTTTATTATCTAAATGATAGTGATGGTTATACAATTGTAGAAGATAGTAAATTTGAATCAAAATCTGGAAAGTGTATCTTTTTCAATTCTAAACTGATTCATCAAGGAACTGGTCCTGTCAATTCTAAAACAAGATTTTGTCTTAATGTAATATTTAAGTATACTGAGATTATTAGTTCTTAACTAACAAATTATAGATGATTTTGTTGTTTTCTATAATTTTAACAAAACCTTCTTCATACTCATCAAATAATTCAACTATTAAATTAAAATCACCTGTAGAGTTCATACTTTCTACTTGTATTATTCCTCTCAAGTTTAGTTCTAATTGACCATTGTCAGGCCAGAATGTAAATTGATGACCATTAGAGGTATTGATAGTTGCAACTGTCCATTTGAAACCAGTTTTTTGACCATTGGTAGATTGTGCGTTTATTGTAACATCAGTGTTTGGTAAAACTTCACCTGAGAAGTCACCGTTTTGAACACTTAATCCAGTAATTGTTGAAGTAATCATAATTTATATATTAAAATTATTGTATCTTGTTTTTATTCTGATTATATTTGCCTAAATAAAAGATTTTATGACAGTAGACACTATTATCAAAATACTTAGAAAAACATTTCCAGGTAGAGACATAAACTATGATTCTTATAAGTGGAATTGTATAACCTTAAGTGATGAAGTAGGTATTAGATTCTATACTTACTCTAAAGAAGTAGATAATCAAAGTATTTGGTATTGTGATTTTACTATTGGTGATGATTCAAGAGAAGTTATGATACCCAGTGATTGTGCTGGGGATTTTATCAGTGAGTGTAGAGATATTTTCACACAAGTAAAAGAACTCAACTCTCTAAGAGAATCTATATTTAAGAAAGTTATGGCCTTAAGTTCTCCTGAAGTCAAGAGAGATTTAAGGATTAAAAAAGTATTAAAAAATGTGAATTTATGAAGTTCCCGGAGTTAAAGATAATAGATAAAGTTCCTAATAAGACTAAGAATGGTGATAGTAAAGAGTTATTAGTTGTCCAGTTAGATTGGACTGAGATTGATGCTTATAAGATTGATTCTAAAAGAGGTTGGTATCAGAAGTTTGGTATACCGACTGCGACTCAAGAACAAAAATTGGCACTTAATCAATTATTAGATGAATTAGATTGGTCTGTAAATTTTCTTTATCCCGAAAAGTATGGCTATATTTTTGAGAAGTATTCAAAGTTTCAGATAACTCAATCATACTATAATGAGTGTCTACACTTGAGAAAGATGGCAATTTCTGAATGGACAAGAAGTAGACCATTTGATACTAATGTAAGAGAAAGTCTTTTAGAAGCTTCTCAGAAGTTTGTTGAACTGTTTTTTTATATGATTGTAGATGCAATCTACATTTATAATCCAGATATACACAAAACATCTGTATATCCTCAATTACCAGATGGTGACATAAGAGAGGATCAGTATTTTGAACATTCAGTGTTACTTAAAAGTTTGATGTTATATAGATTCTGGAAGTTTCAAACAGGTGGTGGTCTATTATTAGACAAGGCTTCAAATTTTGTTACTGGGTATAATGATTCAATTCGTGATAGATTTGAGAAAGAGGTAAAAGATGATTTGATTAGTAATATCAAATTTGAACCATTAGGTCTTCCAGAGTGGTATCCAGAAAAAGAAGAAGAACTCCTACAAAGAGTGAATCAAAAAGTAAGAGAAAATAGACTAAAAGATATTTTACAATAATATTATGCAAACTCAACTCAGGCTTAGTTTTTCATATTTTTACTTAATATATAGCTTTATGTTAAAAAGACTATGGATTAAATATAAATTGTGGTCTCTTAAAAGAGATTTAGAATCCATAGATTATGAGGCTTCTTTTTTTGTTCTACACTTAATCACTAAAAGTCAATATATTCAAAACTCTGAAATTGACAAGATGTTAGAGGATCAGAAGAAGTATAGACATAAGAGGAAGTCAGAAATTATCAAACAAATTAAACAACTTAAAGAAAATTTAGATAAAATTTCTTGATTTTAAGTCTTTTTTGCCTTATATTTGTATTTATATAATAAAAGATACAAATGATTATAACTATTATCTCCGGCGCTATTGTAGCAAGTTCTTTATGGATTTCTTATAAAGATTTCAAGAAAGACAAGTCAAATTTGAAGAACGCTTACTTGAAGAATCCTATTGATTACTTGTTTGCTTTTCTTTTAGTGATTTCAGTATTTACTACTATCGGTGTTTTATATACAGTAGGAATGCCAAACTTCCTTACTTGGTCTTGGGTTTCACTGCTTAGCTCAGGTGATGCTGCTACTGATAACAGTGGCTCTGGCAACCTTTTCTTACAACCTCTACTTTCTGGTATCTTACCAGTTATCATTGGTTTTTGGTTAGTATTTTCACTTGCTATTCCTTACCTTGCTAAATCTGAAGAATTGGCATTTCGTAGTTTGAACTTTACAACTAAAAGCAGAATCATTGAGTCAATTAAGTTTGGTTTTATCCATATGATTGTTGGTGTTCCTGTGATTGCTGCAATTGTTCTTAGTTTTGTTGGTTATGTATTCTCAATCTGGTATATCAAAGGTTATACCAAGGCTTGTAAAGAAGGTAAGGCTATTGAGGCAGATGATTTCGGTATCGCACGTTCAACTTCATTACACGCAAAATACAACTTTATCATTGTAACTTTCTTATCATTAATTGGATTATTAGTGGCTATTTATAAATAATAATGAGCACTTTCGGAAATAAAGCTTTAGTATGGTGGAACTATCATCAGCGTGATAGAGCCACTTTACTACGTTTTAATGCTACTGATAAAGATTTTCAACTAAAACTTCTTAATAAGTGGTATCCAATTGGTATGATGGTTGGTTTAGGAGCGCGCGATGATAAATACCAATATGAGATTGTAGAGTATATTGAACATATAACTTGGTGGTCTGTAAAAGTTATTTGGAGAGTTGATGGTAGTATAATGAATGGTATGCAGTCAACAAGAAATCCACTTTCTTTATATCCATCACCAGATTGGGAAAAGAAAATCAAAAGAGAACATAAAATAAGTAGAATCTTATAAAGATTAAATCTTAGAAACAATTGTTTTCAATCTCTTCAGACCTTCTAGTGTTGGTTCTGGTTCAATATAGTAAGTATCAGTAAGTCCTCTGTGAGCTCTTTCTGGTCTATCAGATGTTAAGTAATCCATAAAATAGTTAAAGAATCTACTAAGACCATATCTATCAGCTTTTAAGACATTTCTTACAGCACTTAATTTTTGTGCTACTATTTCTAAATCTTCAATAGTGTCTATTTGATAGTTTTTAATACTTTCATAAAGAGCATCACTGATATTTTGCATTTCATCTAAAATATCAAAGTAAATTTTATCATTATTATTTTCTTTCAGTAACTCTTTTACAGCTTTAATACTATCATTTGATATTCTAGCCTTATCCATTCCTGTTTTGAAAAGTGAATTTGCTTGATTGTTAATTTGTTCTGAGTAGTATTTTTTATCAGATTCATCTTCTCTTGTAAGTAACTTTATGTAACTGTCAATTATAGTTGTCAAGTTAGAATAAATATTAGTAGAGTATGTTATATAAAGTGCTGACTTGTGACCAAGAGCTCTTGATACTAATCTATTACAGTTACTAATGTCTGAAGTAATATCAAGCTTTTTAGATAGTTCATTAATGTATCTTTCTATATTTCTTTTCTTGATATATTCATCTGACTGTTGAGGATCTAATTTAGAACCACTTCTCATTTCTTCTCTACTTTGAGATATTTCACGTTTAGTTTCAAAGTCTGATTTATTAAGTTTACCATAATCAAA
>JACCDP011394737.1_pt1 | contig 14097 bp, 13 predicted proteins | sample 7445841 | NCBI WGS metagenome assembly JACCDP01 (sample SAMN15323441, study PRJNA562643) | freshwater metagenome | isolation source: river surface water | place: USA:Blue River Watershed | collected 2017-08-17
CAAAACGCCGCGAGGCGGGGTAATTTCTTTTCGTTTTTCTGCAATTTCCTGCGCACGCAAGGTCCACGTATCATCGATTACCTGCATATAGAATAGCCGAACAGAATAGATGATTCCGACCAAAAGAATGAAGGTTAAAATCACATATTTCCGCGCATCGAAATTCATCTTTCTTTTGGTTTAGTAACAAACATTGTTTGTATCAAAAGACAAATCAAGAAGGAGAGTGGAAGGCTCAAGGCCGTCTTGCGAAGAATGAATAGAAATTCATTGAAACGGAAAATTTCGAGTAAGAAAAACCAGAGGTGATGAATGAGTAACATGATGCCAAATACATATAAAAACCAACGTGTCCCCATTTCGTATATATTTCCTTCTTTTAGGATATCATATCCTTCTCGTGGTGCGAAGATTTTGAAAATACTGGGTCTCAGGTAGGCAACAAGTACCAGTGAAGATGCATGAAGTCCATAAGTGTTTGAAATAGCATCAATGGAAATCCCCATGAGAAATGCCAGAAACAGCATTGCGATCACTCCAATATCGAAGGGTAACAGGATGATGAAAAGCGGGTAAACCATTAATTGAATGCCGAGTCCAATTTCGAGTTGATTCAAAATCAATGCTTGAATGACAATCAGCGCAATAAAGCGTGTGCTATGTTTAATTATATCTTTCAAAGTTCTTCTTCTTCGTCAGGAGGTATATTTCTTTCAAGTTGTTCTTGTTCTTCCTGCATGAGATTTTTTATGATGTACACGCGTTGTAATTTTCGGTAATCTTCTGAAAATTTCACAACAACATCCCAAAGTGGCTTTCCTTCAACCGGTTTGATGTGCGCAATTCTTCCCAAAAGTAATCCGCGTGGGAAAATACCCGAGCCACCTCTTGTGACAACTTTTGACCACTTTTTAAATTTTAGGTCATTCGAAATCCCAGTAATTGAGCCAAAGCGTGGATCTTCTCCATTCCATTTGAGAAGGCCGAACAGGCCAATTGGTTCAATCATGACATCAATGTTGATGTTTTTTGTTAACACAGATTTGACCACTGAAAAGTGATCACTTGAATTGTGAATAACCCCAACAATTCCTTTGTCCGAAAAGACGCCCATGCCGCGCTTGATCCCCTGAATTTTACCTGCATTGAGCGTAAAATAATTGTTTCTTTTCGTGCATGTAGAATTAATGACTGTTGCCGGAATAAACTCATACTGCTGATGGAATAGGGTGTCTTCGATCCGAATAATTCTGTTCTGCACAGGAACGAAACTTTGCGGTAAGTGTTCTCTTAGGTACTTATTCTCCCACTGCAATTTGCGGTTGGCTTCGCTCAAATTGAAATGTTTGGTAAGGTCATTTCGCACTTCAAGCAAAGAACCGGTAATCAAAGAAGCGCTGGTTAAATATTGAGCTCGTGGGAATTCTAAATAGGAGAAATAGGTAGTCAAGGAAAAAACCTGCAATAAAACAAAGACAAGAAATACCCGAAAACGCCTAAGGAAGGCAATTAAATTGCGCATGAACAAAGATAAAAAAGTCCAGGCAAAAAAATACCTGAATCAATAAATTATCCTTTCATTAAAAATTGGAAACGGCCAATGTTTTTAAGTGCGATACTTGTTCCACGTGCCACTGCCCTTAGTGGATCTTCAGCAATGTGCACAGGCAACTTGGTTTTGGCTGATATTCTTTTGTCCAGACCTCGCAACATGGAGCCACCTCCAGCCAAATAAATACCTGTTTTGTAAATGTCTGCAGAAAGTTCTGGCGGAGTCATTTCCAAGGCGCTTAGGATCGCTTCTTCAATTTTTGAGATAGTTTTGTCCAAAGCATGAGCAACTTCCGTGTAAGAAATGATTATTTCTTTAGGAATACCTGTCATTAAATCTCTTCCGCGAACAGCAAAATCTTCTGGTGGGTTCTCCAGCTCAGGCAACGCGGCACCAACTTCAATTTTGATTTGTTCGGCGGTTCTTTCTCCCACCAAAATGTTGTGCTGACGACGCATGTATTCCTCAATGTCATTCGTGAAATCATCACCAGCGATTCGAATGGACTTATCACAAACGATCCCTCCTAAAGCAATTACAGCGATTTCTGATGTACCACCACCGATGTCAATGATCATGTTGCCCATTGGTTCTTCAACGTCAATGCCAATTCCAATCGCCGCAGCCATCGGCTCGTGGATCAAATAAACCTCTTTTGCTCCCGCATGTTCTGCGGAATCCCGTACTGCTCGTTTTTCTACTTCTGTAATTCCAGATGGAATACATACCACCATTCGCAAGGTGGGGTTGAAAAGACTTCGACCAGGATTGATCATTTTGATCATTCCACGTATCATGGCCTCAGCACTCTGGAAATCGGCAATCACACCATCTTTCAACGGTCGAACAGTTTCAATTAACTTATGCGTCTTTCCATGCATTTGCTGCGCCTTTTTACCAATGGCCACAACTTTACCGGACTGAATGTCTTTTGCAACAATAGAAGGCTCGTCAACAACCACCTTATCATTCATGATAATCAGCGTGTTTGCTGTACCAAGGTCTATTGCAATTTCTTGGGTTAAAAAGCTGAATAATCCCATTTTTCTTTTCGCTTTTTATTTAGTAGCTTTTCAAATATCTGCAGTTTCTTCGTAAAGTTCGTCTTTTTGTTTCAATATTTTGGAAAAAAGACTGATTTAATGTTTAAAATGGCGGATCCCGGTAAATACCATGGCCATGTTGTGCGCATTGCAATAGTCAATCGACAGATCATCCTTTATTGACCCACCCGGCTGAATGACCGCACCTATGCCTGCTTTATCAGCAATTTCAACACAATCCGGGAATGGAAAAAAAGCATCAGAAGCCATGACTGCTCCTTTGAGTTCGAACCCGAATGATTGGGCTTTGTGAATGGCCTGCTGCAAAGCGTCTACGCGAGACGTTTGTCCCGTTCCACAAGCGAGTAAACTATTGTTTTTTGCCAGCACGATTGTGTTCGATTTCACATGTTTGACAATTTTATTAGCAAAGAGCATGTCATTTATTTCTTCGGTCGAAGGTTCTTTTTTTGTTTGGCAGTTCAACGAATCAACTGTTTCTACAGCGAGGTCTTTGTCTTGCTCCAGGACACCGTTGAGTATAGTCCTGTATTGTTTTACCGGCAACGCTGTTTCTTTTTGACGCAATAAAATCCTGTTCTTTTTGCTTTTCAAAAGTTCCAATGCTTCTGTCTCAAAACCAGGAGCAATAACGACTTCGCAAAAGAGCTCGTTTATTTCGTTTGCGGTTTCTATATCAATGATTTGATTCGCAATTAAGATGCCCCCAAACGCACTTACTGGATCTGCAGCAAGCGCTGCGCCGTATGCCTCTTTCAGTGTTGAACGTATGGCCAAGCCACAAGGATTGTTGTGCTTTAGAATGGCGAATGCTGCGTTTTCTTTGTTAAATTCGGAAATGAGGTTAACCGCGGCATCGACATCCAGTAAGTTATTGTATGAAAGTTCTTTGCCATGCAGTTTTTCAAAAATAGCATCCAAATTCCCATAAAATGTTCCTTTCTGATGAGGGTTTTCGCCATACCTCAATGGATACGATTTTTCGAAACTTGACTTAAAGATATCAACTGTTTCATTTTGGTTGAAATACTTGAATATCTGAGTATCATAATGAGAGGAGACGTGGAATGCCTTCGTTGCAAAAATGGCTCTGTCCTCCAGGGTGCTTGTGCCGTTCTGAGCGGTGTAAAGATCCAGGAAGTCTCCGTAGTGCGCTTGAGCCGACAAAATAACCACGTCGTTGTAATTTTTCGCAGCTGCTCGGATAAGTGAAATCCCACCGATGTCAATTTTCTCAATAATGGCTTGATGATCCGCACCCGATTGAACGGTGTCCTCGAAGGGATAAAGGTCAACAATGACCAAGTCGATTTCTGGAATATTGAATTCTTTGAGTTGGTTTTGGTCTGAGACGTCATCACGGCGATTCAATATGCCCCCAAAAACTTTGGGATGAAGCGTTTTCACTCTCCCGCCCAGAATGGAGGGATATGAAGTAAGGTCTTCTACACGCTCCACAGCAACGCCTAAACCTTCGATAAATTCTTGCGTTCCACCTGTGGAATAAATGGTTACGCCGTTCGCTTGCAATGCTTTGATTATTGGTTCTAAACCAGTTTTATCAAAAACAGAAATCAACGCTGATTTGATTTTTTTTGTCCTGCTCATTCGGGAAAAGAAAAAGAAAGTGCGAAATTAGCCTAAATATTCTGACTATTCATCGGAAAATGTTGAAATTTATCCGCTTTGAAAAAGGTTGTTCTTCATAGTAGTAATAACAATCTGTTTAGCGCAAATTAAAGTGTTTCATATGCATCGAATCTGTCTTGTTGAAGATGAAAAAAGCTTGCTAGAATTGCTTCAATTGAATTTGGAATTGGAGGGTTTTGAAGTGCTCGCTTTTTCCAATGGAATGGAGGCTTTTCAACAGGTGCTAAGCATTGAGAAATGTGATCTTGTCATTTTGGATGTAATGCTCCCGGGAAAAAGTGGCTTGGATATCTGCCGCGAATTGCGACAAGTGAGCGCTGTTCCTGTATTGTTTTTATCAGCAAAAGGCACCACTGAGGATCGAATTGCAGGATTGAAATTAGGAGGAAATGATTATCTAAGCAAGCCTTTTGATCTGGAAGAATTATTGCTGAGGGTGCACAACCTATTGGGTAGAACACTTGCCGGCCAGAAAAAAAATACGTTGAAAATCGGAGATAAAACGATCAACTTTGACACATATGAAGTGCATAACGAAAGTCTAGCCATCGTTACTACATTATCGAAGAAGGAAATTGAATTGCTTCGTTTTTTTGCTGACAAGGAGGGACTGGTCGTTTCCCGGGACGAGATGCTGGATGCTGTATGGGGAAAAGATCAATTTCCAACCACGCGAACCATAGATAATTTTATCCTTGCATTTCGAAAACTATTTGAAAAAGATCCAAAAACGCCGGTATATTTTCATTCTGTCCGTTCAGTAGGGTATAAATTTACCAATCCTTAAAAACTTCTTTGATTTGTTCACTATTGTGTGACTTTCAATTTGACTATCTTTGTCCCGTTAAACAAGGATGAAAGAGAAAGAGTTGCTGAAACAATTGCGCTACGATGAAGCGTATTTGAAAATGGCTGAATCATGGTCAAAATTGTCGCATTGTAGTCGGAAAAAAGTAGGTGCCATTATTGTGAAAGATGAAATGATTATTTCAGATGGATACAATGGTACCCCAGGTGGTTTTGACAACTGTTGTGAGGATGAAAATGGTGATACGCTCTGGTATGTGCTCCATGCAGAAGCCAATGCTATTTTGAAGGTGGCCAAATCCACCAATAATTGCAAAGGAGCAACCCTCTACCTTACTTTATCACCCTGTAAAGACTGTAGCAAATTGATCCTTCAGGCAGGTATTACGAAAGTTGTCTATCGACACGCATACAAGGATGAAGAGGGGATTGCTTTTTTAAAAAACGCAGGAGTAGCAGTATTTCAGATTGAACTTCAAGAAAATGAACAATAAGCAGAACAATTCATTTTTACTGCCACTAATTCTTTCATTGTGTGTGGCTTTTGGTATCTGGATTGGTACTACCCTCGCTCCTAAATCAATGAGTTTTGCAGCGAGCAACGGGTGGTCTAACATGCAAAAAATGCAGGACATCATTGACATTCTCGATAAAAGCTATGTAGACACCATCAATACTAACAAGTTATTTGAGGAAACCATTGCTGACATGCTCCACAAGCTCGACCCCCACAGCAATTACATACCGGCAAAGGAATTACAGGCGATGAATGAATCCATCGAAGGGAAGTTTGGAGGAATTGGTGTTCGCTTTCTGATATTAAGAGATACTATTTGTGTGACCAATGTAATCAAAGGCTCTCCATCTGAAAGTGTTGGGCTGTTGGCCGGAGATAAAATCATTCGTGTTGATGGCAAAAAGGTTTGTGGGGTAAAAATCACCAACGAGAAGGTCATGGGGGCTCTGAAAGGAAAGGAAAATACGGAAGTTGAACTGGACATTTTGCGCAACAGAAAGTCTTTGAGTAAGCGAATCACACGTGGTGTAATACCGATCCAATCTGTTTCATCGGCATACATGATTGCACCTAGAACTGGGTTCGTTAAGATAGACGAGTTTTCCTTGACTACCGCCGATGAATTCAATGCTGCGGTTGCGTCTTTGCTAGCCAAGGGCATGAAACGTATTATACTGGATTTACGCAACAACGGTGGTGGTGTGCTTGAATCCGCAACTCGAATAGCAGATGAATTTTTGGTCAATGGAGTGCCAATATTAATGACAAAAGGCACGCACATCGGATCCAAAACTTACAGAGCTACTGGCGGTGGAATGCTCGAGAAAATGCCTGTGGCTGTTCTCCTCAATGCCAATTCAGCGTCGGCAAGTGAAATTCTTGCGGGGGCTTTACAGGACAATGACCGGGGTGTAATTGTCGGGCGTCGATCTTTCGGGAAAGGACTGGTGCAGGAAGATATGATGTTGCGCGATGGAAGCAGCTTGAGGCTGACAATCGCACGATACTATACTCCAACAGGTAGATGTATTCAGAAGCCCTACGATGAGGGCTATGAAAAATACATGACGCAACAACTGGGAGAAAATGAAACAAATGAGATGTTTCAACCCGATACAGTATCCTTTAAGGATTCATTGCGCTTCAAAACGCCCAAGGGGAAGATAGTTTATGGAGGTGGAGGCATTATGCCTGATGTATTCGTGCCATATGATTCATCTGGAGCCACTTGGTTTTACAATGAGTTGCTTTTTGGACAAACCTTCAGCGCCTTTGCTTTTGACTATGTTTCCGGGAAACGCAATGCATGGAAAAGCGCTGAGCAATTTAATTCCAGCTTTGCTGTTACCCCTCAACTTTTGAATCAGTTTTTGGGCTTTGCTGAAAAGGAATTCAAATTGAAGCGGAACATGAAAGAATTCGAACAGAGTAAACAGCTCATCAGTAAAATGTTAAAAGCAGAGATCGCCCGGCAAATCTGGCTGGAAGACGGCTATTTTCTTGTCATGAACAAAAATGACAACGATGTTCAGCGAGCAATTAAATCGCTGGCGCGCTAATTCTTGATGATCCTACTGGAATAAGTCCCATCATTCAGTCGAACCGAAGCAAAGTATATTCCGTTTTTGACGGCTTCTCCTGAATCACTTTTCCCGTCCCAAACAACCGAAATACCTTCTTTTTCAACCGTTTGATTTTGCGCCAAACGGCGAATTAATTTCCCTTGAAAATCATAAATGTATAAGGAGACAACATCCCCCTCTTTCGCATTACCAATTGAAATAGTTGTGCTTTCATCAAAAGGATTAGGATAGGTGCTAACAGGGCTAGATACAGGTGCAAGCTGCTCCTGTAAACTCGCATTTAACAATTCTTCCATGTTGTAATTTTCGTCTCCATTTTGATACAACATCCAATGAAAATAAACGAGGAACATTTCATCTGCTGTATTCAAGCCTGCGCCCACTGTTGAAGCGGTGCTGTTAAAATAGGAGCCTTCGCCTTTCAGTTTTCCGCCAGTAGGGATTTTTTGTAATTGTTTGAAAAAATAGAAATCCTGCCAGTGAAAATCCCATTGTGGAATATCAATCAGCTTTATCGTATCGCCCGCAGCGGTTAAGCCATAGGATTTAATCTTTTGACCGAGCAAATGCATGTGAGGAAATACCGATAGTAAGGATATGTTTCCGGGTAAAGATCCTGCATTTGGATATTGGTCTGAAACAAAAGTTGTTTGGTTTGGCGGCAAGGAAAAGGACCAATTTTCAATGATGCGGTCAGCCGATACTTGCCGGATACCAGTTGTCCCAACGGGATAAAAATGAAAAATAACTTTCGTGCTGTCAAACTGGCCATAACTACCCACCGGATAGTGCATGGCAAAGTAGACATTTGATCCTGCGGTGATGTCAATACCTAGTTTTAATGGCGCGGTCGATGGAAGTGTCATCGGTGTCGCACCCGGTGTATATCCTGCAATTAATTTGGTGCCTCCATTGGATGGCCCAGCACAATTGCCTCCCAGCGTATCAGTATTTTCTGCTCCTGTTGGGTCGATAAAAATAAGTGCGTGGTGCACAATTTGTCTGTTTCCCGGAACGATTTCTATGGATTTGATCGTTCGGTTTTGTGTTAAGCCTGAAGGGATTGCAAAACACACATAATCGTCTGTAAGTGCGGTTGCCTTACTCATGTATGTTGGTATTTGAACAGTTAAATCACCGTTTCCAAGCAATGTTCCTGAGTTGTAAACGGGGGGAGGGGGAGTATTTGCTGCATTTCCTTCCGGAGCCCCTGAGGTAATCCAATTGAGGATGGTTGTTTTTTCATCAGGTGTCAAAGATCTGTCGTGCAAGTACTGCTGGTAGTTGTTATTTGGCGGCCATGGCGGCATCCACTCTGAAGAAACTGCAGCATGAATGGCACTGACCATCGGACTTACCTCGTTGTATGTCATGAGTGATGTCGGACCTATTCCCCCGCTGTGGTGGCATTTTGTACATTTGTCATATACAATTTGAGCTACATTGTCACTCCAGGTTTGACCGAAGGAAACCAAAGGGAATACGAATAAGATCAATAGTAGAATATTTTTCATCTTGTGTAAATTACGTATGCAATTTAAGAACAAAATTGAATTGCCTGCATTCTCCCCTTAAAATTTTAAAAGGAAATGCTTCACGAGCTCTTGCTCTTTAGCTTGGATCGGTCGATGGAAGTTATGTATACTCCGGAAAATATCAAAAGCATGTAGATTACTTTCAACCAAGTGATTGAGCCTGTATAATCAGCTGAAAATCCGATAGAATAGAAGACGTATGCAAAAAAGATAACCATCACAGGTTGCACATAAATGTAAACGCTCGAAACCGATGGAGAAAGAGATTTCAAGCCATACATGGTTAACAGGTATGTCAAGAAAGTTACGCCAACAACAACGTATATGATTTTCATCCATGCCTCAAAGGGTATCGTCTCCAGGTTGGTACGGATCAATTCGTTTATCGTCGGAGGAAACAAAAGAATATATAGCAATCCAAAGGTAAACACCCATGTGATCACGGTCAATGGAGAATATTTTGACATGAGTGGTTTTGCTAGCACAAGGTAGATGGCATAGCTGGCGGCATTGATGAATAAAAAGGTATCCCCTAACAAAGAGTCTCCTTTTCCTGTGCCAGCAGTTAGGGTTAAAAGTACTGCCCCCGAAGCACCCATTAATACACCGATTGATTTCATTGAACTGATGCGTTCTTTTAAAATGAAAAAAGAAAGTATGACCACCAAAATGGGATTGGATGCCATGATGATCCCCGAATTAATTGAGGACGATAAATTCAACCCATGGAAGAAGAACAATTGGTTAACGGCAACTCCGAAAAGTCCACAAATGGCAATACGTGGCAGGTCTTTTTTTTCCAGTTTTTCTATCCCGCGTAATGAAAGTACCAACCAAAAAAGAATTGTTGCACCAAGAGCACGGAATAAGATAAAAACATTGGGCGTAAGGACATTCGGCATGACACCTTTCGCGAGGATATGGCTCGCGCCATAGAGCGTGTTAACCGTGAAGAGCGCGATATGTGCCTTTAAGTTTCTCAGGATTGTTGAAATGAATCCTTGGCTCTTGCCACTGTATCTTTAGAATTCCCAACGAAAATAGATTCATTGTTAATAATAAACGGTCTTTTCAGAAAAGTGTATTCCTCCAAAAGATATTTCCTGTATTCGGCTTCGCTTAAATCCTTTTCATGCAGTCCCATCGATCGGTATTTCATAGCTTTTTTTGAAAACAAGGCTTCGTATGATCCGATTTTTTCTTTCAACCAGTCCAATGTTTGGACGTCAATGTTCTTTTCTTTGATGTCCTGAAGTTCCACATTGGGTCGGAGATCAAGCTCTTTGAGAATTCGTTGACAGGTCGAACAGCTGCTCAGGTGATATACTTTTTTCATATCAATTGTTTTGCATGTATTCCATGTTTCGCTTCTTGTCCTCTTCTGTGCCTGGCGTATTGCACCCTTTCACCCGTTTTTCAAAAAGGTAGATCCATTTGACGTGGAACAATAGGGGCAGGTAATTGGAGCTGTACCACTTGAGAGGGGCACACCCTTTTCTCCATTCATGAAAGCCCATGATCGGAACTTGCACACCAGGAATAACGATGCTCCGTCTGCTTAGTCTTATACCAAATCCTAAATCGTAATGCATTTGAGCAACTAAAGGATTGTGAAATGACTGGTCATTCGGAAGAGAAGTACCCTCATAGTTTTTATTACCTTCGATGATGCGGTAGTCAAAATTTACTCCTAGGCCGTTGTCGATGAAATACCGTTTGTTCAAGCCAATGTTTTTGTGAATGGAAAATCGTCCAAATAAATAGCCGTTGTTGTAAATACCTTTTCCTGTTTCAGTTGAACTTAACGAGCCAGCGGCATTGTAGCGATTGATCACTGTTGTTTCTGTGCCTCCCAACATTTTAAATCCAATGCCCCAATCAAAATATGAGATCAATACTGTTTTTAAAGCCATCGAAAGTTTGGATCTTTTTTTTGTGAAATGGGCCATTCCCACTTCTATGTAGGCTCCGGGCATCCCCGATGGATCGAACGAATAATCCATTGGTCGACCATCAGATCCCGTGACATTGTAGACCGGATTTTTCGCATTGGATCGTGTCAACTGGTAGGTTGGTCCACCTGAAATTTGCAAACCATAGTACTGATAATCCTTGAAATCTGATTTTCCAAACACGTCTGCCCGCCTTTTACCTGGGGTTAAGTCACGCTGCGAAAGACCAATGAAACCAATAAATATATACAGAAAAAGAATGCTGTTTTTCATTTGTTTGATGATTAATTGCACATTGCTAAGAGCTGCTCCATTATTTCAGGGCTATCCCATTTCGTTTCAATATCAGAGATTTCCATGATTTGATCCATGATTTGATTTTGGATTTGTCCTTGTTTGTATGCCACACTGTAGCGGATTGTGCTGAATGTTACCTGCGAGTACAACGGCATCCATTTGTCAGGGTACAATGCACTGAATTTTGCCTCGATCTTTTTTCTCAATAGAAATGATGGATCCGCGACATAGTCGCGCATGACGTAGTAGTTTTCAAGTGATAAGTCCTGTAGGGCATCACCATCAGGTTTTCTGTGGGTGCTGTATTCTTGGAAAATGGCAGGCCAGTCGTGGTTGTGTTTTACCATTAGCTCATGTAGCACAGTGCAATCCTCAAATCCTGCATTCATACCCTGCCCGTAAAAAGGAACGGTAGCGTGTGCCGCATCACCCATCAAGGCTGTTACGCCATGCGCCCAAGGTTGACAGCGAACAATTGCCAATGAAGACAAGGGATGATCTTCCCAGGCATCTGCAATGTTTGGCATCATCTCATAGAAGTCAGGAAAAATAGTTGCGAAAAAATTATTCACTGCCTCCTTGGAGGTCAATTGGTTGAAGGCATGTTCGCCTCCCTCGTGTGGCATAAAAAGGGTACAGGTAAAAGAGCCATCTTCATTGGCAAGCGCAATGAGCATGAATCTCCCACGTGGCCAGATGTGTAAGGCGTCTTTATCCATCTTATAAGAACCATCAGCATTGGCAGGCAATAATATTTCGCGGTATCCATCTGCAATGTAATTTTGGCTGTAGTTGAACCTATCTAGCTTCTGCATGGAGTTGTAACGTACGGCAGAGAAGGCACCATCAGCTCCGAAAACAAGATCCGCTTTAACATCGAACATTTCACCCGTAAGTGTATTCGTGAGTGAAACAATGCCCTTTTTCAAATCAACTTTTCTGCAATCGTGGTTGTAGTGGATCGTTGCGTTGCCATATTTTTCTGCAATATCCATCATTATGGCGTTCACCTTCCCACGTGAAACAGAGTAAATGGCTTCTCCGTCCTTTCCATATTGCTGGTAGGTTAGATTTCCTTCAAGGTCGTGCATCATCCTGCCGTACATTGGAATCGCAATTTTTCTGATCTCATCACCAACGCCCACAGCATCCAGTGCTTTCCATCCGCGGTTCGACAAGGCAAGGTTGATCGATTTACCAGCTGAAATATCTGCCTTCCGTATATCTGGGCGGCGCTCATAAATGGTTACGTTGTATCCTGCCTTGGATAGATAAACGGCCCAAAGTGATCCAACCAATCCTGCTCCAACAATGATAACTTCTTTATTGTTTTCCATAATTTTTTCCAATTTATTGAATGGCCTTTTCAAGTAGTTGACCAAACCAATAACAATCTTCAAATGAATTGTACAAAGGAGCCGGTGCAACACGAATAACATTTGGTTCACGCCAATCCGCAATGACTCCTTCGGCAGACAGGGCATCAAATAATTTCCTTCCTTGCCCTTTCGCCATAATAGACAATTGCGCGCCTCTTTTTGTTTTGTCGCTAGGTGTTATGATTTCGAAGCTTACACGGTCATTGTTTCTGGTAGAAAGATCATCAATGATGAAGGCCATGTAAGCAGTTAACAAATCTCTTTTTGCACCGATACGATCCATACCTGCTTCATGAAACAGTTCAAGAGAAGCGAGGTGTGCGGCCATTCCTAACACAGGTGCATTGCTCAATTGCCATCCTTCTGCACCAGCCATCGGGTGAAATCCCGGTTCCATCAAAAAGCGTTTTTCTTTGTCGTGACCCCACCATCCTGCAAAACGAGGCAGCTCAGTATTGTTTGCATGCCGTTCATGCACGAACATACCACTCACCCCTCCGGGTGAAGAGTTGAGGTATTTGTATCCGCACCAGGCGGCAAAATCCACCCCCCATTCGTGTAAATGTAAGTTGATATTACCTGCAGCATGTGCCAGATCGAAGCCAACAATTGCTCCTACCTCATGACCGAGTGTAGTTATTTTTTCCATGTCGAATAACTGTCCGGTATAATAATTTACACCGCCGATCATTACCAGGGCAAGCTCATCACCCAATTCTTTTATTTTCGCGTAAATATCTTCTTCACGAATCAATAATTCATTCGTTCTAGGGGCTATTTCAACAATTTGTTCTTGTGGATTCAACCCGTGAAAACGTACTTGAGATTCAAGCGCATATTGGTCACTGGGGAAAGCTTTTGCCTCACAAAGGATTTTGGTTCTTTTTCCTTTTGGTTGATAAAAGGATACCATCAGCAGATGCAGATTCGTCGTCAAAGAATGTGTTACAACAACTTCAATTGGAAGAGCTCCGACTATTTCAGCCGTCCATTCGGTGAGGTTTTCATGGTAGGCAAACCATGGGCGCTTGCCGTGAAAATGCCCTTCTACGCCATATTTTTCCCAAGCATCAAGTTCTTCAAGTACATATTTGCGGGTCGATTTTGGCTGCAAACCAAGCGAATTACCAGTAAAATAGCGTGTTGGTTTATCGTGAAATGTTGGAAAATGAAAGCGCTCGCGGAAAGATTTCAATGGGTCTTCAGTATCCAGTTGTCTAGCAAAATCAAGCGTGTTTTGAAATGTATTCATTGGCCGGTTGTGCGTATGATGGAAATTACAGGTCCAAATATAGTTAATCCAATCATCAAATAACTCTGGTTGGTCATCATTACGCTCTCGAAATTCTCACTAATTTTGTTATCCAACAAACTTCATTCGTATGGACACCACAAGCAACATCAAAAGGACAAATTCAGCAGCACTTTTTCAAAAAGCAAAAACCTATTTTCCGGGAGGAGTTAATTCGCCTGTGAGGGCATTTCGCTCAGTGGAAGGAACACCCCTTTTCATAAAAAAGGGAGATGGTTGCCGGATCTGGGATGAGGACGACAATCAATTCATTGATTTTTGTTGCAGTTGGGGGCCACTAATCCTTGGGCATAACAACCCTAAGGTTGCCGAAAAAATTGTTCAAACCTTGCACAATGGTACTTCCTTCGGCGCACCTACAAGACTTGAAAACGAACTGGCCGAACTTATCCTCTCACGAAATCCATACATTGATAAAATTCGTTTTGTGAGCTCAGGAACAGAGGCCG
>JACCDP010047763.1_pt1 | contig 14089 bp, 16 predicted proteins | sample 7445841 | NCBI WGS metagenome assembly JACCDP01 (sample SAMN15323441, study PRJNA562643) | freshwater metagenome | isolation source: river surface water | place: USA:Blue River Watershed | collected 2017-08-17
CTCCAGTGGCAGTGTTTAGCCCTAAAGTGCAATTAATGGGCGCAGAAGTAGAGAAGGCTAGTTTGCATAACTTTTCTAACATTGCAGCTTTAGGAATTGATGTTGGCGCAAAGGTATTGGTTTGCCGTAGTAATGATGTAATTCCTTATGTACAGGAAGTAGTATCTTCTACTGGCACAGTATTTGACCCTCCTACACATTGCCCTGAATGTGGCGCTCCTACTATGGAAAATGGAGAATATTTGCAATGCACTAATACTATGGACTGTCCAGCCCAGGTATCTGGTCGTATTCGCAATTGGATTAAAGAGTTGAATATTTTAGAGTGGGGAGACGGCTTAATTACTAAACTAGTTGATTCTGGCAAGGTCAAAACTGTGGCAGATTTATACAAATTATCTGTAGATGATTTGTCACAGATTGAAAGAATGGGTAAAAAGTCAGCTACTAAATGTCATCAAATGTTATGGGGCAATGTAGAAGTTCCATTAGAGACTTTTTTAGGTGCTTTGTCAATCCCTATGATTGGTGCTAGCACTATTAAAGCGATTATGAGTGACGGATATGGTAGTTTAAACCAGTTTTTCCAAACTACAGCTGAGAGCTTTGAGCAGATTAATGGCGTAGGTCCATCTAAGGCAGCTTCTCTTAGAGTTGGTTTGCAGAAAAATAAAGAACTAATTAGTGATTTATTGCAAAATGGTATTAAAATCAAGGAAAAGGTACAGGGGAAATTAACTGGTTATAAGATTGCTATTACCGGATCTACTAATTTAAAGCGAGCGGAGCTAGAGAAAATGATTATGGATCATGGAGGAGAGTATAAGTCAGCTGTAAATAAGACATGTTCTCATTTATTGATTGCAGATGTGAACAGCACTAGTTCTAAGGCAGTAGCGGCTCGAAAATTAGGTTGTAAGCTAATATCAGAAGAAGACTTTCTTTCATTGATTAAGTAGTAATATGGTATATAGTTATGTCCGAGGATCCGAAAAAATATCTTTGGTTTACTGATACGCATTTAGATGTAGCGTCTCCTTGGGCTCTATTGTCTTTTTTAAAGACATTAAAGTTAGAAAAGCCTGCAGGCATCTTTTTAACAGGAGATATTTCTAATGGTATTTTAACTTGCTATCATTTAAAGATGCTAGCTAAAGCTGTTACTTGTCCTATTTATTTTGTATTAGGAAATCATGATATTTGGTTTGGCTCTTTTGACAAAAGATTAGAAGATATTCGTAATGTATGTAGAGAGTATCCAAATTTAGTTTGGATTACTGAATCTGATATTATTGGGTTAAATGAAGAGGTGGCGGTAATTGGGGCAGATGGTTGGTATGATGCGGAAATTGGTGAAGCGAAGTATCTTAAATACAGCTTAGATCAAGTTTTAATTGATGATTTTCGCAAATTGCCTTATTTTGATGCTAAGATTGAGGCATTTCGTCATTTAGCAGATAAAAGTACTAAGTTAATTTCTGAAAAATTAGAGCAAGCATTAGAGTTAGATTATAAGACAATTTATATTTTAACTCATATGCCACCTTGGAAGGAAGCCACCAGAGACGAATCTTCTTTATTGAAAGATTTTTGGCTACCTTACAATACTAACATCCGTTTAGGTAGAGCAATTGAACAAATTATGGAAACTAGGAAGAAAAGGAATGTAATCGTTCTTTCCGGTCATACACATCATCCAGAATTTATTAGAATTTCTAGAAATATTCATTGTCAAGTAGGTCGGGCAGAGATTGGAAAGATTAAGTCTCAATGGATTTACATATAATAAAATAACATTATTGCATGAGACATAGCAGATTACTTAAATTAGCACAACTATTTTATTCTTTAGCAGCCAAAGAAGCTGAGGAAATACCTGCTAATTTTAAAAATTTAAAAACAATATTATCTAACATAGACAAATTAGAAACATACAAAGCAAGAATTGATTATTGCGAGAAAAATTTAAAGCATTTATCTTCTGGGTCATCTAGAATTGTATATTCTACTCCTAAGAATACAGTTATTAAATTAGCTAAGAACGATAAAGGGGTTGCTCAAAATAAAGCAGAGTGCAATCCTAAGATGAAATCTAAATTTTTAAATAAAATACTAAACTGTAGTAAAGACTATACTTGGATTGAAGTTCAATTTTTAGAAAAAATTACAGCATTAGAATTTGAAAAAATGACAGGCATTAATTTTAAAACGTTTGGTGCGTGTTTAAAATATTTGTGTGAAAAGTCTTCTGGTAAGAAGCCAAAAGATTTTGAAGATTGCAAAGATTCTGAGGTAATAAAAGAAATGGTTAGACTTTGTAAAGATTTTGATTTGTTATATGGGGATATAGAAAGAATATCTTCTTGGGGGTGCAAGAAGAATGTTCCTATTTTAATTGATTCTGGGCTGACAGAAAAAGTATATAGTAAATATTACGATTCTTCTGACTCTTCCTCTAAATCATGAAATATTTCAACTCTTTAAAAGAGGCTTTAGGTTATTATCCTAAATGTCCAGTTTGTTATTCTAAATTAGAAATTAATGATGATAAGCATCGCACTATTTACTTTGATAATGAAAGTAATGATTATTTATGTTATGAATTAATGGATGATGATTTGGTTGTGATTAACAAACTAAATGATTCTATAGATTTTATATTTAAAAATAATCTTAATATTAATTATGATAATGCATTTTGTGTGATAAAATCAGAATGCTCTAATAATACATCTGATTGTTTATTTTCTTATGTTTTACTATGTTATTTTGATGTAAAAAATAATAAATTAAAAAATATTTGCTTATGTTCTGAGCAATTTTCTATTATAAATAAAAATGATCAAATGTGTGTTATTAATAATGTTTATGATAGAAATTTTACAGAATATACTATAGACATTTTCTCGTCTAGTATGCAAGTAGAAAAATTACCATTAGTACAGATTAATTTTAATAATCCTCAAGATGCTCTTAGTAAAATTGAAAAATTACTACTATTTATTTAAAATATGAGCCAGATATATAGCACTTACTATGAAGTATATTATTACAGATGATATTTATAATAAATGTCAAAAATTTGCACAGGATTCTGTTGGAACCAGTATTGACAAATATGCTAAGCGTAATCAATTTGATATTGAAAAAATAACTAAAGATATTAGAAATGGAAAAATTGGCGAAGAAGGAACTTACCAAGTATTATTAGCCAAACTACCTGATTTAGTTTCTCCTGATTACAACATTTATGATAAAAAAAATAAGTCCTGGGCATCTGATATGCATGAACCATCTGGTATTAAAATAGCGGTTAAGTCCCAAGATATTGACTCTGCTATTGCCTATGGAGACTCTTGGGTATTTCAAATGGGTAATGGCAAATATGATTGCGATACCGCTGTGTTTAAGGATGTAGACCCTAATTATTATGTAGCATTTAACTCATTAAATGTGCCTAAAAGGCATGGAACGATTCGAGCTATTGTTAAAATTCAATGGCTACATGATAAAAAATTATTTAAAGAAATGAAGATTCCTCAATTAAGAAACAATAAAGTGGCGGTATATCTATCAGATTTAGAGAAATATTCAGATCAATTATGGCAAATTTAACATCATTTCTTAGATATCCTGGAGGCAAAAGAAAATTACTTCCAGTGATTATGAAATATTTATCTCCCCTATTAAATACAAAAAATATTTTTTGCGATGCGTTTGTAGGTGGAGGATCAGTTTTAATTGAAGTTGCGAAGCAATATCCAAATCATCAATTGTTTATTAATGATAAAGATTATGGTATTTATTGTATTTGGAAATTATTGGCTTCTGAATCAGATGCAGATTTTAATCATTTATTAGAAATGATTAAAATTGAGCCCACTATTGAATATTTTTACCAACTAAGAGATACAAGCCCTACAAACATTGTAGAATCTGCTTATCAGGCAATATTCTTTAATAGATGTTGTTTTTCAGGAATTAATATCACTCGGGTTAAAAATAACAAAACTTTTACTTCTAATCCTATTGGGGGTAAAGAGCAAAATTCTAAATACAAAGTTAATTGTAGGTATAATAGTAAAAAGTTACTATCACAATTAACTGATGTAAGAAATCTATTAAAGAATAGAACAGTTGTTTGTAATCAAGATATTATTGGTTTATTGCAAAATTTACCAGACTTAGCATTATACTGTGATCCGCCTTATTGGTATAAGGCAGATCAATTATACAACACTTATATGGTAGCGTCAGAGCATCAACAATTAGCAGATATTTTACAGAAAAGACAATCCTGGGTATTATCTTATGATAACTGTCAAGAAATAAGAGATTTATATAGTTGGGCAAATCTAATTGAAATAGATGCTAAATATTCAATTAATTCAAATAATGAAGAGTGGAAAAACTGTAAAGAATTATTAATTGTGCCAAGGTAAAATATGGAAATATTAATTTGCTTATTGTCTATTTTTGGTTTGGCTTTCTTAATAAAAGAAAGCGATGGTCCATTTGATCTGATGTTGAAGATGCGTAGTTATTTAATGCGCAATCAATATGTTGGAGTCTTTTTTTATAAATTATTTTCTTGCTATATGTGCGTTGGCACCCATTGTGGGTGGATAATTTATTTATTATTTTGTAAAAATTACAGCTTCAATTTATTTATTATCTGGGCACTGGCAGGGGGTGCAACCAGCCTTATACTAGATAAGGTGCTTGATAAATTATCTTCACACTCATTAAAGGATTAATATATTAATTATGTTAGGGCTTTGTTGTCAATATTTAGAATCTAAATTTAAAAGAAATGGTCAAACAGAATTTATTAATGTTGTGGATGAGACAGGTTTACAATATGGTCAATTTCTAAAGAATAAATATTCTTCTAAGCAAATTGAACAAACCTGGATAAATAATGCAAATGGATTATTTAACATAATTAAGCGAGTAAATCAAGAAGGAATTAAATTGTTTCGAGTTTCTTCCAATTTATTTCCACTGTATGATTCTGTCACAGATAATCTAAGAGATTGTCAAACAGTCAAGAATATTTTGAAAGAAACTGGCAAATATGCTATGCAGAATAACATGAGGTTAACATCTCATCCTGATCAATTTGTTGTATTATCATCTAATAAGCAAGATGTAATTAACACTTCTGTTCGATTACTTGATTACCATGCTTGGATTTTTGATCAAATGGAATTACCCGTAACTCCATATTATGCTATTAATATTCATGGAGGAACCAAAGGCAATAGTTCTATACTAGTTAATAGTATTAAACAGCTAAGTTCTTCTACCAAAGGTAGATTAACATTAGAAAATGATGAGAGAAGTTATAGTGTTACAGATTTATACCAGGTATACCAAGAAACAGGAGTTCCAATTTGCTGGGACTCACATCATCATACTTTTAATGACGCTGGTTTATCTTTGGATGAAGGGCTTGCTTTAGCTAAAAAGACTTGGGGAGATATTAAACCTATTACCCACCTTTCTAATACCGATCCATCTCTAGTAAATGGATCTTTTACAGAGCGTAGAAAGCACAGCGACTACGTACATTATATCCCAGACTGTCAATTAAATGGTAATAATAATGGCGAAATTGATGTAGAGTTTGAATTTAAGATGAAAAACTTAGCAATTTTTAAAGCAGTCAAAGACTTCAATATCAAATTAAATTAATTTTATAAATTAGTGGGCTATTGACAGTCATTTTTAAAAATGTAAAGTACAGTGGTGCCGTGAGATGAAGAAATTTGAAACAATTAACCAATTGTGGGAATATTTATCAAATTGTCAAGTTTGTGGCACCAATAGATCTGTTGATTTGACCCTATCGTTGGATGATAATTTTCAGATTCATTTATCTTCAATTTCTTTTCTTAAAAAAAAGAATGTTCTTGAAATTAAATTTCAATCTCAAATTGAAGGAATAATTTATCATTCTACTTGGCTTATTAATTGTAATACAAATAAATTTGGATTTAATAGTACCTCAACTGAGACAAAGAAAACTAGCTCATTGCCTAGTAGAGATTATTTAAATTTATATTTTTATTTATATTCAGATTGTAATAATTGTGGGTCTTGTTCTAATACGTTCGATTTAATTATTTCTCAAGAAGAGTATTTAACTATTTCTAATATTGGTATTGAGAGAGAAACTTTTTTTCTTGAAAAGAATAATACTCAATATTATTGTCTAATAGTAGATCATCTAGAAGATAAGATGTATGCTAGTATTGTAGAAATGATGAGGGGAGTTATAAAAAAAAGAAATAAAGAAACAATGATTCCTTTCTTAAGCTTGGATTTTTCTAATCACCAGAAAATAATAAATAAAATTGATACTATATTGTTACTTAAATGAGGAAAATATGACTACTTTTAAAGATGCAAATCAAGCTCGGGTAAAGTTAAAAACTAAAGTATCTAATTATTCTTGGTATGCTACTAGTGGAGTTTTTTTAGATAATGATAAATATTATGTAGGCGTTTCAGTAAAAAGATTAGATGATACTGTAAGAAACGCGATTCCATCTCATATAGATGGAGTTGTAATAAAAACTATCCTTGAATGAAAAATGCCCCATAAATTGGGGCATCTTAAAGTTATTTAACTATTTATTTATCAATCTTTGCCAGGCTTTTTGGCTTCTTTTGATACATCTATACTAGGATATTCTTTTTTGACTGCTTTAACTACGGCATTTACCATTTCTTGAACAGTGCCCTTAAACCAAGGGGGTGCTTTGCTAACTTGGTTAACTCTAGCTAGAGCATTACGAGCCTGAGCAGAAGTATTGATTGGGAAATGATCTTCTTCGTCTTTTACTTTGGGATGATCTGCAGGAAATACGCACTTGCCACGATTCCTTACTCCAGCTTTAGGATCTAATTCTTTTTCAGACTTCTTAGCTGTTTTAATAAATTCTTTTACTGATTGTTCAGCAAAAGCCTCAGTTAACATTAATAATTCTTCGGGTGTATATGACATAGTTGTATTCTCCGTATTTTATATACATTATTTTTAATAGATTTTTATTTAAGGATAATTTTTTTATGTACAATAAATATGTCACTGCAGAGCAAATTCAACGATATGACGCAAATATTGACAGTGATTCTCAGATTCCATCTAATTTAAAGAAAAACCCCTCTATAAGAGAAGTATGTAGAGCTGGTTTATATTTATATGAACAGTTAATGCAGTTGCATTGCCCTGAATCTTTAATTGTAAGAATTCAATGGACTGCTGGTAAACTATCTTTACATAAAGATCCTTGGGAAGTTCATTCTTTTATCTTAGAAAGTTATAAGAATAATTCTCTTCTTATTGAAGATGATATGGATCAAGATGAATTTAAAGAAGATAGAGTGAAAAATTAATGTCGCAGATTTTTAATATTTTTAATTTTGATAACCCGATTTGTTTGTATTGCAATCATGCATGCACGATCTCATCATGGGGAAAACAAAACGATGCGCAAGAGAGTTATATTTGCAAATCTTGTAATGAAAAATTTGAATTTGTTTATTCAGACGATAAATTAGTTAGTATTGTCTTTTCTTGTGAAGATATACAAGTTGTTCATCTACTTGAAATACAATCTTTTGGCATTCAAAAAATAGATTTACAAGAATCTCAACCATTGAATAGAGTTTGGGTGCCTGAATTTTTTATTGATTTTGCCGATAAACAATCCTTAAAAATTAAGCTCGGCACCTATTTATTATTTTGTTAATTTTTTAGTTTAATTTTAAAAATTGAGCACCCTTGACGCTCAATTTTTAAGAACTACATTGGAGACGTAACCCCGTTATTGGAGTATATAAAAAAATGGCTACACAACAAACAATGACAACTTCAGATTTCAACCTTGAGAAACTTAACACCAAAGAATTATCAGAGCATGTTAGCTCTTCAATTCATATTGGCAGCAATGTGGCTATCTTTGGTCGTCGAGGTAGTGGTAAGACAGAGATTTCTAAACAAGAAATCAAAAAAGCAAACATGCATGAGGTGTATATCAATCTTTCTGTTTTAGAAAGAGTAGACATGGGCGGCTATCCAAATATCATGGCAGCTTCTCAAAAACAAAAGTTTGTAGATTTTCTTCTTCCTCAATTTTACGAACCAATGCTTGAAGGTAAGAAAGGTGTTGTAGCCCTACTTGACGAAGTAGATAAGGCAGATCCAAGTCTTTGGGCGCCGCTTCTTGAGTTTACTCAATTCAAATCAATCAATGGTCGCGCTCTTCCTAATCTCAAGTCTATTATTATGACTGGCAACTTAATTTCAGAAGGCGGCGCACGCCCAAGTTTACCGCTACTAGACCGTGCAGAAAAGTATTTAGTAGAATCTGATGCCTCTTCTTGGTTAGAGTGGGCTGGTAAAACAGGACGCATCCATCCATCCATTACTGCTTATATTCAAGATCATCCTAAAGATTTGTTTGGGGCAGTAGATCCAGAAGACAGATATGCAGATCCATCCCCGCGTGGGTGGGCGCGTGCGTCTGAGATTTTGTACAAAGGTGAGGCTAATAACTGGAACTCATCTCTTCTTAATAAGAAAGTATGTGGTTGTATTGGTAAAGACGCTGGTATCAAGTACAGCAATTATTATGAGCATTATCAACATCTTTTGCCAATGATTGAGAATATCTTTGAAGGCAAAGACATTACTTCTAAATATGAGGCGTTAGAACCAACTAAGAAATTGGTCGCTTGCATGATTACTTGCGCTCGTCTTGCTACTCAATTAGATAATGCCAAAGAAGGAAAGCTACCAGTTTCTGCCAAATATGTAGGTAAGTTCCTACAATCAGTTTCATATGAGACTGTTTTGGTGGCAGTCCGAAGCCAGATTCAGCTAGACAGAATTATTACCTTTAGTCTAGATGAGCAGCCAGAGTGGGAACCTATTCTTAATAAAATTAAAGAACAAGTCGTTGGTAAATGATATATCTAAATAGGAGATATTAATGAAATTCACAAAAGTAATGGGAACAATTGATCCTAAGTTAGTAACTCAGGCAGAAGAAAAACTATCACAAGTATTTCTTGATCTTGGGGTAAAATATGATAATCGCCATGTTGGTACTGGCATGGGAGGAGATCCATTAATTTTCTCTTTACTTTACCCTGTTGAACATATTTGTACAATGAGCATCCCTACTGCCGCTACAGATGGAAAGCGGTTTTATTGGAATCCTAAATTTATTCTTAAGCAAACTAAAATTGGACTAAGAATTATTTGTGGGCATGAAGCATGGCATGCATTGTATATGCACCCGCAGCGTCGAGGTTCAAGGTTACCTAAACTTTGGAATATTGCCGTTGATTATATTGTCAACGGCACGGTTATGGACGACTTTAAAGCCAGAGGTATGGATGCTAAAAAGCATTTTACCGACCATTTAGGTCGGTTTATGAGTTTAAAAAACTATGCAGAACTTTTAAAAAATCCTTTTGCTAAAATCAAAGGTTTTGAAGACCTTAATCCATTAGAGCCAGATTCTAAAACAAATTTACCATCTCCTACTGAAGATAGAGATCTGACTCCAGAAGAGCAAAAAGAATTAGAGCGACGAGAAAAGAAAGTTAGCTTCTTCTTTGCAGATCCTGATTTAGAAGAAGAAATGAAGCGTCCTGAAAAAATTTATGATTATTTATACAGTTTGCTTCCTAAATGTCCTGAGTGTGGTCGTGTAGGATCCTATTCTTCTAAGAAGAAAGATAAATCAGGAAAGAGTAAAGATCAATCAGATCAGAATAAAGGTAGCGGAGATCAATCTGAATCAGAAAAATCTGATGGTCAACATGACCATGGAGATGGTCAACCCTGTGATTGTAATGATCACCAAAATGGTCATGGCAATAAATCAGGTGAAGGATGTGATCATTGTGGAGGTGATGTAGACATTTTTGGTTTAGGCGGTACCGTCGATGAGCACATGGATACCGAAGAATCAGAAGAAAAATTAGCTAAGAAAATTTCTGATGCTATGGAAGCTGCTAAGAAAATGGCAGGTTCAGTACCAGCCGCATTAGAAGAAGAATTAGGGAAATTAACTGCCCCTAAAGTTACTTGGCAAGATATTCTTAGAACAAGAATTCTTAAAGCTCGTAGTGGCAATGGAAAAAATGACTGGACTAAGTTCAAAACTAGACCAATGTTTTCAGGACTTTTAGTGCCTAAACGTAAAAACTATTACGCTCATTTTGGATGTTTGTTAGATACCTCTGGCTCCATGAGCAAAGATGATATTGCTTTTGGCTTATCACAACTAACATCGTTGGATGAAAGATCAGAAGGTACTATTGTGCCAGCAGATAGTAATATTTACTGGGACAAAGCAACTAAAGTCAAAAAATCTAATGTTGAAGAAATAAGCAAGGTTCAGATTGTAGGAAGAGGGGGTACGATGTTTGCTTCTTTCTTCCAAGAATATGAAAAGAAAATCGGCAAGTGTGATTTTCTGATCGTAATTACAGATGGTTATCTATTAGATTCTGATATCATAGATATGAAAAATCCAGGAGTTGATGTATATTGGCTAGTTACTAGTACAAACAGCTTTAAACCACCATTTGGTAAAGCTCTATATATAAGAGATTAAAGTTCCAAGTCTACCAATAATAAACTATGTGGCAATGAAACATTCTAACCAATTTTTATTACCACATAGTTTAAATAGCGTTCAGCATCAACTTTTAATTGGAGGCTTATTAGGAGATTTTTCTCTTACAAAAGATGGTAAATTTCCTAGACTAAAAGTAGATCGTCAATATATAGATAAGCCATATATTGATTGGCAATTTTCTATCTTAAAAGAATTATGTAGTTCTGGGGTAAAAGAAATATCTAGATTTGATAAAAGATATCATAAATCACACAATTATGTTTCTTTTAGAACTAGAGCGGTGCCTGCGTTTTTAGAATATTACAATAAATGGTACATAAATAATGTACGCCAAGTTCCAGAAGATATTGAATTTACACCATTAATTTTGGCAGTTTGGTTTGCTGATGATGGTTGTATTGTAAATAACAAAAATAATAATTTAGTCTTAAAATTGTCAACTGAAAGTTTTGGTAAAACTGGTACAGAAATTTTAAGCTCAAAATTAGAATTAAGATTTAAAGAGAAATTTCCTATTTATAGGAAACATAAAAATAAAGATCAGTTTTTTATAAAAACTTCTACTGTACCGGCACAATTCTTCATTAAAGATATAGAGCCACATATCATTCAAATGAATATGTTAAGAAAATATAATATTTGGAAAGACTTAGATCTTAATACAAAACCCAAAATAGGAGCACCACGTTTATTGAAAAATTTATAAATTTCAATCTATTTTTGGAAGAGTCTTTGACTTAAGAGATTGATGTTATATAAAAATCTATGTACAAACCCGATGTAAAAGAAGAAAAATATAATCTATATTTAGAAGCTTTTCATCCAGAAGTGTCGATGGATCAATATTTGGATCTAGTTACTAAATTTATAGTAGATCCAAATATGTCAGTAGATGATACGACAGATCTCTTCTTTTTTAAAGATGTTTTGTTTTCTACAAAATTTGGAAAAAATCATATTTTTTATTATCATTGGCTATGTTTAAATGCTCCTGAAAATTATATTTATTATCTTGCTAAATATTCTGATTTTCTAGATAGGCTTTCTTATTTTTTTATTTCTGATTTGTGGAAATTTTTAATTTTAACTCATTATAATATAGTTGATGATTATTTTAACTTTTTAAGTTACAGTTTAAAATTAAAATTTTTACAAATGCTCAAATCACAATCCTTTAAAAATAAAGAATTAATTGTTTCAAAAAAAAATATTAGTTTGTATATGACTTTTTTGTGATTGAATCATGACATTTTTTCAGTGGACATATATTTATATTATTTTACAGATTAGTTTATTTTTTCATTTATCTAAAGATGATTATTCGTGATTTTTAACAAATGTTAAAAATCAACCCTCTTCTATTTTAAAAATAGAGGAGAGGTTGACTTTTAATTTTTAAATTATACAGTATCAATACCTGAGCGCATAGTGCGCTGTTTATTTGAGGAATTTAATCAATGAAACTAAATGATGTATCTTCTAGTCCAGCAGCACCCCTTCAATTAGAGGAGCAGTATTTTTCTATTGAAAATCAAGGGATGATTTTCGATATTCTTCGTAATAAAATGTACTCTGATCCTATCGCTGCTATTTGTCGAGAAGTGTCTTGTAATGCCAGAGATGCGCATCGAGAAGTTGGTACTCCAGAAAAACCAATTCATATTTATCTTCCAAATAGCGTAGAATCTTTCTTAAAAATCAAAGATTTTGGACCAGGTATTAGTCCTGATCGTATTTCTAATATATTTATCAAATATGCCGCATCTACTAAGCGTAATGATAACGTTCAGACAGGTGGATTTGGTTTAGGTGCCAAAACTCCATTCGCCTACAGTGATAGTTTTAATATCATTACTAATTATCAGGGCAAACAATATAATTATGTTTGTTTTATTGATGAGACAAAAATTGGTAAAATTTCTCTTTTATCAGAAAATGTTACTGACGAACCAAATGGTACAGAAGTAGTTGTACCAATCAAGCAATATGATTATCGGCAATTCGCTGAAGCAATTGAATTCGCTACCAGACATTGGGAAGTAAAACCTATTATTAAAGGTCTTCCTAATAATTCTGAATTAAATTATAAAGATATTACGCCTATTCTATCTGGGACTAATTGGCATATTAGCCCAATTTCTGGATACAATAGAGGAGTAAAAGCGGTTATTGATGGCATTGAATATCCTATTCCTTCAGAATATTTAAGAGATTCTACTTCTTTTAATTTAGTTCAAAATTGCAGAGAAGATGTGTTTTTAACATTTGGGATTGGTGAAATTAGTTTATCTGCAAACCGTGAGCAGATTTATTTTGATGTTCCCACAAAGCAAAAAGTAAAAGATGCCCTGGTATCTTTTACCGATGAAGTTCATAAAGTAATTTCTTCTAAAATTAAAAATGCCGTTAATTTATGGGAAGCTAATATTATTTTTCATAAATTAGTTAGCAAAGTTTTTACTAACTTAAATTTCTTTCCTAAAACTCTTTGGAATAATTGCGAATTAAATAATAATTATAGGTTACAGCTTGATTGTCAGGTAATACATTTTACTAAAGGAGTCTCTAGTCATTATAGATCTTCTGATTCTACTAGAATTTCTAGATACTTTACTAAGTATGTTAGCTTTACTGATAACTCAGTATTAATGGTTAATGATTTAGATGTAAAAGAAATTTCTTCTAGACACTTAAAGAAGTTTTTTGACGCAAATCGATCAGTAAAAAGTGTTCAAATTATTTTCCCTCATACCGGCGAAGGTAAATGTACACTAGATTTTCTTAATTCAAATTACAATCTAAAGGAAATGCAACCAATTCCTTTATCTAAAATTGTAAATGTTTCTACTAGAAAATCTAGTAAATCTGGAGCTTCTAGACTTATCATCTACAAGTACTTTACTTCAAGCACTTCAGAATATAGGGCTGGTATTAGGCAAGTTCCTGCTAATTTTGTAGAGGAAGATTCTAATAAAAAAATCATTTGCAGAATCAAAAAAGATTCTTATAATAATGACAAAGTAGTCTATTTAAATGATAAACCCATTAATATTAATATTCTTGGAAATTATTTATCTAATATCAAAGAGTATTCTCTTTATTGTGTAGATATGTCTGTTTCAGATTCTAAAGTAGATGAGTACTTCAGCGACGCAGATACTTTAGAGGAGTTTTTAGAAGAAAAAGTATATGAAGATTCATCATTAAATTTTGATGAATTAATTTATGCATGTCACAATGTTCGCAAGATTAACCATTCTTTGATTCGCTATACTGATGAGCTTATTACTTTAATTAATGATAAGGATTCTGCTTTTGCAAAGAAATTACTATTAGAGCAAAAGATTTATAATCTTTACTATAATAAAAGAGAGGTATTGAATTTACACTCATTACTTCATCCAGATTATCATTTTGATATGGAG
>JACCDP010397778.1_pt1 | contig 14083 bp, 17 predicted proteins | sample 7445841 | NCBI WGS metagenome assembly JACCDP01 (sample SAMN15323441, study PRJNA562643) | freshwater metagenome | isolation source: river surface water | place: USA:Blue River Watershed | collected 2017-08-17
CAGTTCGGGCTTGCGCTGGCGGGCAGCGTGGCACCTGTAGCCAGACGGGGCGATTTGCAGCACTTTGCACATCGGCTCGACCCCGTAGGTTTCGCGGTGTTTGTCGACGAACGCTCTCAGGACTTGAGCCGACGGTCGAGCTCCGCCTGGGCAAAAAAAGCGCTCGCCAGCTTGAGGATTTCATTGGCTTTGCGCAGCTCCTTGACCTCGCGCTCTAGTTCTTTGATGCGGGCGCGCTCGTCGGAGCTGATGCCATCGCGCACGCCTGCGTCAACTTCGTGCTGGCGAACCCAGTCGTTGAGGGTTTGCGGCACACACCCGATCTTGGGGGCAATGGACTCGATGGTGGCCCACAGGGAGGGGTACTCGCCTCGGTGCTCAAGCACCATACGAACAGCGCGTTCGCGCACCTCGGGTGAAAAACGGTTTGATTTCTTACTCATGGCTCCATCTTCTCAAAGTGTGGAGCCTCCTCAAAATCCGGGGCGATTCAGGTTGTCAGTATGTTGGCGCACACATGCTTCGTGTCGCATCCAAAAATACATTGCACATCCCCTTTCGGTGATAAGCGATTACTGTGATTGAAGTTGCCGCACTTTTTGCAGAAACTGATACCTGACAGTGAAGCCAAGTGAGAGATGGATCACGCTAATTTCACTCTGCAAACTGTCACAAAGCGGCGAACTCATTTCGGTTCGCTGTGTTCATCCTAACCTGAGGAAATCAAGATGAAAAATATCAATACAACCATGATCGGCATCACCGTGCTGGCTCTTTCATCCATGGCTTTTGCAAACGGCAACGGCCAAGGGAATGGCAATGGCAACGGCAACGGCAACGGCAATGGCAATGGCAATGGCAATGGCAATGGTATGGGGCATGTTCATTCGGTCGATCCCACCATGCAAGCAACCCTTTTGGTTAACACGGCTGTGGTCAATTCGGCGGTCGGTTCGCAAGGTTCAGCTCAGCAGAACATTGCGTCCAATGTGGGGAGCTTTTCTTCCGAAGCGACTAAAGTGCAAATGGCATCGATCAAGGATTCGATGATCATGAACATGGCGCGTGGCGGTCAAGCCAACCAAAACATCGCATCAAATGTCGGCGAAGATGGTTTGCACACAACAACCTACCAGGTGGCCATGATCCGAAATTCTGCGATCATCAACAAAGCTTCATTTGGGGGCAAAGCGCTCCAAAATATTTCGTCCAATAGCAATTGCATCACTTGTCAGTGATCACTGTGTCCTGACCCTGACGAGCATGGCACCTGCCATGCTCGTCACTTTAAGCGGAGGTGTTGATGCATAGCCCTAAACTAGCCTGTATCTTGTGGCTGACATTCTCTTTGGCCTGTTGGGCTCAAAACGTGCAGGGTGAAGACCCTGTATCTGTCCAACAAAGAGTGCAGAATCAGATGCTTCCCTGGAGTGCATCTGCACCAGTCAATTTGCCACAAATCCAGGAAATTCCTGCGTGGCTTGACGCCAAACTGGCACGTTTTCAGGCCAAGGCATTTTCGGCGAATACCGAAGGTGTTTTGACCGATCATCAGGTTACAAATACGACGCTTCAGGACGGGTTAAGAAAGACTTGCATACAGGATATCGGTAGCTCCACCGCCACCAATACAGCAAGCAACCGCTACGGTCCTAGACTGGAAGCGCAGATCGTTGTTTTGCGCGGTGACTTGGTCAATATTTGCCGTTGAGACAGAAGTGCGCACCATCCAATAAACAGAAAGCCACTCATGAATCACATTGTTCATCGCGTTAGCTTATCGATTTGCATGATCATCCTCACCGGTTGCAGTACTCCTATGGATGCCCGCAGAGATGCTCAATTTCAAAGCTATGGGCACATTGCAGATCGTCCGACAGTTAGACCTGTTCGTGCTATGAGCAGTTTCGCGGACTCCCTCCAGTGCATGGATCAATTAATGCGTGAAGCACAGGTTCCTACCACACTGATTACCAGCAAGCAAATTCCGGATTTTTCAACTCGTGCCCCGGTCGCCACCAAGGAAATGATTGTCACGGCCTTGCTGCAAATGTCCAGAGTGAGCAATGTCTTCAGGTATGTAGACTATGAAGTGGATTTGGTCCGGCAAGACACCGTTCAGAATTTGACCAACATATTGCTTAATAACAATCAAATTCAATTACAAAGGCCAGCGCTCTATTTTTCGGGTGCCATTTCTTATGTTGATCAAAATGTCCTGAGCAATCGGGGAAATTTAGGAACATCAGCCAATCGATTTGAATCCGGTTACAGCAGAAATAAAAATGCCACAGTGGTGAGCCTCGAGTTGCATTTGGGTGATTTTCGAACACGGACTCTGATCCCAGGCATGGATTCATCGAACGAGGTCATTATCGGCAATGGTGGTGAAGGTTTGGATTTGGCAGGTCGGATAGGTGAATATGGTTGGCAATTCAACGTAGGCAAGGATTACGCTCAAGGCTCCGGAGCAGCAGTTCGAACTTTGGTTGATTTGGCTGTGATTGAATTAGCGGGTAAATGGGCGCGTGTTCCTTATTGGCAATGCCTGACCATGGAGCAGACACATCCTAATTTCCAGCGCCAATTGCGTGACTGGTATGACGAAGGTGCCGATGGCGTCCATCAGGGTTTGATCATCCAATCACTCCAATCCAAGGGGTATTTGTCATCGGGGGCTTCAGCTTCGGCGCTGATGTTGCGCCGGGCTATTTCCAGATTTCAGGCTGACCATGGCATGGTCATCAATGGTGTTGTTGATTTTCCCACTTATGAACGGGCGCTCCGTGATTTTGTTGCACTCGACTCAAACGGTAATTTGGTGCGATATGGATGGCGCACCAGCAACGCTGAACCTGTTGCCGTCGTACGTGATCCTGATTTGGCCCCTCCTTTCAAGTTAAAGGCTTACGGGGAGCCGGCGGAAAAGCTTCAGATCAATATTCAAATTGAAAATGTGATGAATGGACGAACCCAGTTTGAAGTCGGAGAGCAAGTATTTGCTTCTGTTCAGGTCTCGAGAAATTCATTTTTGAAGTGCTTTTTAAGCAATGCCAGCGGATCTGTGATTCAGATTTTTCCTAACCCTTTATCCAGACCCCATGCGCAGGCTAATCAGGCGATCAGACTGCCAGATTGGATGACACCCAATCCAGGGTATGTGATTGAAACAACAGCGGCCGGGACTGAGGGTATTTTATGTCTTGCCACCGATGAGGAAGTGGCAGATAAATTGCCGAGTCTTTTGAAAGTACCGGCTTTCGTAAAAATTGTTGAGGTTGAAGGTTTGGCAGACATTTTGCAGGCTTACGAATCAGCCCTGGGAAGTGATCAATATGCTTCTCAAATTTTATCGTGGAAGGTCGCTCCAAAAGCTTCAGTGACCGATCTCAATTCGCGCAACCCATGAAGTTCAATAGCTTAAGCGTACGGGCTGTTTGTTTGAGCCTTGTTGTGATCGGGGTCGGAGCGGTCGAAACTCCTTGGGTTTTGAACCCGACAGATGAGTTTTCGCAGGGGTTACCGGATATTGATCCTTTACTGGGGCATGCACCCAAACCCTTGATTTTTAACGACCAGATCAATTTGAAAGATGGACTGGATTCACAAGTTCAAAAAGAACTTGACGAATTGCAAATACAAGCCAGGACTCTGGGAACCACTCCATTTCAAGCGCTTAAAGCGGGGCAAGCCGCTTGGTTATTGGGCCTCATTCATCTGCACGGCGCAGGCGTATCTGTCAATTCCGCATTGGCGAATCAGTGGTTTGTCATAAGCGCAAGCCATGGATACAAAATGGCTATCGCCGGTTTGGCTTGGTGCTTCTATGACGGGTGTCAAAAAAATCCGGATTTTTCACAAGCCCTGGAGCATGCACGGTCACTGCTTTCGGTTGATCGTGCTAGAGCCCAATACATTATGTGGCTGATAGAAGAAAAATTACGTCCTCTGCAGGGTTGGAGTGAAGAAAAAAATAAAGAAATTTCCTCCATTCCAAGTCCACTTTTAAGGCAGGCGGCGGATGGAGGCGACATCCATGCGATGTTGGAGTTAGGAATTTACTGGGCACAAAAAAAAGACTATCAAAGGGCACTTGCATGGTTTGACCGGGCATCGCCGATGTCCCGGGCGGCCAAGAATAATGCCAAATGGGTTCGCACTCAGATCAGTTCGGGGTCCCCGCAAGCTGAGGGTAAGGTAACCCTTAAACCCGCACCAACTGCGGACGGCTTATTTCTTCTAGCACGTCAATTCCATCGTGGTGATGGTGTTGCCATGAATTACGCTGAGGCGATCCGACTTTATCGAAAAGCCGATTCGGCTGGAAGTATCAAAGCACGCAAAATGCTGATCCTGATCTTCAGTAGGGTTACCACTGAAGGAACCATTGATCTGACATGGATGAGACAGTTGGCTGACATGGACATCGCAGCGGTAGTACCCAAGCAATTGGAAGTTACCGAGGTTACGTCCTTGCAAAGAGAAATCACCCCCTTGCTTGATTTGCTGCCTTTGACTTGGCGAGAGCGAATGACCTGGCAGTCCATCAACTGAAAGAGCCTTCACTCAGCGGAGAGCGCGGTGCAGTGCAATCTTATTTATAAAATCATGAATAGAAGTACAGTTTATCTAGATCAATCCGTACTGGTCAATGCTTGCAATAAAAGATGCGCAATATAAAAATCGCGCATCAATTTGTCGTCTGCAGGGATGACAAACCATGGCGCTCTCTGAGTGCTGGTAGCGACCATGACATTGTCATAAGTTTCAATAAATTGATCCCACCGATTTCTGTCTTTCAGATCCTGTTCCGTTAATTTCCAGCGTCGACCTGGATCATCCAGCCGACTTTTAAATCTTTCATATTGAGTTTTTTTTGAAATATTCAAAAAAAACTTGATGATCAGTGTCCCGTGATCAGTAATTAAATTTTCAAAATTAACAATATGCTTGAGTATTTTATTGAAAGCAAAAAATGGTAACCTAAGGTGAACTTTTTGTATTAAAGCTTCTTCATAATGACTTCTATTGAATATAACGATTTCACCGGAAGACGGAACTTGTTTGTGAATTCGCCACAGAAAATCATGGGATGACTCATCTTTTGTAGGCTTGATGAAATGAGCCGTACGCAATGATTGATGCTTGATGTGCATCAGCAAATTATCAATGGCACCATCCTTGCCTGATGCATCCATGCCCTGAAAGATAATTAATAATGCAGGGTGTTTTTGTGACTGGATTCTTCCAAGCAAGTCTGATATGCGATTAAGCAGAAATTTTATATTTTCTAAAATTTTTTCATCATTCTGGTTCTTTAAATTCAAATCTGTATTTAAAGATGCCAAATTGAAGCCGGATAAATCATGAACTGCTTGTAAGAAATCTTGGCCGTTAATCCATTGCTTTTCAACATTTGGAGTAATAAATTTTGAAGACTGCTTTGGATCCATCTTAACCCCAGTCATAAACGGAAGTCATTAAAGGGCCGAGGATTTAATATCAGGCATTTCTATTTGACCAAAGTGACAGGAATTTTTGAGGCTGAGGCAACACGCAATGCCACGGATCCCAATAAGAGATCGTTGATCATCGATCGCCCCTTGACACCCAGCACTATCAGCTCAAATGCTTCAACCTGACTGACTTGAAGAATTTTTGCAACGGGTTGACCAATTTCAATCACCATGTTGTATCGGATATCATGTTTATCAAGAAACTTCCTTGATTTTTTCAAATCACCTTCAGACAATTCTCGTAAATAATCATGAATGACTCCTTTGGGCACATAACGATTGAAATGTTTCAGGGCTGCATCGTCATGCACCGAGATCAATGTGATCAAGCTCTCCCCGTCAATTTGTTCTGCTAACCGGGTGGCGTATTTCGCGGCATTCATTGAACTCAATGAACCATCAATTCCAACCAAAATCTTCATGAATAACCTTCCCAAATTGGTTCTATTTTTAAGCAGACTATAAAGTTGGTCTGTGCGATTGAACACGCATTAAAGGATTAAAATCGTTCCGGTATGTGCATGCTTTGAAAGTTTTGACTCCTTTCGGTACAAAAGGAAATGCTTTCAGGCAAATGGATCGGGTCTGGCGTTATCTCCTGGTAACGAACTTGATCAAGTAAGTGCGAAATACAATTAAGCCTTGCCCGCTGTTTGTCGATGGCGCTAACGATCCACCAAGGCGACTCGGGTGTGTGAGTTCGCTGGAACATCACTTCCTTGGCATGGGTGTAATCTTTCCAGTGTGCTCGACTGGCGATGTCAATCGGACTGAGTTTCCACTGCTTCAGTGGGTTGGTCATTCGCTGGACGAATCGACTATGTTGTTCCTCGTCTGTCACGGAGAACCAGTATTTGATGATCTGAATTCCGCTGCGGATGATCATTTTTTCAAACTCCGGTGCCGAAGTTAAAAATTCCTCATATTCCTCTTGACTGCAATATCCCATGACTTTCTCAACACCGGCTCGGTTATACCAGCTTCGATCGAATAAAACAATTTCTCCGGCAGCAGGTAAATGTGCAATATATCGTTGGAAATACCACTGTGTTTTTTCTCGCTCACTGGGTATCGGCAGTGCGGCAACACGACATATTCTTGGATTTAATCTTTGAGTGATTCTTTTGATGACTCCACCTTTACCCGCAGCATCTCTTCCTTCAAATAAAACAACCAGTCGATGGCCGGAATTGCTGATCCAAGTTTGGAGTTTGATCAATTCGCGCTGCAGTTTGAGGAGGTTAATAAAGTAATTTATTCTCTCGGATTTATTTTTTGAGCTGCAATTGAACTCGGAGAACCAGTCGCCTAGACTGCACTCAATTTCTTCTTCGACCAGGTCAATCCAGTCGTATCCATTTGCCATAAAGTGTGGTGAGTTGAAATCATTCATCTTGAGCATAGGGTTTTTTGTATAAATAACTTTATCTTCAAATGATTTAATATAAAGTGATAAAAATTGGATATCCTGAGTAAATGATTTAAAATGAATTCATTGTGTTTGAAATACATATCCAGACCAGATGATTCCAAGTACTGCAGTCATGGCAGAAATTAAATGCAATTTGAAAATTTCATTGCCGAATGTAAAAGAAACTATGATTTTTGAAATGGTATTGCTGGTGTATGCAAATAATACAGCCAGCTCTACCTGTCTTGATGAGATGTCTCCCTTGTTGAATATACTTGCCACAGAGGATATATTGGCATGGGCATCTGTGAACCCTGCTAGCGCACTGGTCATGAGTACGCCTGCCGATCCTAACCATGCATATAAAGCCGACGATACAAAATTCAGTCCTGTGACAAGGATGGTAAAGCCGATCGATGACTTTAAATCGAAAGCGCTGCCTTGTATTTCATTCGATTCAATTTGATGATCTTCTTTTATTTTTGTCAAATAAAATAGTGGCAAAAGAAAAGCGGTAACTAAGCCGTAAATAAGAGGTAAAAGCAATTGACTTTCAAATAATCGGGTTGTCACGACTAAGATGATTTGGAGTTGAATCAAAGTTGAAATATTTGAAAATAAGGCGCTACTGATGGCATGTTGTGTCAATCTTGGACTGGTCTTTGACAACTGCCCCATTTTCATCACCACGGTCGTGCTGGATACAAATCCCCCCAGAAATCCAGCCATCGCTAAACCACCACGATGTCCCAGAACTCGCTTCAGAATGTAACCCATGGCGCTGATTCCTATTACAATCACTACAAATTTAGATATTTCATGTAAATTGAATGCATTAAATGGGCCAAAATATCGATCCGGAGTGATAGGCATCACCACTAATAAAACTGCAAAAAAGATGATCACATCATGCAATTCACGTTCAGACATGATTTTTTTGACGAATTGATGTAACCATGCCCGTGAAGCTAATAATGCGGAAAGAATTACCCCAAGACCTGCTGCCAAATCAATTTCGAAGTTGGCTAAAGCACCCAGAAGAAAAGTCAGCACAAGCGCCGATTCAGTCGTCAGACCTTTTCCTTCCCCACTAGCACTCAAGTAGCTGATCGCAATCAGAATGGCAATAGCCAATAGGGCTGCAGGTAATACCCAAGCGTTGGAAATCAATCCTGCCACCGCCCCCGTCAATGCTACAAGGGTGAATGACCTGATACCCGCTGAAATTTTCGAATTTCCAAGGTACTTTCTTCTTTCGCGCTCGGCACCTACCAGCAATCCTATGCCCAATGCGACACTGAGACTCATGATCTGACCTGTAATGATTTGATCCATGGGTTAGTGAATTTTCATTTCAGATTTGACAATACTTAATTTACTGTGTTAATTGATAACTACTTAGTGTATTAATATTCTTTATTTCAACCATTCGTCGATCAATTTTGATAGACCCTCCGTTAGAAAGTTCCGTTAACTTCCTGCTGACCGTTTCAATGTTTAATCCAAGAAAACTTCCAATATCAGTTCGAGTCATATCCAGTTGCAGTTGATATGGAGAGAAGCCATGAATGCGATTTTTTTCCGATAACATCAGAATGAAATTTGCGACTCGAGACACTGAATCCATTTGATTTATCATTGTGATCAATCGGTATAAATCCGTGATTTCATTTTGTAAAATGTTAAACAATTGATTATGAATCAATTCGAATTGCCCATCCTTTTTTTTGATATCGTGTATCGATACTGAACAAACTATGGAGTCTTTCAGTGCTATCGAGTCGGACCAATACTTTTCTTTGAATAATCTCTCGAGCCCAATCACATCACCGCCTTGTTTGAATCCGGTAATTTGCTCAAAACCTTCTCTTGTTAAGACGCTGATTTTGAATGATCCTGATTTGATCAAATGAATATGACTGTCATTTTTTCTTTCTGTGGCAACAGTGTCACCCCGCTTGATTTTTCGCTGAAACTTCACGGTCTGACCAAAATCTCTGTGTTCATGCGTTGAGCATTTGCTTGCCAGGCAAGCGTTATACGCATAGCAGTCTTCACACAAAGACGCTGATTTGAACTTCAACATGTTCAGATCTTAAAAAATGGTGCCACGCACGAACCGATTTTCTTTGGGTGATACAAATTTCATTCGATCAATTAGAAAATGGACGCCTTGAGTTGTCCATGCGGCGCGTCGGATCAAGTCTCTTTCCAGCATACTGCCGATGCTTCCTTCCAGAGTGACTTGATTACCAGATACTTTGACAGATATCTTGTTTGCATCAATGACAGAAAGCCTTTTCAATGACTCATCTATCTGTTCTTTGATTTTTTCACTCAATCCCACGGTCTTCAATGCGATGTTGTCGGTGACTCCTTTGACTCCGATCAAGCCGGCAACGACCTGGTGAGCGATATCGCGCTGATATTTCCAGTCTACTTCTCCGCGCAGGGTCACCCATCCATTTTCGACCATGACCTTGATCGAGTCCCCGGGGATGGCACTGCTCCATCCCAAAAGTGATTGCACTGTTCTGGCGATATCCTCATCGGTGCGTTCACGATCTTTGGGAAGGCTGACATCAATTTCTATCGATATGCCTTGAACTCCCTTGACTCTTTGCGCTGCATTTTCTACATTCCATTTTTCAAAAAAATTGGCCACATGACCACTCAATGTGACTATGTTGTTGTTTACGGTGATACCTATATGCGCTGCATTAACAGTAGGATCTGCACGCAACTCATTCATGACATCTTGTTGAGTCTGTCGATCGTTATTCATTCGGTAATCTCCATTGAGTAGACCTTTGAATGTTAAGCAGGGTTTTGTGCCAGATCCGTGCGGTACTGCACAGATTTGCAAATAGTTTTATTTTTTTTCGCGCCTATTGATTTAATCCGCTGTGCGTGAGCAAACGAACATACATCTTAGAGGGTTGAGGATATCTTGATGATGTATTGAAACTCCTGTCAAATCTAATTTTGACAATGCATGTTGTGAATCATTTTTTAAAAGTGCACAGATTAGAAGAGTCATTTACCTTATTAGACATGGCCTGTCTGTTTATGCGAAATTCATCAGACCCCAAGAATGTAATACCTCGCAAGAGAAATAATTCCGTTTCGGTTTCTGTTGCCCAATCCACAATCTGCGCAGAACAATTGATGTGTCTTGCGTTAGCTCTTGGATTAAGAAAATTAACTGCTAATTTATTAATGCTGATTGATTCTGATGCGCCCGATTTTATTCGAAAATCACGCACAGGATGGCGCCGATTTAGAAGTTCATATCGACAGTTCAAGTCATTCATTGATGTAAACCCCATGCCTTCCATTGCTTCGGTATCGTCGATGATGATGATACTGAGTGAGTTGCGAGATATCGATGTAGCTCGTCTGAAAGTTCTGCCGCATGTGAGGGCGGCGCTTCCCGTAAAATCATGTCAATTGATTGCATCTGCCACGCATTTGATTGATGAGTTTGACTCTATTGCCATCGAACTCCGTTATGCGGTTAGATCCATATTATCGGATGTGCAGTTGTCCCAAACCATTTGGGAGTTAACGCTCTGGACTCTTTCATTTTTAAAGACGAATGAACTGCCCGAAAATTCGATCAAATCTCTGGATTTTAAGGAGTGGTCGCATCAGTCCATTTCAGAGCTTTATCGGAAATACATTCATTCGAAAGGCAAAAGTCAAAATCCAACAGATCGTCATCGCACTAGAATTCACGCAAAGCGACTTCGATACGCTATCGAAAATTTGTATCCTGTGGTGGATTTTGATGTTCAGGATTTATATCAAACAGCGTGTCGCGCTCAAGGCAAACTTGGGGATGAGCACGATTGGATGACGACCGAATTGTTGGCTGAAAAATACGGCCATTCATCCTTGTCAAAACTCATCCGTCACCTAGCCTGCTGATAGTTGAGACAGTAGATTTTCAAATGGTTCGATCTGGAGGCGGGGCTGACACGATGGTTCATGCCAGATCATCCCCCCTGCCGACTCCTTGAAATGCTTGGGTCGATAGTGCATTTTCATCATGCGTGCAAACCACTTTCATAACGCATGTGATCAACCAGATACTGAACACCTGCCGTGGCCCAAACCACATTCTTGATCACATCACGTTCAGCCCAATGACTGACTGTGCCTTCCAGTGTGACTTGATTACCATCAACTTTGACAAATACTTTTTTGGCGTCAAGAATGGCTTGGCGTTTCAAGGCTTCATCAATGTGATCTTTGATGCTAGCCCCGGATACCGAGGGCTTGATAATGATGTTGTCAGTGAGTCCCTTTACACCAGTTAGGCCTACAACGAGTTTATGGGCCGTTTCCCGCTGATAGTTCCAAGGTACCGACCCACTTAATGATACCCAGCCGTTTTCAACCATCACTTTGATCATGTCTTTAGGAATGGCGGTGTTCCATGCCAACACCGTATGTATTGATCGCGCTATATCCTCATCTGTGCGACGGTGATCACCCAGAATATTCACTTCAATTTGCACGGTCAGGCCTTGGACTCCGAGCACCCTTTGCGCTGCTTTTTCAGCATTCCATTTTTCGAAATAGCTACCTACTTTTCCAGTCAACGTGACGATCCCTCCATTGACAGCAACCCCGATATGCTCGGCATTGACGGATGGATCGGCTGTCAGTTCATTCAGAACATTTTGCTGGATTTGTCGATCAGTAATCATGAGATTCTCTCCTTTAAATTGAGGAGTTCATCTTATGATTTCAGTTTCAACCAGTCTGTCCGATAGCCCACATAAAAGAACCGATTTAATAAACGTATTGCCAATGTCGATATTTGAATACTCAACTTTCGGAGAGGCCGGCGATCGAGGATTTTATTGATTAATGAGATCCCCGGACTCATTAATTCATTCCATTTGTAAATTTATCATTCGAAATATTCTGATTGATTAAATTGGTCGTTGCTGGATCAGCATGGATGTTGTCTCCTGATCCTTAATCAACGGTGTAAATGGTAATTCATGAGATACGCCAAATAGCTTAAAAATGTTATTGGGAAACATTTGAGTCAGCAAATTAAATTTCTGTACCGAACTTGCATATTTTAATTTCATTTTGGAAATTTCGTGGTCTGCTTGATAGATTTCGTTGGATAGATCAATTAACAAAGACTCCTGATAATAATTATTTTTCTTCAGATCAAGCAGGATCAGGGAAAATTCCTCGGTGAGTTTCTTTTCATCTTGCATGAATTTGATCATTGAAGCAGTATTTGTCTGAATGTCTGTCATCCTTTGTGTTAAAGAAAATTCTTTGTTCAGATTGCTTGCTGACTTAATTAGATTTACATCAGTTTTTAAATTTCCATCCAACTCTTCAAGGACGATACTGAACAAATCTGATCGCGCTTGATACTTAACGAGAATTTGACTCCAATGTTCATCGATTATTTTTCTTTCCGACTTCAACGCACCTTGCGAACAACCTGAGAATATAAAAGTAATCAAGAGGGGCCATATCAATAATAGTCTTGTTGTGAGTTTCATTTTTTATCTCGGATGAATTAATTGCCATGCGTTTAAAATTTCAGCGCTGCAATCGGCTGATGTATTCAGTCAAATAAAGAATTCTGGTCCTTACATAGGCTTCTGCGTCGTAGGGAACATCCATGTAATAGTTGGCCGCCTCGATTTTATAAACACTTCCCCAAACCGGCATATCTCTTCCACCGTGTGCTTGCGGTAAATCGCCAGCGATCATGTTATAAATTTTCTCAATGGGCAATATGCCTTTATTGGCTTTGGCAAGAAGCGTTAAGTCAGGCGGTGGCTTTTTCATCAAGTCCACAATGGGCCCATGACCTTTGCCGTCTATGCCATGGCAAGCGGCACAGTTGGTCTTGAATTCATTTTTACCAAAATCATTTTGCAGGTATGGCTTAAAATTACTTTGAGCATTGCATGTGGCAGCGAAATTCAATGCGATGATTGCGATAATCGATGATGTTTTCATGGTAATCCTTGAGGAGTCATGGCATTGATTTTGTTGTTTTAATTGTGATTATTCTGTTCGTTTGACCACATAAACTGACGCGCAATTGAATGATGTGCTGCGGGGTCTTGGATAGTCAAAGGGCTTATGCGTAGAGCATAGAAGTAGCTTGGAATAAAAAAAGCACCTGCGTTTTCACGCAAGTGCCTAGAGTTCCCAAGGGGTGTACCGTTTGAATTTGGTGGCGCTTCACGGATTCGAACCGCGGACCTGTGGATTATGATTGTAAAAAATCCACATGTCTACCGCCGGAACACTTGATTTCATGCGGGTTCCAAGGGCATACTTCCAGAGTATAGAAGTGAGTATAGAAGTCAGACCTCTATACATTGCTTAAAAAATGTGCAAAAATGCCCGCCCCCAAACACCCCAACCCCACCTCCGTTGCACCAACCCGCAACAGACTCACCCCTATCCCTGAGTCCATCAAAACCATCAAAGGTTACCCCTCCAAACTCGTCGTCTACAAGACAGACGCCTCCAAGTTCTACTGGGTCCGCCTCTACTTCAATAACAAATATAAATACAAAACTACTAAATCCGAGTCCCTCAAAGATGCACAAAAATTTGCAGTCAAGTTCTATGGTAATCCCCCCTTTTTGCAAGGGAGTCAGAAGTAGAGGCGTCAAGCGGCCATGGCCAGCCGCTGTTTTGGTGTGATCCCGCCCAAGGCCATGTTTGGGCGCTCGTGGTTGTAACTCCACATCCAGTTGGTTGCGAAGTCTTGAACCTCTTCTAAATCCTTCCAATAATACTGTGACAGCCATTCATAACGAACCGTTCGATTGAATCGCTCGACATAGGCATTCTGTTGTGGCTTTCCAGGCTGAATAAATTCCAACCTGATGCCCCATTCTTGAGCCCAAGTCTGGACGGCCGCACTTATGTATTCAGGGCCATTGTCACAACGTATCACCTGCGGCTTTCCACGCCAACTGATGATCTGCTTCAGAGCCCGTATCACGCGCTCAGACGGCAACGAGAAGTCCACTTCAATGCCTATCGCTTCACGGTTGAAGTCATCGATGACATTGAATAATTTGAACGCTCTGCTGTCTTCCAGTTGGTCGTGCATGAAGTCCATCGACCAGACCTCATTCAAGGCCTGTGG
>JACCDP010427889.1_pt1 | contig 14078 bp, 13 predicted proteins | sample 7445841 | NCBI WGS metagenome assembly JACCDP01 (sample SAMN15323441, study PRJNA562643) | freshwater metagenome | isolation source: river surface water | place: USA:Blue River Watershed | collected 2017-08-17
CTTTGAATAACGCCATGCATCATCATTGCGTGCACTCCAATAGTCATCCCAAACTCTATGTATGCAAAGCAGCAAACCATGCCACGCACCCCAGATAATAAAATTCCATGCTGCGCCATGCCATAGTCCACCTAATAACATAGTAAGCATGAGGCTGATCAGCGTACGTACTTGTCCTTCACGAGAACCGCCTAAAGGTATAAATAAATATTCACGCAACCAAATAGATAGCGAAATGTGCCAACGCCGCCAAAATTCTTGGGGCGTAGCACTACGATAGGGATTATTAAAGTTATCAGGAAAGCGATAACCTAACAACAGTGCACAACCAATTGCGATATCGGTATAACCAGAAAAATCACAATAAATTTGTGCCGCATAACCATAGATACCTAACAAGGTTTGACTCGCACTACTTCCTGCAGGATGCGTGAACACATCATCAACTAATAAAGTAGCTAAACTATTCGCAATCACGACTTTCTTAAATAAGCCGACTGCAATCAACATGAGTGCACGTGAAGTTTCTATGCGATTGGGATTCGGCGCGGTATAAAGTTGCGGCATAAATTGTGATGCGCGCAAAATAGGACCTGCGATTAATTGCGGAAAAAATGCAACATATAGCAACACATCAGGCAAGCTAGGTACTTCACGTAACTTACCTCGCGCCACATCCATCATTAATGAAATCGCATGAAAGGTCATGAAAGATATGCCCAGCGGTAGCATAGGCGAATCAATCTCTAAACCTATTTGTACATCCAAGAGTGCAGCTAGATTTACTAAATTCTGCACAAAGAATAAAAGATATTTGTACCAAGCTAAGGTCAGTAAACAAGCACTAATACCTAGCACTAACCAAACTCGTGGTCGGCCGCTTGAAGCAATGCCTAGCGATGCAATCCATCCGTACAATGAAATAATAAAAAGTAAGGGCAGAAAATGCCAATTCCACAATCCATAAAAAACATAACTCAACACCAGCAGCAAAGTCTTATGCAGCACATGCTGGCGCACCGTAGACCAAGAAACTAGCAGCGAGAATAGGAAGAAGAGCGCAAACTCAACGGTGGGAAAAAGCATGGTTGATGCGTACAGAGTGTATGTGTTTTATTATTAATAACAGTCTAAGACAGACTTTACCATAGCACCCAATGAGCCCTGATCCAACCAAAATCACTGACTCAACACTAAAAAATAATCATGCATTTACAGAGTAAGATGCGTTATTCTTATTAGTATGATTCATAACTGAAAGCCATCCTTATGACTGCAATGAAGATAGCTGTGTTTTCTAGCCTGTTGAGCATAGTGACCTTAAGTTGGTCCGAAACGATTAGTACTAATCCTGCTGCAAATACCGATCGGGAAAATCAACATACGGTGAGTTCTCATCAATATGGCGCTCGTGCACCGGTAGTGAAACGTCAACCACAAACTCAGCCACCGGTCATCGTTGTGGTACCTGCTAATGCCAATAACCCTAGCAACAATCAACCACAACAAAGAAGAGAAAACAGTAGATAAAGCGAAAAAAATCTACTGTGCAATCGCAACCGATTTCACTTGTACCCAAATTGTTTGGCCAAGTTGAATGCTGAGTTCATGCAATGCGCGCTGTGTGACTCGCGCAATGAAATGATCTGTTCCCACTAAGATGCGCACCAAGGCATAACCTGCATGCTCATCATCGGCAACACTGACTACACTACCTTGTAAACTATTTTGTATGCTAGTGGCGACTGGTCTTTCAGTCGCTATACTGACATCACGCGCCAATACACGAATGCGGATTTTTTGATGCAAAGCCAATCCCTGACTGCGCGTCCAGATTTCTCCTCCAGAAAAATCGCAACGACTTAAATGCCATTGACTATCTATCTCACCCACTTTGGCTTCAATCACTGCACCTAAATCATCACCTAGCTTAATAGGCAAATCAATACGCGACAAAGTCTCGAGCAAACCACCACTGGCTACGACACTACCCTGATCTAACACCACGATATGATGTGCAAGCCTTGCCACCTCATCGGGTGAATGCGTGACATATAAAACAGGAATGGCTAGTTCACGATGTAGCTTGTCAAGATAAGGCAGTATTTCTTCTTTACGCTGACTATCCAGTGCAGCTAATGGTTCATCCATTAATAATAATCGTGGCTTAACAGCTAGTGCACGTGCAATACCTACGCGTTGACGTTCACCACCAGAGAGCGCATGCGGTTTACGCTTTAACAGCGCTACTATGCCGAGTAAATCAATCAAACCATGGATATCTATGCCTAGTTGCTGTTTACTACGCTTTAATCCGTATTCAAGATTTTCCATCACACTTAAATGCGGAAATAAACTTGCCTCTTGAAATACATAGCCGATTTCACGTTGATGCGGCGGCACCCAGACATGCTCGTCTTGCCACACCACGTCATGCAAACACACGCGACCTTGCACATTTTTTTCTAATCCAGCTATACATCGCAGTATCGTTGTCTTGCCACAGCCTGATGGCCCAAATAAAGCGGTGACACCTTGCGTAGGTAAATCGAGATCCACATCTAAATCAAAACCTGACCACTTCACCTGCAGCTTAGCGAGAAATTTATCCACGTCCTTGCTCCCTAAGCGGTTGCACTCGCCAAATTTGCAAAGCCATTAAAACAATAAAAGAAAACACCAACATGATTAAGGACAAATGATGCGCCTGCGCATATTCCATCGCTTCTACATAATCATAAATCTGTACTGAAGCAACTCGCGTCTGACCAGGGATATTCCCACCTATCATCAGCACCACACCAAACTCGCCCACCGTATGCGCAAAGCTCATCACGCATGCAGTGATAAAGCCTGGGAGAGCTAAAGGAACTGCGACAGTAAAAAAAGCATCGACAGGCGAGGCGCCTAGGGTAGCAGCAACTTCTATGGGACGGCGACCAATCGCCTCAAATGCATTTTGCAAAGGCTGCACCATGAAGGGTAGCGAATAAAAAACAGAAGCAACAACTAATCCCCAAAAAGTAAATGGCAGCAAACCTAAACCGGGTGCTTCAGTTAATTTACCAACGGCGCCATTCGGTCCCATCGCGAGTAACAGATAAAATCCTAAAACTGAGGGTGGTAATACAATAGGCAATGCCACCAACGCACTCACTGGAACTTTCAATTTATTTTGTGTTTGCGCTAACCACCATGCGATGGGTGTGCCAATTAACAGCAGCAAAAAAGTCGTTATTGTCGCGAGACGCAGTGTGAGCCATATTGCTTGTAGCGCTTGTGGATCGAGCATAAGAGATATTTCGATTAATTTTTTTCTGATTCACGTTAAGTCACTACACATAGGCACGGATTAATACGACACATGGCATATTGTTGAGGCTGACTTTCATTTTACTTATAACCATAGGCTGCTATGATTTTTTTAGCCTTTTCCGACTTTAAATAATCAAGCAAAGCTTTGGCTGCAATCGAATCTTTGCCATTGTTAAGCAAAATAGCGTCTTGCTTAATTTGATCATGAAATTCTTGCGGCACTATCCATGCAGAACCTGATTTCACTTTACCATTTTCTATAATCTGCGATAAAGCGACAAAGCCTAATTGCGCATTTCCACTGGTGACGAATTGATGGGTCTGCGCGATGTTTTCCCCTTGTACTACACGCGGCTCTAACTTAGTTAACAAACCTAGCTTTAACATCGTTTGCACTGCAGCTTGACCATACGGCGCTACTTTAGCATTAGCGATAGCAAGAAATTTGAATTTGTCAGTTTTTAAAACACCACCACCTTGATCGACAAGATTAGCATCAGGCGACCATAAAGCTAAGGTACCGATTGCATAAGTAAACTGTGTCTCAGCAATTGCCTTCGCTTCTTTCGCCAGCTTACGTGGTGTTTCATCATCTGCTGTAATGAATACTTCAAATGGCGCGCCATTTATAATCTGCGCGTAGAATTTTCCCGTTGCACCCGGTGTCGCTAAGACTTTATGTCCAGTATCTTTTTCAAACTGAACGGTAATTTCTTCTAAAGTTTTAGCGAAATTTGCAGCGACAGCGACTTTAACTTCTGCAGCGTGCATATGCGCTGTAAACAACACACCTAATAGAGATAAAACTATTTTTTTAGTTAAGTTAAGTTTCATTTTCTATCCAATCAATTAAAACTTGTATTGAGCGCCGATTGACACACCTGCTTGACCTTTTGTACTTTCAGAACAATTTGCGCCCGTTAAACTTGAACATGTAAGACCAGTATCAGGTGCCCATTTATCATAAATTGTGAACGCACCAAGTGCACCAGTTTTACGTCGAGATTTCACATAATCTATAAAGAAATCCCATTCTTTATAAGGGCTATAAGTAAGTCCTGTTGCAAACATTTGTACATCATTATTTTTTTGTAGTGTCAGATCGGTTACAGAGTAATAACCCATATTCCAGCTTAATGTCGGTGTGAATTTATAGACTGCACCAGTAAACCAAGTATTTGCATTTACTCTATTTCGTCCAGTTACTGATGGATCAAAATTCACATTAACTCCCCCTGGCGAAGGATTTCTCGTCATTACATAACCTAAATTTACCGTTAAATCATTTAATGTATATTTTGCAGCCAAAAAATCAACTCGGTTATTGACCGTTTGTTGTGAGGTCGGCGCTGATGCACTTCCAAGTCTAACTTCTGCATGGTTATATCCCAATTCGAAATTTCCATTTTTATAGCGACCACCAAAGTAATAATTTGTCCCTTTTTCATCGTTATCAGCAACGCCTCCAAATGAAACGCCAGTGTCTATATTTAGACCATTCCATTTGGGTGATATGTATCTGAACAATTTATCCGCACGGTTTACACCACTTGCGCTATGAAATCCCACGTAGCGACCTATGGGCTTTAGTCCACCAAAATTCCAATTTTGTCTTGCATCGAATGCACCACTTAAATCATTTTGAAGATTCGGTCCACGTCCCAGAATAAACGTACCGTATTCTTTCGAAATCCAACGTACATTAGCTTCACGATCAAATAGGGATGCACCAATGTTTGAACTACCTCCGTTATTTGCATTTCCATAACCAGCTGAATCTCGTCCTATTGCGCCTGTACGGGTAGAGAAATTTGATTCTAAAGTCACCATTGCTGTGTTATCAGCATCTAATTCACGTGAGGCTTTAAATCCTATCCGATTGTTTGCCTTTGGCTGATCACTCATTCCGCTAGCATCTTTAAATTCAGGTGTCATATTTGATGCCTGATAAAAACCTAAAGAAGCCTGTCCATAAAATTCTGTTTTAATCTTGCGCTCCCTCTCTGCACGCTGCTCTATAGCTTGGCTAGCCTTGCGTATATCCTGCGCTTGATTAAATTCTTTTATCTCCTGTGCTTCTGATACTTTTTTGAGTTTTTTATCAAACTCTTCCTGCGTGATCACACCTTTTTCTAACAGAATTTCCAACAGCACTTTTACATCCTCACTCGCCTGCACATTCATGGCGCTTAACGCTATGCATGCACCGACTATCACTACAGCTGATTTTTTAAGTTTTATTGAGTTTTTCATACCACCATCATCGTTAATTAATAAACAATACATTCCGTACTTTCAAAATGTATCTAACTACATTTTGAAAGGCAAAAAAACAGAGGGCTGATAAATCTGAATGAGTAAATCGTTATTTTGATTGAATAAATTAGTCTAACTTACATCAAAATATAGTAAAATATATTTTGCTTAGCGGAAATAATACCCAAGCTGCCTTAACCTGTCAAATCTCAGCCCTAACACTATGCGACCAGCAAAATTCAATCTAGATGCGGAATTAACGGTAAGAGTAGGCGATGAATTACTCGCGAATTCAAAGCGCATCGCGTTATTGCGCCAAATCGATGAAATTGAAAACCTGACCAAAGCTGCCAAGCTCGCAGGGTATAGCTACAAAGGCGCATGGGATTCGATTCAGCAGATGAGTGAATTATCAGGCGGCACACTCTTAGAAAGACAAGCAGGAGGCAAAGGCGGTGGACGCACTAAACTCACTGAAAGAGGTAAACAATTATTAAAAAACTTCAGCTTGATTCAAACCGAGCATCAACGTTTTATAGCCCGCTTAGATAAGCTTGCCAATGGTTTATCTGCAGATTATGCAGCGCTCGCAGAAATTCCTATGAAAACCAGTGCAAGAAATCAGTTTGCTGGTGTGATTGCCTCGATTAATCAAGGCCCCGTGCATGATGAAATAGACATTCGTTTGCATGAGCATCTCCATCTTACCGCCTCGATTACACACGAGAGTTCAAGAGAGCTACAACTTGAAATTGGTGCCAAAGTATTTGCACTCATCAAAGCATCGATGGTGCATGTGGCTACGGAGGATTGTGAAGAAAGCTCTGTTAACTATTTTTCTGGAATAGCAAAAAAAATCATTACAGGAAAAAATTATTCAGAAATTATTCTGTCGCTACAAGAAGGAATAGAGATTGTTGCGACGATCCCCAATACAACAAAACAAACAATGTCGATTCAGGCTGGCGATGAATTAAGTCTCTGGTTTGATCCATCGAATGTAATACTTGGCATCGCGGCCTAAATAAAGAAATACATTATTTCACAGTGATCTCTATCGACTTACGTAATTTCTCACCATAGGAACGATGCGCACCATCTGCAAATTGTAAGGTGAGCTTATATTTACCTGGCTGTAAAAATACTTCTGTTTCAGTCTGCCCTTTGCCGAAATGCTTATGCTGATTATCATTCGGTATGGTGTAGCCCTCTTCTATATCTCTCGCATTAATCAATAAATGATGATGTCCGGTACCTGCAGCCATCTCACCTGCAGGAGCGACTTTCATACCTGTCACAGCCATTTTTACCATGAAGGTGGTGGGTACGGTATCGCCATCTTTAGGTTCAATAAAATCTATAGACTGCGCATAAGACCATGCAGCCCAGAGAATAGAAATTAATCCTATCAGAACAAATTTTATTTGCATTTTTTCACCTGTCTATTGATCAGAGATTTATAAAATTACTTATGTGATTATCATTTAGGTAGCTTTACCACACACGATATGCATTAATTCTTCATTTTGTGTACCACCTATAACATTACGCCAATCCTCAACTTCACCTGAGCTTTCACTCACTTTATCTCCGCTCAAATTTTTTCCTGAAAAGAATTCTCCAACGAGATTTCTAAATTTACTTTGACTACAATCGTATTCTTTCGTAGTCCGATTGGAAAGAACACCACGTAAGGGGAAGCTATAGTTAAGCATTTCCATCACGCTGACGAATTTTCCATTCTTGATAATTGTTTTTTTATCATAAAAAAATTCGGCTTTGCCATTGTCACCATACATTATCCACTCTGCTCTTGCAGAAAAACTCAACAGCAATCCAAACAACAAGAACATGAGAGTAATGAGGGAGCGCATAGTTATCTATTCCTGTTGAGATTTAATAAAAATTGCTTTGTATAAGTAGGCAGTAGCAACCAAAATAGCAAAACCATAAGAACCGATAGTTAAGACCCAATCAGTACAACCAAATTGTGGACCAATTAAATAACGAAATAAAAAATACATCACAAATGCAATGCAAAAATAGCGAATTTTTATAGAACGTTTCAATTCTTGGTTTCTCACTATCTAAATAGAATTCACAAATGTGATTAAAGCTTCACGCTCTTCTTTACTAAAACCAGAAAAAGCATCTCTTGATTTCTTAGCTTCTCCACCGTGCCACAAGATCGCTTCTAATACATTACGTGCTCTACCATCATGTAAAAGATTGGTACTGCCATTGACTTGTGCTGAGACACCCAAGCCCCATAAAGGCGCTGTGCGCCAATCCCGTGGACCCGCTTTAAAATCAGGACGTCCATCTGCTAAATTTTCACCCATATCATGCAACAACATATCGGTATAAGCGCTAAAAGTTTTATTCGCGATATGCGGCATCAAAGGATAGGTTGAGGTTTTTAATTCTGGCAAATGGCAACTATGGCACTGTGCTTTTTCAAATAAATCTTTACCACGCTTGAAAATGTCAGAGTCAGTATTACGCGGTGCAGGTGCATCAACAGCAACTGACCAAAAAGTTAACTCATCCCATGAATAATCTAATAACTCGGGCTTATTCCCAGGAGGCATAGCACGACAGGCTTTTTGAATTTCAGGACAGTTTTCTTCTATGTAGAGAGATGAGGTCACACCCATATCGCCATGAAAGGCTGCTGCTATCTGCTGTTTTATGCTGGGTTGATTCGCTTTCCATCCAAATCGACCTAAGCTGACACGTTTATTAATATCGTCACGCACATAGTTTGGACGTCCATTTAAACCTTGTGCTTGCTGTGCTTTTGCAATCGCTAAGATGTCTGCTTCACTGACTGCTTCCAAATAGCCCATACCATATACAGCTTGGGTATTGCGAAGTGAAGTCATGACTTCACTACCTATCTCGCCAAAATTTGGTTTTTCTATACGGATTTTTGGTTTTCTGAGTTCTACCTTGGAACCATCACCTAGCGTAACGATTTCAGGTATCCACTCAATCATTAAGTCTGCTTCTGCAGGCTTGAGGTTTTCTTTCAGTCCTACATTGACTGCAAAGACTTGTAGCTGATCACCATAATGTGGATGCGGCTTAGGTCCACCATCCGCACCTTCACCAGGGATTGAAAGTTTTAATAATTGTTGGAATACGACCGCATCACCTGCATCATTAGTTCGTCCACGACCACCCTGCACATGACAACCTACACAAGAGTTAGCTAGAAAGGTGGGACCTAATCCCCATTCACCACCGAGTAAAGGAAATACCACCCAAGGTGCGCGAAATTGTTTTTCACCGGCTTTAAATTTTTGCAACTGCTCATGACTCAACCCTTGAACGGGTTGCATGTAAACCGCATTCGGAGCTATCGCTTTAGGAGAGGATTTAATAACTTGAGAGCTTGCATTTTTTACAAGCATACTTGCTGTCATCACTATGATGAAAGACATCAAGCAGAATAAGATTAATCGCATCTCACTTAGCTTCACGTGCCACGCTGGTTTCATCTTACCTTCCTTTATTCTCTACTCTCTCCACAACCTATTCTAAAAGCGCTAAAAAAATTTTGCTGAGCGGATTTAATAGTTGATAATTACTACATCAAAATCTTATAAGTCTCTCGCGAGACGAAAGCCTAATTGATGTGTTTTCATACTCTCCACTTCAGAATAACGATACGCTGCACGCGCAGTTGAAGGTCCATCTAACCAACCACCTCCACGCACCACACGCTTTTCGCATTTACCTTCATTTGCACGCACTGAGCCATCATCTGGCGCGCCTGCATAACCGGCTTGATGGCAGTCTTCTACCCACTCACGCACATTGCCTATCATGTCATGTAGACCGAAAGCATTCGCTTTGTACTTTCCACCTGCAATATTTTCAGCAGCACCGTCGTTACATAATACATGCGACCATACATAATTAGGATGAGCTTCTTTGCCTGCTTCATCATGTAAATTTGCGAACTCACAGGTTTTCTTTTTATCTTCATTACCTCCCCAGAACCAAGGCGTTTTAGTACCACCTCGTGCGGCATACTCAAATTCTGATTCACTCAGTAATCGATAATTTTTACCTGTCTTGGCTGATAACCATACTGCATAAGCTTTCGCTTCTGTCCACGAGATATTCACTGCAGGCAGATTACCTCTACCAAAACCTGCATCATCAGCCTTAGGACATTTACCATCTGCCACACAAGCATCCCATTGCGCAAATGAGGTCTCTAATCGTGAGACCGCAAAGGATTTAATTTTTACCGAGTGCTGAGGCTTTTCATCAGTATGCCCACTTTCTACTTTATCCGACCCCATCATAAATTCACCTGCTGGCAGTACGATCATTTCCGGACATTCTTTACAATCCGAAAATTTTGCACCAGCTTCTAATTTATCTGCTGCGACTACTCTTTCATTAAACAACATACTGACGAGTGCAATTAACAGCATCCACAGTATTGTTTTAGTACACATAATGATTTTCCTTAGCATCTGATAATCAAACTGATTCATACATTTATACCCCATGAGACGAAAAAGCCGACAGTCCTAAAACTGTCGGCAATCTCACACCGGGAGAGTTAAATCCTAAGTGAGAGACGGAACGGACCAACATGGCAACTCAATTCATTACCATTCACTCAACAACAGGATTAACATTTTTGTTCCATTTTGCAGGATTTATACTCAGGATCTTTTTCAACTTGTCCCTCGCACGCTTCTTTGACATTGATTTTCGCATTTCTACAAGCAGTGCCTAAGGCCACCATAGAATCTGTAGATGCGTTTTTCATGTCGCAAAAATAGTCTTGCTGTTTTTTAGCATCTGCACACGTACCAACCCGTGTTTTTTTCTCTTCATGATGATTCGCTAAAGAGATAGATACAGATCCAAATAAAAGCAAAAAAAGAAGGCAAATTGATTTCATATTTTTCATCATGATTCCTTTGCACTATGAAATTGGCAAACAGAAAAAAACGGATGCCGCTAGGGCATCCGTATTCTTGCTTAGCCTTGCTCGAACTCGCGACCGTCTTTTGCGATATAGCCATAAGCAGCATTACTACGCTCGCCGCCCATCGCTAAGTATTCAGCCTTCATCTTCGCAATCATGTCATGGTCAAATGATTTAACATCTGCCGCGATCTTCTGTGCATCGAGTTTGTAAAGCTTAGCGGAGTTAAGTCCAAAGATCTTGTTCTTAACAGTGCCACGGCCATCACCCAACTTGATTTTCCAGCCTTGCTTTTTCATGATGTCATCTGGGATTTCCAAACGACGCATTGCTTCGATCTGCCACTGTGGTGAACCGTACCAAACTGAGTCAGTACCCCAAACAACACGATCAGGACCCATTAAGTTGACTAACTGACCAACGAAAGCGGAGCAGAAACGTGGATCAGTCACAGCGGTACTCGCGAATACAGAACCGAGTTCTGCATACACGTTATTGACGCCGAACTTCTCTGGTATACGAGCCAAGTCGGTAGACCATTGGATGTATCCATCTTTTTCAAACTGCGCCATTTCCATGTCTGGTTTATCAGCCAACCATGGACGTAATGCAGCGTGATAGATCACAAAGTTCATTTGTGGCCAATCTTTCGCTGCTTTGCCCACATCATTTACAGTTGCGTTTTCCCATGTACCAGCAAACGCTTTTTCATAGTCACGTGGCATTAAGCCTTTGTGAATACAAATCGTATTGATACCAGCTTTAATGGCTTTTTCATAAAATGGATACATGAGTTTTTCATCATCTAAACGCCATGCATATTTAGAAGGACCAAATGGATCACCAATGGTGTAGGACTTCCATGACACTGGTTTCAATTCAGTGATGGCACGATCTACTTCATCCATCCAGTTTGGATATTTAGGTGTAATGATGGAGTGACCCAACATACGTACACTACCCGCCATCTTATTAACTGAGCGGCAAGCGTTTTGAATCGCATCATTGGAGAGTAACCACCAGTTAGGATCATCAAATGGCGCTCCAGAGAGTAGCGCTACAGTGGTATCACTATCCATGAAGATTTCTTTTAGATAGTTATCCATCTTATAGCGTGACAAGGTAGTAGGAATATTGCCAATATTTGGATTAACTTTGGCACCTTCAGCCCATTTAGTTAGACCTAACAAGCCTTCTTCTTTAAAGTCATCGCGAATAAAGTGAGTTTGATCATCAAAGATAAACTGACCTTTGTATTTTGCTTTGCGATCACCTGCTGCATCTAAATTCTTCGCTTCAGCTTCATCTACTTCAAACATCTTGCCGTAAACCTGATTCATGGCTAAGAATGCCGTTGCCATACCTGAAGAGGTAGCAAGGAACTGACGACGAGACATATTGTGACGTTTGGCTTCTTTATCAGCCATTTCTTTAATCAAAAACTCAACCTGCTTTTGTTTAGGCGTTTGCGGTAAAGGATTGTATTCACCGTTAGATACCATTTGGGTTGGAATCGGTGAACGGAACGCAGCTTCATCAGCATGTAAACACTCATCAAATTCGCGCTCTGTCATTGAGACGCCAAAAGGCCGTTGTTTGTCTGTCATTTCTGTCTCCTGTTTTATTATGTGCACATGTAACTAGGAAGATACTTTTTTTATAGAGCTAGCTCTGCTTAAATGATGCTTGCAGTTGTCGATCCATAAGCAAACCACTACAAAAACTTTGTAAAGATTTAGCAAAAATAAGTATTGCAATGACTGTGCCAGCATGAAAAAAATTGCTGCACTGCGAAGAATAAACAGAGAAAAAAAAGAATGTCTAGTTATTACAGTGAGTTGCGAAACATAGCTAAAAAAGGTGAAATGTGTCACTTACTATGTAACTGTAAACAAACTAACGGCTGTAAATACTTAGGTGTTTACACTTGTAAGCAGAGTGCTTACAAAGCATTCCAAAAATAACAACTCAGATGGGAGGCTTGACGTTATAGCGTTTCATTTTTTTATAAATCGTGACACGTGAAATGCCCATTTGCTGAGCAGCTGCAGTGACATTCCAACTACAGCCTCGCAACAAAGCAAGTAGGCGCGATTTCTCGTGCTCAAAGACAGAGTCTGCATCGACCGGCAAATCTAATTCTGAAAAGCGCTCTTTACTGAGTAAATACTCAGGCAAATCTGCAGCTGATATCAACTTCTCGCTAGAGACAGAAGTTGCAAATGCAATCACGTTATTGAGTTCACGCAGATTACCAGGCCAGCGATGTCGCATTAATATTTCACGTGCTTCTTTATCAAGTTCTGGTACAAAAGGACTCGCATTCTGTTTGGCATTGATTGCTAACACCCGATCAATCACCCATGCCATATCCTTACGATCACGCAGTGGTGGCAAAGTAAAATGCGCACCACATAAGCGATAGTACAAGTCATCGCGGAACAATCCAGCAACAACTAAATTCTCAAGATCACAATGCGTCGCAGCGACAACACGAATATTTACAGGCGCTGCTTGGGTAGCACCAATTGGTAAGACTTCACGTTCAGATAACACGCGCAACAAGCGAGCTTGTAATGGTTTAGGCATATCACCTATTTCATCAAGAAATAAAGTTCCGCCATCTGCTTCTTGAATTAAACCACGCTTACCCTTAGTTGCAGCACCAGAAAAACTCCCTGCTGTATAACCAAATAATTCACTCTCAATCAAGCTCTCAGGAATCGCAGCACAATTCACAGGGATGAATGGTCCATCGCGACGTTCACTGCTCTTATGTAAAGCTTTTGCAAAAAACTCTTTGCCACTACCAGTTTCACCGGTAATTAAAATACTAATCGGTGAATTCACTAATTTAGCAGCACGATCGATCTGTCTATCTAATGTCTTATCGCCACCCGACAAAGCAGCAAGTGGAGCAGGTACGACCATTTCAGCTTTACCCGCATGGCTTCCTGCTAGTACTTTAGTGGGTGCGAGTGCAGAAACAAATAATAATTTTTGTGAACCATGTATGCGAACGGCACGCCTATCAGCAGGTTTAGCAGAAACAAATCGTGGCAATTCATTAACTTCTAAATTTAATATTTGATTGATTGAACGTCCAATTAAATTAGTTTCACCATCTTCGCAAAACAGTAGTTGGGCACGACGATTATGTCCAATTATTTTTCCTGCTTCATCAACTGCGACTAAAAACTCAGGATCGACTTCTAAAAATTCAGGCGCGAGAGATAAACGTAATATCCAATCTTGCGTAAATCGATGTAAAAAATGTGCATTCTCAATTTGATGTGCAAACATTTTCACTAACTGTAGTGCTAAATGCTGACTCTCTTTATGATGTGGTGATGTGAGCGCTGATATATCTAATACTGCTTTCAATTTACCCAAAGGATCAAAAATTGGCGCAGCCGTACAAGTTAGTGGAATGTGTGTTGCATCAAAATGATCATTCAAATGCACAGTTAAAGCTTCACCCGTGGTGATGCAAGTACCTACACCACAGGTACCTGCCACCATCTCATTCCAATTTGATCCTAGATATAAA
>JACCDP010087502.1_pt1 | contig 14074 bp, 13 predicted proteins | sample 7445841 | NCBI WGS metagenome assembly JACCDP01 (sample SAMN15323441, study PRJNA562643) | freshwater metagenome | isolation source: river surface water | place: USA:Blue River Watershed | collected 2017-08-17
ATAAATTTTTTCATTGCAAACCCTCCACGGATGATGTTTTGACCTATGTACATCATAACATTTAAAGAGGAATATTTATAGAATATTTCAAGAGTTTTTTCCGTGATATTTTGTATGACAAAAAGAAAATTTCTTGCAAGTTAATCTTAATTATCGCTATAATATAAAAGCGTTGCAGGTGTAGTTCAATGGTAGAACACAACCTTGCCAAGGTTGATACGCGGGTTCGATTCCCGTCACCTGCTCCAAGCAACTGCATTGAAACGCTGAATGATTAATGCTTCACCAGCGAACACGAATATAATCAAGAAAAAGGAGGAAGAAAAGTATGCCAAACAACTTAAGAGTAAAATTAAAAAAAGGTACTAGCAAAGGTATCGGAAAAAAGCATAAGAAGAATTAGTTGGTCCTTATCAAGTTAAAAAGAGATTATTAGACCATTAATACCTCCAATTGGAGGTTTTTTTGTATCTTAATGGCATGTTATCGAAACTTACCTAGTTTTTTTAAATTTTAAACACTTAGATTTGAATATAATAATGCTATGAAAATAAAATTCATTCATTCCTCAACAAAATTGGAACCCGAGGTGACAATAGAAGCACCAGAGGGCCATCCAGATATTGAACGACTCAAAACCTTTCTTGTTGAATCACAAGGAACAGTGATTGGTAAAAAAAACGATCGCCAGTTCCGTATTCCACTCGTCGACATATACTATTTTGAAAGTCAGGATGAACAAACCATTCTCTTCACCAAAAATGATAGTTTTGTTATCACTGAAAAATTGTATGAGATAGAATCCTGGGGCGATCCATTTATCCGTGTAAATAAGAGCACGATTATTAATTTCCATTTTCTAAAGAGTTTCCGACCCTTACTTAACAGTAAGTTAGAGGCGATGCTAGACAATGGAGATTTAATCGAAGTAAGTCGCTTGTATTTAAAAGTAATCAAATCAAAATTAGGAGCATTGAAAAAATGAAAAAAATATTAAAAGGGTTCTCAACGCTTTACACTTGGGTATCACTGATTATGGGAGTTTTAGCAATTTTAACTAATATTCTTCCTCGAGTTGAAGGTCAAGTTTTCTTAATGGAATTTTTTCTAGGTTCACTAATTATTTCTATCCTTATCCATTTTGCGATTAAGATTTATCAATTCAAATGGGGAAGTGGCTTCATTAGCATCTTTGTATCGTTGCTTCTGATTCTTCCGATTGCGCCAATGATAAGAATCATTTATTCTCCGGTTTTATCAAGGCTAGTTAGCTTGGTTTACATCGTGATGTTTATTTATTTAATCGTATACACAATTACGATTACAGTTCAACACGGGCAAAACAAAAAAATAACTGAAGATTTGAATGCTTTAATTAAAGAAAAAAAATCAAAAAAATAAAGATCACTTAATCTTTTTATTCTTGATATTCATATCATTAATGTCAATAACAGCTTTATCAAGAATTTGTGATTTAAAGGGTGGTGTTTCTCGACTTTCAATTGCATCAAGCAATCTAGGAAATTGTCTTATATTAACAATGAATTGATTGTCTTCACTAACAGGAATGCGATTAATCATCGCGTCATTATTAACTAAGATAACTGAAATGAAGAGGGTGGGATCTAATCCCGTTACCATAATAAGTTTTTCAATACGTTGGCGATTCAGTATAAATGGATTAGGGATATAACGATATTTGGGTTCTTGATATTTATATTCATAATAAGACCATTCTTTATCGCTTCCTTTACCAAGCAATCCACCTTGGAAATATAAATCTTTAATTGCATAAATATATTTATTTCCAAATACAAGATGGTCAATAATCACATCGCGATTGCCCGGTAATTTAACTTTGACTTGAGGTATCAGATAAAAATCTTTTTCCAAAACATACCGGTGAATTTTCTCATTAAATATCTTATGAAGATTTCGAATCGCGTATTGGCGTTTAAAGAATGGTATGAGTAAAAATGTAATTGAAACCAATATAAAAGTTCCCAGTAAGGTAATAATCGTAAGTTGTAAATTCGTTAAATTGCCGATATTCATGGCGCGATTTCTAAGGCGACTTCAAGCATTTTCTTCAAACCAACTTCGCGTTGTTCTGCAGTAAGAATTTCTTTGTAATGAAAGGAATCAGACACCGACATGATTGCTAAAGCTTGCTTACCTAATCTAGCAGCATTGGTATAGAGTGCATATGCTTCCATTTCAACACCAAGCACACCCAAGGCTTCCCATTTTTTCCATTTATCTGGATCAACATCGTAAAAAACATCGCTACTTAAAACATTTCCAACGTGGAAGGGTAATCGATGATCACGACAAGTCTTGACAGCGTGTTCCACTAAGTTATAACTTCCTAAAGCTGAAAAAGTTCCATTTCGAAGTTGGAATTGACTTGCCCAATTACTATCCGTGCTTGCGCCTTGGGCAATCAAAATATCGTAAAGTTTTGCGTGTTTAGTGTATGCACCTGTGGTCCCAACTCGAATGATGGTTTCAACACCAAAACTTGAGTAAAGTTCATGAGAATAAATGCCCATACTCGGCATGCCCATACCTGAGGCCATAATTGAGACGCGTTTACCTTTATATAGACCGGTAAAACCAAACATATTTCTTACCGCGTTCACTTGCTTAACATCTTTTAAAAACGTATCGGCAATAAACTTCGCACGCAAAGGATCACCCGGCATTAATACCGTTTTTGCAAAATCCCCTAATGTCGCTTGAATATGAGGTGTGGCCATGGATGATTCTCCTTGGATGAGCTGCTTTTATCTTAACACACCAAACTTGTCATACCACAGCGAATTTCAATCTGCACGTTTTGAATTGATGACCCAAGTTTTAATTTTTTTAATCATGTTTTTAAAGGAGGAAAAATCTTTTAATTTCCATTCCCAATTTGGTGAACCAATCGTTCCTGGAACGTTCATTCTAGCAGCATCATCGAATGACAATAAATCTTGCATTGGTAATATCGCGTATTTCACAGGACTATCAAGTGTCAATTGAACCAATTTTTCAGCAACGGTTCCAGAATATGGTTTTAAGAAAATGGCTAATTGATTTTGTGAGGCTAGTTTAAGAGAAGCATACCAACCCATTGTCGTTTGATTGTCATGGGTACCGGTGTATGCTACTGAGTTTTCAACAAACGTTGGTGAAATCGGCTTTGGCATCTGACCAGTTCCATCAGGATAAATGGGGAATTCAAATTGGAAAATTTTCATACCTGGTAAGTGATAATGGTCTCTTAGTTGTAATACCTGAGGTCGTAAATCTCCAAGATCCTCAGCGATAATATTGATGTTTGGTAAACGATTATAAATCGTATCAAACAAAGCATAACCAGGAGCTTCAATCCACGCACCTTCAACCGCAGTAGGACAGGTTGCGGGAATTTTCCAATACGTATCAAAAGCCCGGAAATGATCAATACGGATAATATCAAATAAAGTGGCGTTAAATCCTAACCGGTCAATCCAAAATTTAAATCCATCTTTTTCCATGACATCCCATCGATAAAGGGGGTTACCCCATCGTTGACCCGTTTTTGAGAAATAATCAGGAGGAACACCAGCAATGTGGGTCGGTTCTCCATCACTGGTAATCATAAATTGTGATTGATTCATCCAAACATCGATCGAATCAATACCCACATAGATTGGAATATCGCCAACGATTTGAATCCCTTTACGATTGGCATAATGTTTTAAGGCATAAAATTGTTGAAAAAGTAAGTATTGAATCATTTGATGATATTGAATTCGTGGTAAGTATGGTGATAAATCAATCGCTTTGTTTTTGACATATGATTTAAATTCTTTTTGCCAAGTTGTCCACATTTGTAATTGATGCAATTCTTTGAAAGTCACAAAAATGGCGTACATTTCAACCCAAGGATTTTCCTTTAAGAAGTTTTGATAGGCAGCGTTAGGTCTAAATTTTTTAAAAGCTTGTTGATAATATTTACTCTTATATTGCCTAACTTCATCGTAGTGAACTTTGCTTTCAAGCGCTTTGAAAGGCTTTGGTTTTTGAATCAGACCTTGATCATAAAGTAGATCTAGTGATAAATACAGTTCATCCATTGCTTTTGAAGAATAAGGTTGGTAGGGTGAGTTACCATATCCTAAGGGATTTAATGGTAATACCTGCCAGAGTTTCATGTTAGTATTGACAAGTAAATCAATAAATTCATAGGCTTCTTTGCCAAAGTCTCCGATGCCATATCGTGATGGTAGAGAAGAAAATGCTAGTAAAACTCCTGAAGTACGCATAACCGTCACCCCTTTATTTTCCATTCAAATTATACCGATAATTTAGGAAATTTTAGCAATAAAAAAACCATTGGATGAACAATGGTTTTTCAATTCAATTTGGTTTAAATAATGGTTTTTTGCGTTTCTCGATCAAATAAGTGAGCTTTTTCTAAATTGAGTACAAGGCGAATGCTATCGCCGATGCGATAAGTGTGTAATGCATCAATTTTACTGATGAGGTTGTTACCTGCTAAATCGGTATGAATAATATATTCATGCCCTAATAATTCGGCAACCTTAATCGTACTCTTTAAAATTGCTGTAGGATAAAGTTTTTCTAATGCAGGATCTTCTCGGTGGGAATCTTCTGGACGAATGCCAAAGACCACTTCTTTATTTTCATAAGACTTTAAAGCTTTTTTAAATTTTTCAGGTAGTTCTACTTTTAAGCCATCTGCAAAATGAATATGACCATCTTTGTATTTCACATCCATTAAATTCATCGCGGGTGAACCGATGAAAGCGGCGACGAATAAATTGGCTGGATTGTTATAAATTTCAATAGGTGAACCAATTTGCATCACATATCCACCCTTCATGACCACAATTCGACTTGCCATCGTCATCGCTTCCGTTTGGTCGTGGGTAACATAAATCGTCGTAGCACCAATACTTTCGTGGAGTTTAATGATTTCAGCACGCATTTGTACACGAAGCTTAGCATCAAGGTTTGATAAAGGTTCATCCATTAAAAACACTTTTGCATTTCTAACAATGGCTCGACCTAAAGCAACACGTTGACGTTGACCACCAGAGAGTTGTTTTGGTTTACGATCTAATAACTTTTCAATTTCAAGAATCTTAGCGGCGCGATAAACGCGTTCGCGGATTTCTTCTTTATTAATGTGGCGAATTTTTAAACCGAATGCTAAGTTATCAAAAACTGTCATATGTGGATAAAGAGCATAAGATTGGAACACCATGGCAATATCACGATCTTTGGGTGGGGTATCATTTCGTAATGTACCATCAATATAAAGTTCACCATTGGTAATGTCTTCAAGACCAGCAATCATCCGAAGCGTCGTGGATTTACCACAGCCGGATGGACCAACAAGGACAATAAATTCCTTGTCTTTAACTTCTAAATTAAAATCAAAAACCGCTTGAACCTTATTATCATAGACTTTATTAATATTCTTCAATACAACTTCTGCCATTGTTTTATTCTCCTTAGGAAAAATTATAGCAAGGTAAGTTTATCATGATTTGTGCATTGTGCACAAATCAACCTTGTTTAATTAATAGTTTTTCAATCAAAGTAAAAATAAGCGCATGGTCGTGCTGGCGAATATCTAGACCCGTTAAATTAACAAATTGATTAAGGCGATAGGCAAAGGTGTTGCGGTGGACATAAAGTCTTTCGCTGGCAATGGTCGCCTTTAAATCACTAGCTAACAACATGGAGGCAGTTTGCATCAAATGCCGAGGTACTTGAGAAAATTCTTCAGCAATATAAGGCGTAAGGGCTTGATTACCATCAAAGATCAATTGCAGCATCAAATCACCGAGACTATCAACTTTACCTGGATTTTTTTTTATCGCTAATCGAGAAGCGTATTCTCCTAAAGCATGCAAGCGGTAAGATTTTAATAGATGGAATTTTAAATTGTATTCTTGTTGGAATGTATCTAAAAATGTTTGAAGATTTGTTCGACTATCTTGATTTGTAAAAAAAGCCGTTTGATCTTTATGTAATCGATGCCAGGTAATCGGTTGACCTAACACATCTTTGATGATTTTACGAAAAGGGTCATCTGTAAAGGGAGATTGGCAGATCAAATAATAGCAAATATCTGTTTTCATTCAACTTCAAAAAGGTAGGCTTCAAATGGCCTTAAAACAATATTTAATCCACGTTTTTCAATGGTTGGATAATTATGTAACAATACAGCATTAATGACGCGATGAACCTTAAATTCAACTTCATACGATCTAAAATTACTTACGACCATAAGGGAAGGTCTACCTTCGTGTATGTAAGCAAAAACATCAGGATTTAAGGAATCGACCAAACTCAAAGGTCCTGCTAATACGGTCTCCATGACTTTCGGGGTTTTTCGCAATGCAATAGCCTTACGATAAAAATTAAAAATCGATTTTGGATCTGATTTTTGCTTTGCTAAATTGACTTCCCGATAATTTCCGTTGACCTGAATGGAGGGTTCAACAGTGGAAAAACCTGCAAAAGCTTCATCACTCCATTGAAATGGGGTTCTAGCATTCACTCTTGAAGTCCGTCTTAAAAAGCGAAGGATGCTAGCTTCATCCATTCGATCTGCCGCTTGTTTTGCATATTGGAGGGCAGAAACATCCTTAAACTGGGTTAACTTTTCATAGTCGACATTACTCATACCGATTTCTTCACCGTTATAAATAAACGGTGTGCCATACAAAAACAATAAAGTGGTTGCCAGCATCGTTGCAGATTCTTTTCGGTAACGGATGGAACCATATTGGGAAAGCACGCGAGGATGATCATGATTTAACCAATATATCGGCAATGAAGCTTGCGGTAAAACGCTTTGATACCACTTCATGAAATTTTGTTTTAATTGAACCACATTTGTCGTAATTTCATGGTCAGCTTTATGATCGGAACCAAACGCACCATTTTCCCAACATGTATCAAAGTTAAATACCATGTTTAAGAATCCTGTTTGTGGATGAATATATCGTAATGACATCTCAGGGGTTACCCCACCCCCAACTTCACCAATTGTCAATGCTTCGGGATATTTCATTAATACTTCGGTCTTAAATTCTTTTAAGTAGTCAAAGACTCTTGGTAATGAAGAAAATTTAGTCGCATCAAGAACCAATCCATCTGCATCAACGGGTAAAGTAGAATTGGTGAACGTTAAATCCTTCGCTAAATGAGCCAAGGCATCAAGTCTAAAACCATCGACGCCAAAATCTAGCCAAAATTTAGCCACATCATACATATCCTGTCGCATCGATTTATTTTCCCAATTTAGATCAGGCATTTTCTTTGAAAAAATTTTTAAGTAATATTGTTTAACAGTATCGTCATAATGCCAGGCACTATCGGAAAAATAACCACGCCAATTGGTTGGAGGTAATATCTTTCCTTCTTCTGTTTTTTTAGGATCCTTCCAAATGTAATATTGATGGTATTTTGAATATTGATTTTTTCTTGCTTCCATAAACCATCGATGCTCGTCACTGGTATGGTTTAAGACTAAGTCAATGATGATGCGAATACCAATACTATGTGCCTCTTTTAGTAAAGCGTGAAAATCTTCTAACGTACCAAACATGGGGTCGACCTGTAAATAGTCTTTAACGTCATATCCATAGTCATCCATGGGTGATACAAAAAAAGGACAAATCCAAAGAAGGTTTACACCTAATTGATGGAGATGAGGTAATTTCAAACGGATACCATTAATGTCGCCGATTCCATCATGATTGCTATCATAAAAAGATCGTGGATAAATTTGATAACCGATTGCCTCTTGCCACCATGGCCTTGGCTTATTCAAAGTAAGTTTCTCCTCTTTGCGCATCGGCAATCATCTTTAGTAAATCATGACGTTCAATTTTGAAAGATAAATTTTTGGGTAGTCGATTCGTTGGAAAAAACTTTACCTCAGTAATTTCATGACCAAATGGTTTTAAAGCTCCTTTTAGGGCGCCTTTAAAAACTAGCACATATTGACTTTGAGATTGCCCGTGATGAACAAAATCAAAATGATATACTCCACTTAAATGACTAACGACCACATCCGCTCCTGCTTCTTGCATACATTCTTTTTGAATCGCTTCCACAGGGCTCTCGAATAAATCTGCCCATCCACCTGGTAATGTATATCCATGATCGACTTTCTCTTTTACAAGTAAAATCTCCTGTTTTTGATTAAAAATTATCATTCTTACCGATACATTAGGAGTTGGGTAGATATCACGATCAAAATATTGCGGTCGATTGAAATTGACATGGGTGAAGTGTTTTAACATCTTTGTAGAAAGTTCGCTTAGTTCATGATAATTTTCTAGCGCGTAAGCATCTTTAGAATAGGTTAAACCAATTTTACTTATGGCTTGAACTTTGAGAATAAATTCATAAAAAGCTAGGTTTTTTTTCGATTTCATTGCCTCTATTTTACTCTAAATTTTACAAGAATTTACTATATATAATTTTTAAAAAATGATATTGTAATTTTGTAGGAGGAATTAATATGATTCTGACCGCCATAGATTTGCAATTAGTCGGCATCATTTTATGGGTAGTAGTGTTTTTTGTCGCCGTCATTGTTGAATCTCTTGAACCGCAACTTGTATCACTTTGGTTTGCCGGTGGCGCTTTGATTGCATTATTATTTGCTACTTTATTTCAAGTTGGCATTGTTTGGCAAATACTTATCTTTACGTTAGTGAGTGTTATCTTACTTATCTTAACAAGACCCTTCGTAAAGAAAGTGACAAATCGTCCAACAATTCCAACCAATGCAGACGCCTTAGTTGGTCAAGACATTTTGATTGAAAAAGGATTTGGTCCTAAATTGTCAGGAATGGGAATGCATGGAGATGTTCGTTGGAAACTCATCACGCAACAAGATGTCACCTTTAAAGTTGGAGAATATGCCACAATTCAAGCAATTCATGGTAACAAATTAATCGTTACCAAAAAGAAAGAAGGAAAATAACATGACTTTATTCTCATCTGCAGCAGGCGTTGGATTATTCTTTTTAGGCATAATCTTTTTTGTACTGCTGATTATTTTAATTCGTTCGATTGTCATTGTTTCTCAAGGAACTACTGTCATTGTGCAACGATTAGGTAAATACCACAAAACCCTATCGGCAGGTATTCATATTATTGTTCCAGTCATTGATTCAAAAGTTGCGACAATTTCATTAAAAGAAAGAGTCTATGATTTTCCACCACAACCTGTGATTACCAAAGATAACGTCACGATGCAAATCGATACGGTGGTCTATTTCCAAGTCACGGATCCAAAACTCTTTACATATGGCGTTGAACGTCCATTGTCTGCGATGGAAAATTTAACAGCCACAACTTTACGTAACTTAATTGGTGATCTTGAACTTGATGAAACGTTAACCTCTCGCGATCGTATTAACCATAAAATGTGGGAAACCTTAGAAGAAGCGACTGATTCATGGGGTATTAAAGTCAATCGTGTTGAATTAAAGAACATTATTCCACCCCGCGATATTCAAGAAGCGATGGAAAAGCAAATGCGCGCCGAACGTCAAAAACGTGAAGCCATTCTTGAAGCGGAAGGTAAAAAACAAGCGGCAATCTTAACTGCAGAAGGTGAAAAAGAATCTGCCGTTTTAAGAGCACAAGCTGTTAAAATCAAAAAGATTACCGAAGCGGAAGGGGAAGCGGAAGCGATACTAAGAATCTTTGAAGCACAAGCCAAAGGTGTTGAACTAATCAACCGTTCAAAACCCGATGCAGCCTTCTTAACATTAAAGGGTTTTGAAGCTTTAGAAAAAGTTGCCAATGGAACTGCTACTAAGCTTATCATTCCTTCTGAAATTCAAAACGTTACTGGTTTAATTGCTTCCCTCAAAGAAGTGATCACCGATGAAAAACCTGTCGTTAAGAATAAAAGCGAATAGTTTCTAATAGGCTAAAATAAAAAACCTCTAAGATCTCCTAGAGGTTTTTTTAATGGGTTTATTCTACGGTAACGGATTTAGCTAAATTTCTTGGTTTATCGATGTCACGACCGAGAAATAAAGCAGCATAGTAAGAAAGATATTGTCCCACCATGGCCTTAATTAATGGAGATAAATATACTTTTGTATTACTGGTAACAAAAGCATCATCTTCTTTTGCCAAAGCTAAATTACTAATCACAAAAACTTTAGCACCGCGGGCTAAAACTTCTTGTAAATTAGAGCGAATGGCAGCAGCGGTAATTTGATCGGAAACAAAAGCAATCACAGGTACATCTTCTTTAATTAAGGCAATTGGACCATGTTTCAATTCACCACCGGGTAAACCTTCTGAATGAATATAGGTAATTTCTTTAAGTTTTAATGAAGCTTCAAGGGCCACATCAAAATCGAATCCCCTACCTAGGAAAAAAACATTTGGTTGATTAGCAATGGATTCAGCGATGGTTTTAATTTCAAATTTTGCGCCAATCAAATTTTTCATCGCCTTGATGGATTCAATTAAATCGGTGATGATTTCGGTATTGCTAATCATTGCTGCTCGTAAGATTGCAAGTAAGGCAACTTGAGCAATATAAGCTTTGGTCGAGGCAACGGCAATTTCCATCCCTGCATAGAGCAAGAGGGTAAAGTCACTCGCCCGATCAAGCGAAGATCCTTTCGTATTGGTGATCGTTAGGATGGGACTACCTTGTTGTTGAATAATGTTGACACAGCGAATTAAGTCAGCAGTTTCACCACTTTGAGAGATGAAAATGAATAATGGATTTTTCCCCTTAACTTCTGGGTAATAGGCAAATTCAGAAGCAATATACACCCGACTGGTTTTGCCAATAGATTCAAAATATCGTCGACCGACTAAAGCAGCATGATAACTGGTGCCACATGCTAAGAAGATAATTTGATCGGCTTGTTGAAGTTTTTGAATAAGAACGTCATCAAGTTGAAATTTATTTCCAATGACATAATTATCAATGATTCTTTGAATAACTTCCGGTGATTCTTCAATTTCTTTAAGCATGTAATGAGGGTAGCCATTGAGACCGATATCCGTTACCTTAATATCAGTTTGATGAAAGACAAGTGGTTTTTCTTCATTCGGATCAAGGTGCTTTACGACCACCTCTTTTTGGGAAATGAAACCATATTGGTAATCATCGAGAATGTAATACGACATTGCATAATCTAACATCGGGACATAATCTGAGGCAAGATAATTAGTATTTTTACCCTTACCAATCACTAATGGTGAATGTAATTTTGCAAAATAAACTTTGGAATCATCACCTTTAAAGAGAATCGCTAAGGCATACGATCCTTCTAATTCTTCTAACGTGTGTTTGATTGCCGTTAAGGGATCATGCTTAGAATCTTTTTGATAATGCATTTCCATTAAATTGGCAATCACTTCTGTATCCGTTTCAGATTGAAACTTAAATCCTTGATTTTCAAGTTTCTTTTTCAGCATTCTAAAATTATCAATCACCCCATTGTGGACGATCGTAAAATATGATTTTTGTGAAGTATGGGGGTGAGAATTTACAAAATTAGGTTCACCATGGGTGGCCCAACGTGTGTGACCAATGCCAGCAGAGCCATGCATGGTGGCAGGAACCACTTTGCTTAAATCATCAATCCGACCAGGTAAACGAAAAACTTCAATTTTTTCCTTGGTTAAAAAAGCAGTTCCAGCCGAGTCATATCCTCGATACTCTAAGCTTTTCAAACCATGTAATAAATAATCTCTTAATTTTGTTTCGCCGACAGTTCCAACGATGCCACACATTCCAATAAGACCCCCTTAATTGATAAAAGTGTTCTCGATTAACGATACGACTTCTTGAACATACTTGTCACATTGCTGGGGTTCCAATGCTTCAACCATGACGCGAATCAATGATTCTGTACCCGAAGGTCGAACCAAAATGCGTCCATGTTGTCCAAGTTGTTTTTCTATATCCTTGATTAAGTTAAGGATTGCAGGATGAGCCATAACTTCTAGTTTATTGCTCACAGCAATATTCTTTAAAACTTGCGGATACTGTTTAAATGATACCATAAGTTCTGATAAAGATTTTGATGTGGATTGGAGAATATTAAGTAACTTAATTGCAGTAAGTAAACCATCACCCGTATTTAATTCATCTAAAAAAATGACATGGCCAGACTGTTCGCCGCCTAATATAAGTTTTTCCTTTTTTAACGCGGCTTGAACGTATTTGTCACCGACGTTGGTTTCTATATATTCAATACCTTGATCTTGTAAAGCTTTCTTAAGACCAAAATTGCTCATCTGCGTAATCACAACTTTTCTCTTAATATTTTTTCGTGTGGAAAATAGATGCAAGCTATTTAAATAAATCAAGGCATCCCCATTGACTTCTTTTCCATCTCCTGTCACTGCAATCAGCCGGTCAGCATCTCCGTCAAAAGCAAATCCCAAATCAAATGTTCCTTTTTGAATTTCCGTTTGCAAAGAATTTAAATGAGTGGCACCACATTGGTCATTGATGTTTGTGCCATTAGGTTGGTGATGAATGAAAGTTGCTTGCACGCCAAGCTTGTCAAATAAAGTCTTAGCGATGGAGGAAGCTGAACCATTCGCAGTATCAACCAAAATCTTTAATTTACGATTTTTAGACTCATAACGTTTTGTTAAAAATTCAATATATTTGATCGGATAGTCTTTGGATTGAGGATCAATGCAACCGATTTCTTTACCCGTTTTTGATGGAAGGTAATCGCTTGGTGAATCTAGATAATGTTCAATCGCTAATTCAATATCACCATTTAGCTTTTCACCTTCATGATTAAACAATTTTATCCCGTTATCATAATATGGATTATGACTGGCAGAAATCATCACCCCAAAACCTTTTTTCGTTTGTTGTAAAAAATAGGAAATAGCTGGCGTGGTAACAACGCCCAAATCAATGATACGGGCTCCAGATGCTATCGCTCCTGACATCAAAGCGTTGGCAAGTAAAGGTGAAGAAATACGAGTATCTTGTCCAACAAAGATTGATTCAGATGTTTTTAAAATCGAACCTAGATAACGACCAATCTTATATGCATGATTTGCATTTAATTGTTCACCAACAAACCCGCGAAACCCATCCGTTCCAAAATATTTTCCCATTAATTATTTTCAAAATGAGGCCTGTTCTCTATATAGTTGGCTAAAGTTTGCTTAAACGTATCCAAATAAACAGGCTCAAGTTGACCCCCATAGGTTAAAGACAAGCGACCAGTTTCTTCTGAAACCACAATCGTCACTGCATCGGTGGCTTCAGAAATACCGATGGCAGCTCGATGACGCGATCCTAATTTTCCTAAAACAGGTTTGGTTGTGGGTTGATAATATACATTAGCAGCAAGTATAAAACTACCGCGAATAATAACTGCACCATCATGTAACCTGGTGCCAGGATAAAAAATTGTGGTTAACATTTCTGAAGTTAAAGGTGCATTTAAGACTACGCCATTCTTCGTAAAATTATCTAGTTTTGTGGTTCTTTCAATCGTGATTAAAGCGCCAATTTTATTTTTGGACATAAATGAAACCGCATCATAAATGAGTTCATAAATCATTTCTTTATCGTAATTGATGACACCAACAACGTTTTGATTCTTTCCGAAACGGAACATGGAATCAATTTTCGCTTTTAATTCTGTCGCATTCAAAACCACAAACACATTAACAAGAATAATAAATAATGTGATAAGTGTGATGGTTAAAAAAGAGAAACTTTGAAAAAAATAACTGACTAAAATTGTAAGCGATAAAAGTAAAAATAAAATGCCATAACCTTTTCTTCTAACAAAGGTAAAAATGTAAAAACTTAATGCTATTAAAAAAATTCCACCCAGCGAAAAATCAATCCATTCTAACACTGTAAAAAATAAATAAGATACATTCATGGGACTCACCTTTCTAATTTTAGCAAAGTTTTTTGATTTTGAATAAAAAAACTGCGTTTCCGCAGTTATTTTCATTTCTGGTGGATGCTGAGGGGATCGAACCCCCGACCTTCTGTACGTCAAACAGATGCTCTCCCAGC
>JACCDP011040439.1_pt1 | contig 14068 bp, 8 predicted proteins | sample 7445841 | NCBI WGS metagenome assembly JACCDP01 (sample SAMN15323441, study PRJNA562643) | freshwater metagenome | isolation source: river surface water | place: USA:Blue River Watershed | collected 2017-08-17
GGCGTTGATTCGTAGGTATAGAGTGATTTGATTTCTGCTTCGGATAATGCACGGTTATAAATGCGAAGGTCGTCTATGAGACCCTTGAAAAAGCGTGCGCCTGTGTTGTCAGAATAGATGCCCATTCCAATTGTCACAGGCATTGCGGATGTTGGGATACTTGGAGAACCGGTCCAACCGCTGTTTGTCACAATTGTTCCATTCAAATACAAAGTGCCACCCAACTCATCAAATACACAAACAGCATGTTTCCAGTTACTAAGACCTTGCGGTGCACTGCGAAGACCAAGTTGATCATCGCTGTTTACATTTCCGATCGAGCCGTAATACCAACTAAGAATATACGATGCATTTACCCCTAAAGACCAACCGTTAGCTGATGCTTGATAATATTTACTGACAATCGGAATATCCCAGCCATAGTCAGTGCCGATTTTCACCCACACCGATACCGTTAATGGAAGCGTATTGAACTGAGAGCTTGAATCACTGTCGAATTCTATGCTACTGGAAGTTCCATTAAAATCTCCGGATGCCGATTTAGTTCCAAATCGATTTGTGGAGTAGCTTATATTTTTTGAAGTTTCAGTTATATGGGTATCACTGTAATCGCGAGTGTTTCCATTAAATGGATAATATGCCACCAAACCATTCGTGAGGAACGCTGGTTGCTGGGCCGCAACTGGCGGAGCCATCAGGATCGCCGCCATCGCCCCCATCAGGTAGCAGGCGATTCGGAGAATCCGACGCAGAAAAAGGGGCAGACAGGTTGTCATCAGGTGGGGAGTTGGAGATGCCAAGCAAGGCGGTTGCTTGGCGGACATTGGTGGGAAGGTCTCATCCCCGTGCGGCGCTGAATAGGGGAGAAATCTTAGGGAAACAGGAAATATTTCGTAACGGGCAGGTCGGTATGATCGGGGTCCGCGGCGGTTTACAACTGTACCCAAGTGCATGTTTCCCCCCGCCTAATAGACGAGGCTGAGGTGATTGATAGCCCCGGATTAATCCTCGCCGAAGGCCGAGTCCCTCATCGCGGGCGCGTCGCGGGCTTTGTGCCTCAAGACGGCTTCGTCTCCTTCCGTTCCAATGAGCCACGCCGCCCAATCTGTAAACCTCAATAACCAGCCGACCGCGAAGCCCCTGTCTCCCGACGAGCTGGGCCAACTGGCGCAACGACTGGCTGGACGCCCATCCGAGGCGGATTGGGCGCAGTTGATAACACAGATCGTTGAAGGCTTTTACGCCGGTTCTTGATGCTATCCCACCGCTTCCTCGAGTCGGCGACATCGTGCGTTGGAGCGACATCGGGAGTCAGCGAGTCCCCTCCCTCCGTGCCCATGTCGACAACCCCGGAGCGGCAGCGGGATGGGTCCGTAGCCCGCGTTGGAAGCGATCACCCTCTCCCCGCGCGCGCAGCGCGAAAGCCGATCCTCCCCCGAGCTTCCTGTCGGGCGCAGGACCCATCCCGCGGAGCCCATGCCAACCAACCACACACAGCAGCTATTCCCCTCCCTCGGTGTCCATGTCGACAACCCTAGAGCGGCAGCGGGATGGGTCCGTAGCCCGCGTTGGAAGCGATCACACCCTCCCATCGCGCACAGCGCGAAAGCCGATCCTCCCCCGAGCTTCCTGGCGGGCGCAGGACCCATCCCGCGGAGCCCATGCCAACCAACCACACAGAGCAGCGAGTACCCCTCGGCACCTACGCCAACAACCCCTTGATAACCTCCCCGGCGATGTCCGTGAGCCGGAAATCGCGGCCTTCGAAGCGGTGCGTGAAGCGCGTGTGCTCGATGCCCAACAGGTGAAGCATCGTCGCGTGCAAATCGTGCACATTCACCGGATTCTCCACGATGTTGTACCCAAAGTCGTCCGTACGACCATAGACCTGCCCCGGCTTGATGCCACCACCCGCCATCCAGAGCGAAAAACACCGAGGGTGATGATCGCGACCAAAACTGTTCGCACTGATATCCCCCTGCGAATACGCCGTGCGCCCGAACTCACCACCCCAAATCACCAACGTATCATCCAGCATCCCCCGCGCCTTCAGGTCCTGAATGAGCGCACCACTGGCCTGATCCGTATTGCGAGTCTGCGCCTTGATACCATCCGGCAAACCACCGTGGTGATCCCAGTCCCGATGACACAACTGGATGAACCGCACCCCCCGCTCCGCCAATCGGCGCGCCAGAAGACAATTGTTCGCAAACGACGGCTTGCCAGGCTGCGCACCATACGACTTCAGCACCGACTCCGGTTCCGTCGACAAATCCACCAACTCCGGAACACTCGTCTGCATCCGGAAAGCCAGCTCATAGCTCTCGATGTGCGAAGCAATGTCCGGATCCCCCAGAATCCCCAACCGCTTCCGATTGAGCGCCTGCATCGCATCCAAGAGCTGCCGACGCGAATCCCCACTCATGCCCGGCGGATTCGACACATAAAGCACCGGGTCACCCTGACTGCGCAATTGCACCCCCTGGTAGTTCGCAGAAAGGAACCCATTGCCCCAATACCGCGCCTGCAACGACTGCCCACCACTGCCGCTCACCAACACCACATACGACGGCAAATTCGCGTTTTCCGACCCCAGTCCATAGGCGATCCACGAACCCATCGTCGGTCGGCCCGGCTGCTGATTGCCCGTACCGAAGAACGTCACCGCCGGATCGTGGTTGATCGCATCCACATGCATCGTGCGAATCAGCGCAATGTCATCGGCCACCGCGCCAATACCGGGCATCAGCGACGTGATCTCCATCCCGCTTTTGCCATACCTCTTGAACTCGAACGGCGAACCCACGCACTTCAGCACCGATTGCCCCGCCGTCATCCCGGTGATGCGCTGCCCCCGGCGGACACTCGGCGGCAACTCCTCGCCCGTCATCTCCTTCAGCTTCGGCTTCGGATCGAACAAATCGAGGTGCGAAGGCGCTCCGGACTGGAAGAGGTAAATCACCCGCTTGGCCTTCGGCGCAAAGTGCAACGCCTTCAACGCACCCGGAACCGCCTGAGTCGCCGGCGCTCCGCGGAGATGCGCCGGCAACAGCGAAGCCAACGCCATGGCCCCGAGGCCCGTGGAACTGCGGGTGAGGAACGTGCGCCGCGTCAGGATGCGCTCCGCTTCGCTCTGGAGGTAGGAGGGATTCACTTGGTAATGGTCTCGTTGAGGTTCAGGAGCACATTGGCCACCGCCGTCATGGCGGCCAATGCAGCAGGGTCCGACGATTCCGGCGCCTTCGATTCACCCACGGCGATCAGAGCCTTGGCGGCCGCCGGATCGGCTTTGAAACGGGCCAGTTGCTGTTCGTGGGTTTGCTTCAGCACCGCCACCTCATCGGGCTGCGGCTTGCGGCCCAAAGTGTGCCGGAAAGCACGCACCAACCGACGGTCGAGGTCCGTGGGCTCTTCCTTCAGCACCCGCTGCGCAAGGCCCCGGGCCGCCTCCACGAAAGCCGGATCATTCATGAGCACCAACGACTGCAACGGCGTTTGAGTACGCTGCCGCAGGAAAGTGCAAACCTCGCGATTGGGCGCATCGAAGGTGGCGAACGACGGATAGTGGGCCGAGCGCCGCCAGAACACATACATGCCCCGTCGGTAGAGATCCTGCCCATGATCTTGCACGAACACTGAGTCGGTGCCGTCCCAAATGCCGGGCGGCTGGTAGGGCTTCACACTCGCCCCACCAATCTTGGTATTCAGCAGGCCCGAGACCGCCAAGGCGTTGTCGCGGATGTACTCGGCATCCAACCGCAGGCGCGGGCCGCGCGTGAACAGCCGGTTGTAGGGATCCCGCGTCAGCTTTTCCGGAGTCGCCGTGGCCGCCTGACGGTAGGTGGAGCTGGTCACCATCAGACGCAGCAAGCCCTTCACACCCCACGGCTGGAGCTGGGGCGCCTTCGAACCCCGACGCTGGGGCGTGGCGGCGGCCAGACCACCATCCCGGAAGCGAGTCGCCAAGAAATCCAGCAACTCGGGATGACTGGGCCATTCCCCCTGCGAACCAAAATCATTGGCGGTCTTCACCAACCCATTGCCGAAGAGCATCGCCCAGTAGCGATTGACCGTGACCCGGGCGGTGAGCGGGTGCTCCTTCGAAACCAGCCAGCGGGCCAATGTCAGGCGATTGGTCGGACCGGCCGGCAGCGGCGGCAGGAAGGCCGGAGTCCCCGGCTGCACCCGTTCTCCCCGCGTGCGGAAGTCGCCCCGAACCAGCACGTAGGTCTCCCGGGGCGGATCCAACTCCTCCATGATGAGGGTGGTAGGGATCTTGGAATAGAAGGCCTCCTTGTTCCGGCGGGCCTGGGCCAAGGATTTCTCGGCGCGCAAATAATCCACCGCATGGTTCTCGCGGTAGAAGCGGGCCAACTCGTTGCGCTCCTCATCGGACCGCTTGCCGCGCGACTTGGCCACGATCGCCGCATAACCCTCGAAGGTGAGGGATTGCGCCTCGGCTGCCGTCAGCGCGCGGGAATAAATCCGCACGTCATCCAGCTGGCCGGAGAAGTGGGATTCTCCATTTCGGGAACCGATGCGAAGGGGCTCGGAAGCGGCGAAGGAACCCTTGAGCTGATCCTTCTCGGTCTCCGTGTCCTTGCGCACGCCATTGACGAAGAGTTGCACACCGGAGGCCTTGGCCGACCCATCGTAGCTCACGGCGACATGCAGCCACTGGTTCTGCGGCAACTGCTCCTTGGTGCGGACCTTGATGGCATCATCAGGCCAAGCCTGGATGAGGTGCGTCTGGAGGCGGCGATCTGAAATCAGCAGGTCCACCCCACGGTATCCCGGACCTTTCTCCATTTGGCTGAGGAGGGCGCCATCGCCTTGGATGCGGACCCAAGCGGCCACCGCGAAGGCATTGGTACGATCCCATCCGGAGCGCGACGCCGCCTCGGCATGGGCTTTGCCATCGAGCTTGAGGGCCTTGCCCAAGCGGGCTTCGGCGAACTCGGGGGCATTGGTGCCTTTCCACACGAGGGCCTCACTCAGAGCGCCATCGAAGTTCCACCGGACCGCCACGCCGTTGGTCGAAGCCGGCACCGGCGGCCGCTCGCCCAGTTCGCGTTCCCACTTCTCTTGAGTTTCACCCAACTCGTTGGTCCGGTCCTGCAGGGTTTTCTCGGCGTCCTTGAGGGCGAAATCGGCCTCCACGAACTTCGCAGCCTGCTCGGCCGTCGGCACGGGCAGACGCGGGGGCGGGTTGTCGGTGCGGATGCGGTCGAGCCCCTTCTCGGGCACATTGTGGAAAAAGGCGTAGAGCTGGTAGAACTCCTTGGCGCTGATGGGGTCGTACTTGTGGTCGTGGCATTCGGTGCAACCCACGGTCAATCCCATGAAGGTGGCCCCCAGCGTGTTGACCCGATCCACCACGTATTTGTTGAGGTATTCGTCGGGATCGGCTCCGCCCTCGTCGTTGGTCATGTTGTTGCGCACGAATCCCGTGGCCACCCGCTGGGCCACCGTGGGATTGGGCAACAAGTCACCGGCCAATTGCTCGACGGTGAACTCATTGAAGGGCTTGTCGGCATTGAAGGCGTCGATCACCCAGTCGCGCCACAACCACATGAAACGCACGCCATCGAAGTGGTAACCGCTGGTGTCGGCATAGCGGGCCAGATCGAGCCAGTTCTGGCCGAGTCGTTCACCATAATGCCGGGATTCCATGAGGCGATCCACCAAGCGCTCGTAGGCGTCGGAACGCTTGTCGGCGAGGAAGGCATCGACCTCTTCCACGGTGGGCGGCAATCCGGTGAGGTCGAGGGTGACGCGCCGCTGCAAGCTGACCGGGTCGGCCTCCGGGTTGGGTTTGAGGCCCTCTGATTCCAGGCGGGACAACACGAAGGCATCGATGGCGTTGCGGGCCCACTTGCCGTCCTGGACCCGAGGCAGTTCCGGCGCGGTCGGGGCGATGAACGACCAGTGCTGTTGCCAAGCGGCTCCCTGACGCACCCATTGCTGGAGGAGATCGATTTGGGCGGCGGTCAGCGGCTTGCCATGCTGGGGCGGCGGCATGATTTCGTCGGGATCCTTCGTCAGGATGCGTTCGACCAAGGTGCTGCTCTCGGGCTTTCCGGCGACCAAGGCGTATTGCCCCGATTTGAGCTTCAAGAAGGCGTCTTCTTGCCGGTCCAGACGCAGACCCGCCTTGCGCTTGCCCTCATCCGGTCCATGGCAGGCGAAGCAATGCTCGGAGAGAATGGGCCGGATTTGTCGGTTGAAGTCGACATGCGGCGTCGGACGTTTATCCGTGCCGGCTTCCAGCGCCGCGGCCCAAAGCCCCAAAAACACCCCCCATCCGAATCCGAGCAAACGATTCCGGAAGGCACGGTACGCGATAGCCAGACAGTGGGTCACAGGGCGGAGAATGGAGCAGCACGGAAGCTCCAGCAACCCCACATAAAATCAACGCACCGACCCATCAACCACCAGAGACGAGGGAGGCCCACCACTGATGCAACGCTTTCCGCAAGCCCAGACGGAACAGGCCCTGGACCTCGTCCCTCGAAAGTGCGCGGTCGTAGATGCGCACCTCATCGATGTCGCCCTTGAAAAAGTAGTATTGATCCCAACCGATCCGCACCGGGGAATCACCCGGTGCCAGTGAACCCGCGGCCGAGATTGAATCCACCCGCTCGCCATCGATCCAAAGCTCAATCGTCCGACCATCCCAAATCTGGACGAGATGAGTCCAATATCCGGGCCCATTCTTCATGATCCCGTGGACGGAACGCAATTGGTTGGTGCCGCCCTCCGGCTGCGCCCAAACACCCCCTCCGGCGACTTGATGATCCAAACCTAGCAACCACTGACGGCCGGGCGAATCGCGGTCCCCGACGGAGCGGTCCTTGATGAGGAGCTTGCCCTCGTTGGTTTGCGACGACCTCATCCACAAAACCAGTGAGTGCTGACCCGCCTCCGACTCCGGAAATTCGGGAATGCTGATGCCAGCCTCACCATTGAAATGCGCCGCGCGCCCCGGTGTTTTGGACGCATCGGCGCCCCAGGCCACTTTGAAGGCTGTTCCATGATGGCCCCGACCACTGTGATCCCGACTATCCCCGTCCAGCGGATAGTAGCCCGCGAGGCCTTGAGTGGGCTCGCGATCTGGAACCTTGGAGAACAGCGCGGCTGCCGCCTTGATGAGGGGCACCTGGGGCAACCAATGGCTTTGCACCAGGAGGCCGCAGAACAAACCCAGAACAGCCGCACCCAGGGATACACCTTTCCACACGCGATACCTCCGAGGCTCCAGCAGTGCTTCGGCGCGATCCAGTTGGGCCAAGTCACCCGATGACACCGCCTCCAGCACCGTTCTCACCACCGGCAGCTGGCGCAACCGATTCAATCCCAAGGGATGGCACAAAGCCTCCACCAACCGATTGATCAGGCGATCTTCGCGGGTCCACGTAGCGACTCGGGTCAGGCGGGGCGGCAAAGAGGGGTATTCGAGGCGGGAGTTTCCACTCCAGAGCTCGTAAATCAGCTTTCCGAGAGCGAAGAGATCCCGCTCCGAGCCATTGCCTCCTCCCGGCGGGCAATATCCCTCCGTCGAGGCTGTGACCACTGCCTCGGCTCCGACAACGCCCACCGTGTCGTAATCGCCCAACAACCATCGCCCCTGATACTGGAGGAGGTTGGCCGGTTTGACATCGCCGTGGCTCCATCCCTGCCGATGGAGGAACTCCAAGGCCCGCAAGACAGAAAGGGTGATCTCCACCCATCCTGCGCTGGTGACATCCTGACCGACCACCGGGGTGGCCGGCGTGTAATGATCGAAGTCGACGATGGCAGAAGCGGAATCCACAGAATCGGCCAACGGCAATTCTTCCCAGCCCAGCCCATGGACCGGCTCCAAGCCATAGTCGAGGACCGGAATCAAACCAGATTCGGGGGTGATTCCTTTCAGGGTCTCTCGCACCTGCTGGAATCGAACCAAACGGTCCGCATGGTGTTGCCGGGAGATCTTGAAGACCCGCCAGACCCCTTGGGAGTCCTCGACCAGATGAACCTCACGGAAATCCCGGGATGAAAGACAGCGATCCCGGCGCCAGCTCCCCAAACGGTCTCGCAGGGATTGCGGCATCCAGTGCTGTTCGTGGTGAGACGGGTTCAAAATCATCAAAAACGTCAATGCGGACCTTGGGACAGCCGGCAACGGTCCCGTGTCATTTTATTCATTTCGGGGAGGTTTTTGCAGTGTTTCTTATTGTCGGAATCGAAGACCTCGATCGACGCTGGTGCCATGGGTTCAGAGGGCATTCAGTTTCGTACCCGTTCCACCCCGTTGCCTCCGTTGGGTAGCCTCACCGAGTTGCGAATCGAAGGCATGGATTGCGGCAATTGCGCGCGCACGGTGACGGAGGCCCTTCAGGCCGTTTCCGGAGTTTCACGGTCCGTGGTCGACCTGCGAGGTGCCACTGCACGCACCTACTGGCTGCCTGGGCAGACTCCCGACCCGGCGCGGCTGATCGCGGCCGTGAAGCAAGCCGGCTACCGGGCGTTCCCACCTGAAATTCCGGGATCCCAAGATCCTGCTTCCAGCGGCGGGCCCTCCTCGCAGAGCGGGGCCATGAACCCGTGGTCAACCGCCGTGTGGCTGGGGGCTCCCGCATCCGCACTGCTGTTGGGAGGCGATTGGCTCGGCGGTTGGGGCATGCAACGCTGGTTCCAGATTCTGTCGCTGGTGCTGGCCACTGCGGTTCAGGCCGGCATGGGCTGGCGGTTTTTTCGCGGGGCGTGGCGGCAGGCGCGGGTCGGGCGCTCCAACATGGACACCTTGGTGTCGCTGGGTTCGTCCAGCGCGTTCCTGTGGAGCGTGTGGCTGTTTTTCACCCAGAGCCACGCGCACCTCTTCTTCGCCGAATCGGTGAGCATCCTCACCCTCATCAGCGTGGGCCACGCGCTGGAGGCCCGGATGAGCGCGCAGGCCGGGAACGCCCTCAAAGCCCTGCTCGAATTGGCTCCCACCACGGCTCGACGAGTGGACTCAGCCGGACAGGAGGTGGAAACCCCTGTGGCCCAACTGCGCACCGGCGAGCGCCTTCGTATCAAACCCGGAGACCATGTCCCGGTGGATGCGATGGTGCTGGAAGGGGATTCCTCGGCCGATGAATCCCTGCTGACCGGCGAGCCCATGCCGGTGCGCAAGGGCTCCGGATCGGCGTTGCTGGCCGGATCGATCAACTTGGAGGGGAGCCTGGTCGTGCGGGTGAGCGCCACCGGCGAACACACCACCTTGGCCCGCATCGCCGCCGTGGTGGAACGGGCTCAATCCAGTCGGGCTTCCATCCAACGCCTCGCAGATCGGGTGAGTTCCATCTTCGTGCCCGTGGTGGTGGTCATCGCCTGTCTGGCGGCAGCGGGCTGGATCTGGGCTCCCGAGACGCTCCGGCTCTGGCAATCCACCCTCACACCCCTGCTCTGGTACCCGCTGGCGAGCCTGTCCCCAATGAGCGATGCAGTGGCGGCTTTCTGCTCGGTACTCATCGTGGCTTGTCCCTGCGCCATGGGGTTGGCCACACCGGTGGCCCTGATGGCCGGTATCAACGCCGCCGCCCGACGGGGTATCCTCATCCGGGACGCCGTGGCGCTCGAGAAAACCGGTCGTATCTCGGCCCTGGCTTTCGACAAGACGGGTACCTTGACCGCGGGGCATCCAACCATCACCCGCTGGGAAGACCTCCGGCCTGAAGATTCCCGATCCATTCCTCTGCCCGCACTGGCCGGGCTTTTGGCGAATCGATCCCAACATCCGGTCTCCCGGGCCGTGAGTTTGGCGGACTTGGCGTTGCGGGATCCTGCCCTGACACCCGGGCCTAGCTTACCGACTCTGATCTCCTGGCGGGAACTCCGTGGGTGGGGCATCGAGGCCATCGCAGCCGGGAGCGATCCCGCCGCTCCGCTCCGATTGGGGTCGGTGGGTTGGCTGCGGTCGTTGGGAATTTCGTGGAGTGGCAAGGCCGAAGCCTGTCTGCAACAAGCATCCGAAGCCGGACACAGCGCCCTGTTGCTGGCCGAAGGCAAGGTTCTGCTGGGAATCCTGCACATCGGGGATGTCGTGCGCCCGGACTCACCCGAGGTTGTCCGACGCCTGCAACAGCACGGCACGAACACTTGGCTCATCTCGGGCGACACCGGCCCCACGTGTCAGGCCGTGGCGAAGGCGGTGGGTATCCCGCAGGAACAGGTCCGCGCCGAATGCCGGCCTGAGGACAAGGTGCGGATCTTGGGGGAACTCCAAGCCCGGGGACTTCGGGTGGCCTTCGTGGGAGACGGCATCAACGACTCGCCGGCACTGGCTGCGGCCGACTTGGGCATCGCCGTGGCCAAGGCCTCCGACGTGGCCCGCGAGGCCGCCGACATCGTTCTGCTGCGACCCGATTTGGCCGCGGTGGTCGAGGCTTTGGACCTCGCCGACCGGACCCTGCGCACCATCCACCAGAACTTGTTCTGGGCCTTCTTCTACAACGCCGCCGCCGTGCCGCTGGCCGCCTTGGGCTACATGAGCCCCGTGGTGTGCGCCCTGACCATGGGCCTCTCGGACCTCATCGTCATCGGCAACGCCCTGCGCCTGCGGCGGCGGGCCTCCGACCTTCACCGAAACAGCGGACACTCCAACGAGGCGAAGGATCCCGGAGTTAAGCGTTGACCGGTTCTTCTCGGAGAGACCCGCGTTGAAAGAGGCAAACCCCCACCCGTGCGATGTGGGCGGCGACGTCTGGGTCGAGGTTTCGGTCGAATAAAATCAGGCTGAAGCGATACGGTAGCAGCAGGTCATCGAGTGCATCGTAGATTCTACCGACTGATCGCCACTCGAGCGCTTCACCCTCAAGCGAGAGATCAATATCCGAACCCGATTTGTGGGTACCCTTGGCACGGGATCCAAAGAGCACCGCCTTTTCCACCTCGGGAAACCGTGCCAAGACCCCTGCAATGAGGCCCAGCGTTCTTCCGGTCAATCCGTGCGTCGAGGTCATGGCTCCAAAGCCTCCAATTCGGAAAACCGGCGACGGAATTCCTCAAACCTCGGAACGAAACTCCCCAGGATTGCAGCCGCTACTTCTTGTGCGGTCTTTTCATTGTAAGTGTGACTGCTGCGATTGCGGGCCTGGATCATCGCCATCCATTCGTCACCATCGACGATCAATCCCTTGGCAAAACCCTCGCGAGTGGCGTCTTTGGATCCGTAAAGGGGGCCATTGCCGCGCGATTCCAGAAAATCCTTGAGCGTGTTCCACGCCAGTTCATGGGTGAACTCAAAGGCTTGGATCAACCCCTGTTGTTCCAAATCCGACAGCCGCCTCTGCTTCGCCAACTCGGCTGCCGCCGCCAACTGAGAGAAGGCCTTGCCGAAGCTCTGGAAACGCTGACACCAGCGGACATCTGGAGTCTTGGACATGGCGAGAACCAATCAGAACGCCCCTGTCCTCGCAGCATCAATTTCAGCCCATGAATCTCGAGCACCCACCTCACTCACTCCGGGAACCCATCGTTTTCACCCTGTTCTTCCCGTTTCTGCATGGGGTGGGTAACCCGACGGTCCGGGCACTGGCGCACGCCGGAACGATTCAGTTTGGAGCGAAAGGGAGAGCGTCACGAATCTTTCGCAAGACGACGCGAGAGCGAGGCGCGGGCCGATTTCAGGCCCATGGTTGAGACCCAGACCGAGCGAGCAACGAAGCTCCTGCGGAAGAAGACGCAGCCAACCGGAGGACCCCTCCCCCATTTTCAAACAAGCTCTCAGGCGCGCAAGGTGGCGCCCAAGGCCGATTGGAACACGCCGATGAGGCGGTCGCCTCGCAAGACATCACCCTATGAAGGATCACTACCATTGACAGGGTTTGTCGTGTTTATGATGGTGTTCGTATGGCAACTGCATCCACAACCCTACAAGTTCGTCTGCCGGTCAAACTCCGGGACGAGGCCTCTGCGACGCTCGAGGAGATGGGTTTGGATTTGCCGACGGCCATCCGCCTCTACCTGACCAAAGTGGTCAGGACACGCCGAATCCCTTTCGAACTGGATGCTAATCCCGCGATAAAGACTGTTGAGACCGTCGAGGCCATCGAAGTCGATGAGACACTCCAGGGACGCATGGATCGTATCGGCACCGCCTGGAAGAAGGCTGGCAAAAAGCGGTGAGGGTCCTTCTATCAGCCCAGATCCGCAGGCGGGAATTCGGCAAGTCGATCCCGGCCGAGGACCTGCCGGTCATCGCCCGATCGGCGCGGGCGGCCTTGGCGATACCCTTGGCCGCCAAAGGTTTGCCGGCCGGCACAAGGTTGCTCAAGGCCTATGCCACCTCGCCCCGTGGAGCCAAACGCGTGGTTTATCTCCTGATCCTCGAAGGAGGAGATCTCTTCCTCCTGTTCTATCGCGGCAAGGACGACCCTTTGGGCCGGAACGTCAGCCTGTCGAATACGGCGTTCCGGAAAGCTCTCGACACACACCTGAGCCTGCTGGAGGCCGACATCGCCCGAGGCGACATTGAACCAGTGATATTGCCGTAGGCATGCCTCCGACCGCGGGGCTGGCAGACGACCATTGACTACCATTGGGCGCAGCCGGTGCGACAGATCCTGCTGAATCCTTCAGGCTCTCAGGCGCGCAAGGTGGCGCCGAGGGCCGATTGGAACACGCCAATGAGGCGGTCGTGGGCGGCTTGGACTTCCTCGTCCTTCAAGGTGCGGTCGGCCGCCCGATAGGTGAACGAATAGGCCAGGCTCTTGTGTCCCTCGGGCACGTGCTTGCCACGGAAAACGTCGAAGAGTTCCACCGCCTCGAGGTTGTTCGGCTTGGCCTGCTTGACCGCCGCCAACACCGCCTCGTGGGTGGTCGCCTCCGGCACGATCATCGCCACATCGCGTTGGATGGAAGGGAACGCGGCCAGGGGCTTGAAGCTCCGGGCTGAATTTCCGCGGGCCAACAGCACATCGAGGTCGAGTTCCGCCAACAGCACCGCATCCCGCAGGTCGTACCGCTTGGCCAACGTCGGGAGCAGTTGCCCCAATTGGCCCAGGGGCATCTTGCCACCCAGGGTCACCGTGGCCGACTCGAGCATCAGCGCTGTGCTCTCCGGGCGGCGCGCATACACCACGCCGCGGAGGCCCAGCCGCTCGATGAGTTCCTCGACCAAGCCCTTGAGATCATACACATCGGCCTTGGCATCACGGTCGGCACCCGACCAGAAGCGCGGATCCCGGGCTCCGGTCAGCGCAATGGCCACACGCCAGCCTTCACGGGCCACGCCGTTCTGCTGGCTGAAGACACGACCGATTTCAAACAACTGCACATCGCCATTGCGACGGCTGAGGTTGTGATTGAGGGAATCGAGAAGCCCCGGAAGCAACGAGGGCCGCAAGGCGTTCATGTCGCTGCTGAGGGGATTGGCCAAAAGGACCAGGTCCGGAGACACCCAGCGCGCGGCCGTGTCGGAAATCAGCGTCTGGCCTTGGGCTTCGTCGAGGCCGAGGCCCGTCAGGATGCGCCGAACCTCGGCAAAACGGTCATAGGTGGCATCGAAGGGATGCGCTCCCACTGCGCCACGGGGGGCTGTGGACGGGATGCGGTCGACCCCGAACAGGCGGGCCACTTCTTCCACCAAATCCACCTCCCGCTTGAGATCCACGCGCCAAGACGGCACGCGCCACACGGAGGTTGGCGATCCGCTGCCACTGCCCCGCCCCACCTCTTCGATGCCGAGCCCGGAGAGGAATCGCGCCTGGGTTTCAGATGGAATCTCCACGCCCAGAACAACCAACGCGCGATCGTGCCGCAGCGTCAGTTCCTTGACTTGCGGCGGGTTCGGGAAGGCGTCTACAGCCGCGCCGGACACCGTGCCACCGGCGACTTCCAGCAAGAGCTGGGTGCAACGACGGCTGGCCGATTCGGCCGCCTGCACATCGGCCCCGCGCTCGAAGCGGTAGCTCGCATCGGTGCGCAACGCCAACGACTTCGAGGTCCGACGAATGCCCGTCGGCGTGAAGTAGGCCGACTCGATGAGCACATCGGTGGTGTCGTCTTGGATGCCTGAATGAAGCCCGCCCATGATGCCCGCCAA
>JACCDP010018321.1_pt1 | contig 14062 bp, 12 predicted proteins | sample 7445841 | NCBI WGS metagenome assembly JACCDP01 (sample SAMN15323441, study PRJNA562643) | freshwater metagenome | isolation source: river surface water | place: USA:Blue River Watershed | collected 2017-08-17
CCATGGTGTGGTCTGGCTTCATCACGCACGGTTCGTGGGGGAATCCCATGTCCATCATCATCTGACAGAGGGGATCCTTGCGGTCGGCACGAACGGTGCGGATGTAGTAGTGGTTGTGGCGTGGATGGATTCCCGATGCCGCATCGGTCAACTGAGACACAGTCCCCGATGGTTTGACGCAGGTGATAGCAGCGGCAGGATTGATTCCAATCTTGGCAGACCACTCCTTGTTGGCATCGATTGCCACTTTTCTCAGCAATTCAAGGTTGTTCGGAAGTTCGGCAGTATCACGCATCATCTTGTTGTCAACGATGCCTGTGAGCGAGACTCCAAGCAGTGCCTCCTCCTTGCAGTTCTTCTCCCATGATGACGAGAGATATGGGAAATGCGTGAGTGATGCTTGCCATGTTCCAAGAATGGTTGCTAGACGAACCTTCCGACCAATGGATGCCAGCGTATCCTCGGGACGAATGATCACTTCGGTCAGGTTGCAGAACTCGGAGTCGCGAAGAATGATCTCGCTGCATGGATTGGTTCCGAACTCATGGTTTGGATCACGACGATCACCCAACTTGGCAACAGTCTTCTTTGCCGCGTCTCTGTTGAAGATTCCGCGTTCACCGCTCTTGGACTTGTACAGGGAAACCCACTCGTCCATGAAGGTGCCGATCTCGGGCTTCTCCTTGTATGCCACTGAGTTGTTCGCAAGTGCGCGTTGTGGATTGTCGTTCCACCATGCACCCGTCTTTGCATCGCGCATTCTCTCGTCCGTCAGGTTTGAAAGCGAGATGAGAGCACTTCGTCGTACTCCTCCGACGACGACAATCTCCGCAATCTTACAGACGATATCATGACATTCGATAGAAGTGAGTTTTCTTCCTGCGGCTCGTCTGAATGTATCGGTTGTGAATCTAAAGAGATCCTCCAGTGGCTTCGGTCCACTCGCCCGACCTCCAAAAGTCTTAAGTCTTGCTCCCGCAGGACGAATCTTTGATAGATCCCATTGGGGTACTTGACCTCCAATAAGAAGAGAGATGAGTTCCCTGAAAGCCTTTGCCCAGCCCATCTTCGAATCCTGCACCACAATCGTCGTATCAGAATCGGTGAAGACTTCAGCAATTGTAGGAAGTTTCTCGACATACTGCCTCTCCACGGAAAAGCCTACGCCAGTTCCACACATCAATATGTAGAGAATCTCATCGAATGCACGGACCCTGTTGACTGCGACATATGAGCAGTTGTAACCTGCCGTGTTGTCGCGCTTGAGGGCTTCTCCTGCGGTCATGAGGGAACGCATGGAAGGCATGATCTCAAGGTTCAGCACGGCATCCTTGAGTTCCTGACGCAATGCAGGATCAAGATTGTAATTCCTGTCGGCAAGATGCTCGTCAAAGAACCGGAAGTAGCGTTCCACAGTCTCTTCCCAAGTCTCTCGTCTACCCTCCTTCTCCAGCCATCTGGAATAGCGTGAAAGGTGGATGAACTGCTGATATGGGGTTGGTAGACTCATGTGAAATTGCACTCCTGTTTTTGTTGGGCTGTCTATTTAGCGTCGAGCGATGGATATCGTACACCCAATCCCAACGGATTCAAGTTAAGTAAAAGATTGTCCTACTGATTGTTTTACTCCAGGACATCCTCTGCGTCATAGAAGTCTCTCTCGACCCTCTTGACGAAGTTGTATGCTTCCTGAATGATATCAACACCCTCTGGTTGCATGGATATGGCAGAGAAGTATATGCGGGCATCTTCTCCGAGTGCATATGAAGTCTTTCTCAAGACTGGATTTTTGTTAAGTCTGCGAGTTTCTTCGTTGAAGAATCCCGAGAGGATTATTTCAATCCTATCATTGAGCCAATTTGAGTTGATCTCCGATATCTTCCAATATTCGGCATAGACTCCAGTGTTGTCATCTGTGTATATCTTCTTCTTAAGTGCCATCTTGTTCTCCTATTTTCACCAGAACTTGAGTGTACGCCACATTTCCTGACCAGAATGGCGCATCACATAGAGATACTTCAATCCATCCGTGGTTGAAACAATTTCCATACGATTACCAACAAGGGCAGTACCATGAGCGTATGGAGTGGTTGTGGCAATCTCTACCTTGAATGTATTCAAGTCCAATTCGTAAATACGACCAGTGTTGTCCTTGGTGAAGAAGTATGAATCATTGCCGTCATAGGCATACATGGAACCTGTGGTCAATGTTGTAACATATGGAGATATGAACGGGGTTATCTCCCATGTGTTTGTCGGGATGTCGTAGATATCAAATATGTTCGAACCGCCTCCGCGGGGTGATATCATCCATCTTCCCTTCTTCTCCGTGTCCGAAAGATTGAACAACCAACGCAGATCTGTTCCAGTTGAACGAACAGGAATCTCATAGATTTCGTAGAATGTTCCGTTATTGGCTGTCGCTTCAGTGGTTATAGATGATGCAAGAGTGATTACTGTTGCAGTATTTGAAGTTATAGCAACTTCATTTCCAATACTAGCACCAGCAACAACACGAAGACGCTTTCCTGCCAATATGTTTGTGGTAAAGTTCTTATTCGCATCTGTAAGAGTAGTTGTGCCAGCACTTGTGACGATTCCGAATGAATCAAGTATCTCGTACTTGGATGTGGCATCTGGAGTGGCAACATTCCAAGATGCGACCGTAAGGGTGGTTGCGGTATTGGCTGTTATGACCGATTCGTTTCCAGCACCTGTTCCACACATCACACGAACACGGCAGTTCACCCACTGATTGTTGTTCCAATCCTTGGTTGTATCCACAAGTGTCGTTGATGAGCCAGAGGTTGCCCAACCATCACCACGCTTGTTTGCAATCTTGTTTGTACACATTGCCCCGAAGCCACGGGGTTCCTGTATGACATATCTGCTCGTACCGTTTGTTGCTGCGGTTATACTTGAACCAGTTACAGTTATTGTGGTGGCTGTGTTTGAAGCAATCTTTCTTGCTGCTGTCAGTGAGGGAGAAGCACCAGCAGAAAGAATGTAGAGAATCTTACCAGTGTGTTCGTTTGTGTTCCAGTTCTGAGAGGCATCCACAAGCACGGATGTGGATTGAGACGATGCTGCCGTTGGAGATGCGGTTCCAGACGGATTTGCTATTGAGAATGTGTTCAGTGCGTTGGTGCCGATGATCTGGAATGTACCGTTGAATGTGGTGTCTGTCGCACATCCAGCAATTGTAACAAATTCACCATGTCTGAAATCATGGTTCGTTACGGTCGCGACACTTCCTACCTTGCCAACAGTCGTCGCAATGACAAGACCTGTTCCAGATCCGCCACTGGTATTGCTTGATGTTACCGATGTATAGTTTATGCCTGAGGTAGCAAGTTGCAAGGAGGTAACCACGCCACCGGCTGTCACTCCTGTCACATAAGCCTGTGCTCCAGAACCAGTAGTGCTTAGGGTGACGAGATCTCCAACGACATAGTTCACCCCTCCTGTGGTTCCTACAGCAACGGTAAGTACACCATTTGCATTATAGACGATAGCAGATGCGGCAACGCCCTCATGTGGTGCTTCATAAGTTGCACCAGCATATGGAGTGATTGATATGTTCCTTGCTATTCCGCTGTCGGAAATATGACCATTTGCCCAAAGATCTCGCTCAACCGAATATTGCCAGATTGCACCGCTTGCATTTCCAGCAACCCAAAGTTTGTCGGTGTCTGGATAGACTGCATATTGCGAGGTGTTGTCCAGTGTGATTCCCCACTTATGCTCGACAAAGAAAGTCGTGTCTGTGTTTCCTACGATTCTTCTTTTTTGACCAACACCCTTTCCTGCGGTGATCCTCAACTGATGGTTTGCCCATCTGTCGTATGTCATCGTAGCACCGCTATTAATGAGCGATAGATCTCCACCAGATGTGGCAGTAAGACCAGAGACAAACGCTCCTGCAACCTCTCCAGTTCTGTCTATTGCGAAGTCAGTAGCAAAGTTAGCAATTATCAAACTACCGATGTTAGTCTTTGTCTGCCAGGTGTCTGTAAGAATATCGTAGAACTGTAAAGATGAATATGGTGCTCCTGTTATGGAAGAAAACAACCACAATCCACCACCAAGAATCTGATAAACAGAACTTTCGTCTGGAATAACATCCCAAGGAGTATTAATGGTGGCAACAGAAGATTCTATGACATAGTGAGTCTGTGAACCAGCAGTCGTGATTGGTAGAGCAAATGGTGTTACCGAAGACCAACCAGTATTGTTAAATGAATCAATTGCTTGCCAGTTACTATCACTGAAATATAGAGCCGTTACATCGTTGTACAATATCCTGCGAATCTGCGACTGACCTGTGCTATACACCAATCGACATTGATAACCGTCCCACTGATTGACTCTCCACTTCTTCGTGCCGTCTGAAATTTGTCCTGAGGATGCGAATGTCACGACTCCGAAGTCGGCAACCACAGCATCGGCAACTTCTGTGATCGTTCTTTCTTGACCAGCACCCTTCCCTGCAATGATGCGAATCTTTAATCCATCTGCTATGTCGGTGTGCTTTCCAAATCCTGCCAAGGTAATCGTCGTTGATGTGGCAGCAATCGTATGACCACGATATCCAGAGTATTTGGAATACTTCAAGGCAGCGGTTGTAACTGGAGCAGTATTTGGAGGGGCACATTCCTGCCACGAATCTGAATAAGTGTCATAACGCCACAGTGCCTGACCAACGAGATAATAGAAATATCGTGCCTTATCGTCACTTGATGCGAGAGCAGAGGTTCCGATTGTTGCCGTTGGAGCAAAACGCAACCATTCGAATACAGGTAGATCTACTTGCTGCTTTAGAAGATTCGTTACTGCCATGATTTTATCCTATTATGAGAAAGTTAGTTTTGATCTGATTGCAGATGCATAACAAGTCTGAGCATCGTTTGCAATACGCCACAATTGATGAACTGGTCCTTCCATAATTAAACCAGTTGTGCTAGAGGTTAGAGTGTATGGATTTGTTGCCGAGTTTGATACTAACTGTGTTGCAACACCATTACTGACATTCACCAAAGGAGTAGTGGAAATAAAAACAGGTAAAGCACCGCCAATTTCTGTGGATGGCATATTAGAGTTGTTTCCGATTGCTTCAACGACAACCCTCTGTCTCAACCTGTTATCAACTACCGCATTGCTCTCAAGCAACTTGTTCATGCGGCGAAGAAGATCGTGAAGCGACTCCTCACCAGCAAGATCAAGATATATCTGTAGGACATCCGTGGAGTTCATGGATGTGGTGTTGTGGTCCAGAGTCAGGACATTGTTTGCAAAACTTGTCGCACCATTGCTTGAATCTGCAAAGTTGTAGATGATCGTATTTGCAGTTACATTCGTGATGAGAAGAATGTTGGCAAGAGTTATCTGCTGAGACAGACCAGAGAAGGTGATCGTCTTTGCAGAAGGGTTGAATGTGTATGTGCCAGAGGCATCTTGTCCAAGTAGTTTCTTCATGGTTATTCCTATTTATAAGGCAATTGCCATTGCAATGACAAAGGCTTCGGTTGCTCCACCACCAGCCGGTCCTGTCGGTCCTGTCGGACCTTGCTCCCCCTGCGGACCTGTGGACCCTGTGGATCCTGTCGGACCAGCAACGGTTGAATCGGCACCCGTAGTTCCAACAGGACCAGTGGGACCAGCAGGACCGACGATTGAACTCGACAATGCATTCCATACGGTTCCATCCCAACGCCATGAGTTTGATCCGCTGGTATAGACTTCGTTTAGTGATGGTGAATCTGGGAAATTTAGTGGCATGGTTTATGTGTGGGGCTGTTATATTGTTTTCTTATTGGGATAATGAAGATTTAAACTCCAAAATCGACTATGAAGGAATCTATGATTACTCCAGACGAATTTTGATTTTTTATGTCTATAAAACTTTGAGCGAATCCGATGAAAAATGCAGACCCAGCACTAACAGCAAATGTATTACCGCTGCTTACATTGATTGTTTGTGTGTCCCAAGTGCTCAATTCTGGATTATAAGTTGCTTGCAACACACCATTTACATAAAATCTTATAAATGCCCCACCAACTTCTTGTTCTCCACTGGTATTCTGAAGATACAAAGTTCCAGATTTCGACAGGGTAACTGTATTGCTGTAGGTTGGGGAAACAGCAGAACCAGCCGCGAAATCATTTATATTGAAATCTCCTGCCTCAAAACCTCCACCGCCGCCAGCAGCAACTCTTCTTATGCTTGAGGCAATGACTCCGTGAGTTGAACTTGGAATGATCATCCTGTCAACCCTCCTGCCACATTGAAGAGGTTGGTCGCATAAGATATGATGCTGACCGCACCATGCTGACCGATGATCCTCAACTTGCCTTCGAAACTATTCAGGGTAACGCCAGATCCTGTGATTCCCACGGATCCAGTTCCCAACTGAATGATGGTGGTGTTGAATCCCACAGGAAGACCAGACGGCACCGTGAGGGTCACACCCGATGTGTTGTTGTTCCAGGTTATGACCTTGCCGTTGTCCGAGGAAAGCAGGGCATAGGTCGTTCCTGTCAGCGAGTTGATTGCGTTCGAGGTGATCCTATATCCACCATCTGATGCCACGGCAGCACTGAATGTTGCTCCGGCGATGGGAACATTGAACACGGCATCTGTCGTGTCTATGTTGAACAGATTCGTTCCCGTGTTTCCTATTCCGTTGTAGATCGTGAAGACACCAGCCGAATTCTCAAGATATGTGTTGAACCCAACGGTGGATGCCCTGCCGAGCCTAATTGCACCAACTCTTGATCCTGCACCAGATGTTGCCTGTGCGATACGCACTCCAATGCCATCTGTGGTGGCAAGTATGTCTAGTGCATTCGTGCTTGATGTCGTTATGGAGGCAGCACCAACCACATCCAAGGTGTTTGCGGGTGCCGTTGTCCCAACACCCAACTTCAGGAAAGATCCCGTTCCACCAAACTCATATAGCCCTGTGGCAGGAGTGTATGTCAATCCATCAAGACCATTGGATGATGTCGGCTCAATCCATTGTGAACTCGTTCCATCGTTCACATAGACATATTCCCTACCCGTATCGGAATCTATCCATCTGTCTCCGATGACAGGGGAACCGGGTGCGGATGATGCATATGTGAATCCCGAACCACCGCCACCACCACTAGATGATATGGTGAATGTATTTCCACTCTGAGTTATGGTTACATTTGTTCCTGCCGTGATGCCTATTGCACCGCTTATTCCATTCACCGAATAGACTATGTTCGGTGCCGAGATGTTTCCCGTGAATGTTCCTCCAGCAGAGGACATTCCACCAGGAAAATAGGCAACTCCATTGCTCTGCAATGTTCCAGATACTACCTGATTTCCTGTGACTCCGAATGTGGATGCCACCACATTCACATACCCGTTGCTTCCTACATTGAGATATATCTCAGGATAGGTTGGTAGATCAAGATCTCCACCACGAAGATTTATCGTGGCACTTGCTGGTGTTACGGCAGAACTTATGGTTCCCTGCAACGACAGGTTGTTTGTGTTTCCGTTGCTTCCTATTACCGAAGAACTTGTTCCAGTCAATGCAATGTTGGCATTGAATGTCGAGCCAGAGGAAACAAATAGATTGGCAGTGGTTATGCCAGCACTCATCACCTGACGAACGGAGAATGTGTTTCCCTGATTCGTTCTTGCAACATTGGTGATCGCGCCGGTGGCACCATTAACGGATATGACATAGTCTGTTGGAATTGCTCCTGTAGCACCAGTTGCACCTGTTGGACCAGTTGCTCCTGTGGCTCCCGTTGCACCAGTTGCTCCTCCACCACCACCACCGATCTGTATCGTCTGTCCAGTAACACCACCAACATAGAGAATGGCATCTGTCACATTTACGGCAAGTTCTCCGTATGTGAGTCCAGAGGGAACAACTCCCGCAGTAGAGCCTCTCTTGATCTTGATGGTAATATCTGACATGTTTATTCCTGTTTACATATTTATTATGGTTAGAACACACCGCCATCAATAACCGATGATGACGAGATGGTCAGAGTATTTCCACTCGTCGCGATTGTGATATTTGATCCTGCCGAAATACCCACTGGTCCCGTGAGTCCGTTGATTGAAGTTACAGAATTCTCGTTCAAAAACCTATATGCTTCTGAACCAGTCACCAATGTGTCTGCCGATGCCGATATCGTACCCGTCAGGGCAGATATCACGATGTTTGCACCAGACTTACCTGCCGTCAGTTGCTGTGGCGTGTTGTTCGTGACATCTTCGATGAACGAATCTGTCGTTGAAATGGATGTTATGTGTCCAAATGAATCTACCGTGATCTGATTGTTGTTTGCTACGGAGTAGGTACCAGAACCAATTGCAGAAGTCGCATGGGAAATGGTGTTTGAGATATTGCTGACCAATATCGGAGAGGTGCCAGTATAAGTCGGTCCCGTGGCACCTGTTGCACCACGCGAACCAGTGGCACCCTTTTCAGATGTCAAAGGAGCAACCACAAGTTTCATGAACTCGACCTGTATAGTCGTGTTTGCCGTCTTGTTCTGTGCGATTACGAATATGCGGTCATTCGTGCTCAGATCAACGACAGTCTGAATGGTTGCTGCTACAGGCTGAGACTGTGTGTTTGCGGCATTTGCATAGACTTCGCTCTCACTGATCCTGTTTGCGTTTGGATCAAGGGTCGAGCCATCTACCGTGTTCTTTCCGATGTAGAAACCGCAGGTGGTGTTGTTGTCCGAATAGAAGTTGAATGTGGCAATGGCATGGAATTTCCCACCGGAACCAGTATACTTCAGGGATACCTTTCCATTGCTGTCGGTGTTCATCTCAAAGTTTGTCAGCGAACCAGTCTGATATGTGGCTCCTGCCACCACCTGCCTTTCGCTGGCAGCGGTGATGGTGGTCACCGTTGAGTTGTTCTTGAGATACAGGACACCGACATCGTTGTTTCCCGCAACACCAGCACCAGTTGCACCTTGTGGACCAGTTGCACCGATGCCGCCGCTGATGTTCACGATGACACCACCGCCAGCCTGAGTCACGCTCACACCATTGCCACGGAAATCAATGTCATTGATCGTTGAGCGGACATATTGTCCGTTCAATTTGACACCGACTCCACCACCAGATGCGGCAAGCCAATCGAACTTGGATAGATCGAAGTTGGGATTTGCAAGCGGGGCAAATATCTTCTGCAATCTCTCAAGAAGATTCTTGCTGTCGAGGGTGACCATCTTCTTGGTCTTGTCGTAGATCAGGGGATACTGGGCATCAAGGACTGCGTCCTGACCAGGATCTCCCTTCTCTCCCCTGTCGCCTTTCGGACCTTGAACTCCCGCAATTCCCTGTTCACCACGAATTCCCTGTGGTCCTACCTCGCCCCTCTCGCCCTTCTCGCCCTTTGGACCTTGGAGTCCCTGTGGACCCCTCTCGCCCCTCTGACCCTTGATTCCTCTTTCTCCGCGCTCTCCAACTGGTCCTTGCTCACCTCTTTGTCCTTGTTCGCCTCTCGGACCTTGGATTCCCTGCGGACCTTGTTCTCCTTGATCACCCTTGTCTCCCCTGTCGCCTTTCTGACCTTGGATTCCCTGCGGACCTTGCTCCCCGCGCTCTCCTTGGATTCCCTGCTCTCCCCGCTCTCCTCTAGGACCAGACTCTCCAATATCTCCCTTTTCGCCTTTCTCGCCCTTTTCCCCTTGATCGCCCTTCGCCCCAACTGGACCTCGTTCTCCAGGGAAGCCAATAGGTCCGCGGTCCCCGCGGTCGCCTTTCTCCCCTTTGTCTCCCTTGATCGTAACAATTCCCTGACTTTGTTCCGCAATCGCTTTAGGCTTTTCTTTCCTAGTCTTCTTGTCAAGGGGTGTCTCCTTTGGAATGCTTCTCTCCACAAGCGAGAACATCATGTCGATCTTCAGGGGATCGCCAACGATGACCACATGACCGACATCCTCATTGAAGAGGCATAGTCTGTGGTTTCCTTCGCCTTTTCTATAGACTGGTGGGTTTACGGCTTCCGACTCGGGAACTATGGAAAATTCCATTCCGCGAGGGATGTCCTTCAGGCTTGCACTCAGTGAGAAAACATCGCCAAGTTTGGACTTGGAGATGCTTCCTGAGCCAATGAAGCCGCTAAAGTTGTCTGACATCCTATGAAAATTCCTCTATGCAGTATTTAGTCATTCTGCATAAGCGCATTCCAAGAATGTGGAAAGAGCGGTTCTATGGTCTTTGCAATTGCCGCTGCATATTCCCTAACTTCCCATTGGGCATGGGGATCGGATCTCAACTTGCATACACGGGCATATCCAGCAAGCGAACCTGTCCACCACCATTCTGTGTATGTTCCCTGTGGGAGGACGAACCTTGCCTGTTCGGGGGCAACTCCATTGGCAAGCAGTTCTTCATAACAAGCCATGGACTCCTCCGTGGACTTGTGATAATAGTCATCGATGAATGTGGTGCCACACATGAAGTCTGAACTTCCCTGCTTCGCACCATCGGTGGGGGCAGATCTCCATCTAGGATCGTATACTTCGGGAAGATCCTTGACATAGCGACGAGACACCTCGTTCATGACAAATCCAACCTGATGTTTTCCCATCTGTGCGCGAATTGCTATTGGAGTCTTGATATGCAAAGTAATCTGCGGATGCGCGAACGGTGTCCAGTGATTGTGTTTTGCCAAGTAACCAATCAACTTCGCATCTCTATCTGACAATTTTTGTTCTCTTACACCAGCAAAGTTTGGTTCACTATCCCAGTCGCTAGTCTTATTGAAGGAGACTCTTGCCGCGTTAACGACCATAAGATCGTTTCCCATGTGATCAATATACCGCACAAATCCTTTGTCCAAAACATTAATAGTGTCACCCATATTGGTACTGATCCTTATATTTTATGTTGTGTGAATCAAGAATAGACTGCAAATATCTTATGTACGGTGTATTTCTGTTGTTATGTTTCCAATCAGCCCATCTCAGATTATCCATTCTGTTGTTGGTCGGATTCCCATCAATATGATCAACAACAGGATAGTTGTTATGATTTGGGATGAAAGCCTCAGCAACCAATCGGTGAATAAGATGCGTTTTTGATCTTCCGTTTCTGAAAAGACCAACTGAAGTATGCCCTTCTTTGGATACTCTTGATCCTACAAGTTCTTTTGATTTATAAACTCTACGACGAACAAAAGGCTTACCGATTTTAGAAAAATTTTTGTCTTCTACAATTCGTTCTTTGGAACGAACTTTACCTGTATTAGATACTTCATAGAAATCTTCCCAACCAACTATAGGTTTCCAGTCTTCTTGCATATTTCCTCCTAACGATATTTAGGAGAAAATGAAATTTGACATCAATCTTCCTGTCTATCCGATGTGCATCCACTTGGTTCTGCATATGTAAACTCCACCCCTTCTACTTCAGTGAAGGTCTTTGCATAATCAACTGCTCTTTTCCACAGGTGAGGATCCATTTCCTTTATGTAATCCTGAAAGTGGTGTGTGAATTGTAGAAATGCCATGGACAACTTTGTTGCCTCTTCGAGGATTTCTTCTTCATCTCTTTCGTCTAGATCGTCACTTTCTTCCATTGATTGAACCTCAGGATGGCTTCAGCACCCTTGCATGTGCCCTTGTTCATGGCATTTTGAATGGAGGATACATCCATGCCCTCCATCACCATGTCGTTTATGTCCTTTGCCCTGATGGAAGAATCCCAAATCACCACTTCATGTCCAAGATCTATGTGCTTCTTCAATTGGGTCACCACCGCAACATTGCGTGGCTCATTATCTAGAGCGAAAACCAGTCTTCTTCCCTGCAAAGGCTTTGGAATATTTGAACCATCATTGATTCCTATCATTGCCACCGAGTTGGGAATGAAGAGCGAGTCCAATGGACCTTCAAATACATTTACAACCCCATCCTTGTCGAGCCTCTCAATGCCATACCATAGTTTCTCAATGGTCTTGTCGCCCTTCAGGGTGATGTATCTAGCGGTCTTTCGGGCATTCCGATCCGATGCGATGGACAATGCTCTTCCTTGGGCAGCGACCATGGTTCCGTGCTTGTCGAAGATCGGGATCACCAACCTGGGATCATCCTCTACACGCACATCGGGATCCACCTGCTTTGCCCACTTTCCGAACTTTGAGGAATAGTACAGGATGTTCCAAAACTTCCGTGGAATCATCCTGTTCTCGACAAATGCCCTGCACACATGATTGTCTGGCAGGTCAGAAACCTTCTTCAACAATGAAAGCGGCGAATCTTCGTTTGCCTTGAAAGGCTTCTTGAACAGACCGAACATCTCTTCCTCCTTGGGTTTTGGATAGTTGGAGTGTCCGACCTCTCCGTTCCTCCATCTCTCAAGGGAATACTCCTTGCAGAGACTTGGTGAGAACAATTCAAGGAACTTGTACATCGTATGACTTGCACCGCAGTTATGGCAGCGGTAGAACATGTCATTGTCCTTGTGATAGAAGTATCCCCTTGCCTTGGTCTTGTTCCTCTTGGAATCCCCACAAAGAGGACAACGGCAGTTCGCAAGATCCTGTTTCTTCCACGCAAAACGCTCAAGTCTCGGTGAAAGAAGATTTATGTACTTCTTGTCTATGAAGAGCGACATCAGTCGAAACTCCAGTCATCGTATCTATCTGACTTCTGCCCATTGCCCGATTGTCTTGACTTCCCCTTTACACTATCTTCATCTTTGCCAAAGCCCTCGTCTCCCACGATTGGGCTGTCAACATCAAGCAATTTCATCTTTGATCGATTGATGCCGACCACGAACTTCTTGTTGCGGGAGATGTCGTTGTAGCGGTTCTTCAACTGCTTCACCATGACCTGTCCCTGCTCCTCAAGTTCCTCCGTGCCGATCAGGGCAAACATCAGATCGGCTGTGGCAGGAAGACCAAAGGATTCGGATGTATTCTCAAGCCCGACATCCGTGTTGTTGAACCCTCCACGATTGACCTGAGTCGCTGAGAAGATCGGAACATCGAACTCTACGGCAAGACCACGAAGTTCCTCTGCGATTGCCTTTACGAAAGTATAGGAATTCACGGATGCATTCATCTTCAGACGAGCGGACGCACAGATGTTCAGGTAGTCGATGAAGATGATGTCGGGTACGAAGTTCTTCTTGGTCTTCAGATCGTTCAGCAATGCCCTGAAGTGGTTTGAGTTTGCCGTGGCAGTCGGATACTCCTTGATGATCAGCCTACCCGTATACTCCTTTCGGATTTTCTGCATCTTCTTGTTGTAGAGATCGGCGGGAAGTTTCTTCAAGTCCTCCATGTCGATGTCCATCAGATTGGCATCGATGCGTTCCGCGATCCTCTCCTCTGCCATCTCGCAGGTGATGTACAGCACACTCAGGTTCTGCGTGAGACATGCCGATGCATGATGGCACATGAACAGGGACTTTCCCACACCCGTTCCTGCCATGATGATGTTGAGCGTCTTGCGGGGCACACCACCATTCGTGATGATGTTGAACTGCTCAATGTCGAATGGAATCTTGTTCTCCACCTTGTGGTAGAATTCATAACGCTTTCCATAGTCCTCGACATAGTCGTGACCGATGTGGCTGTCGAAGGAGACTGCAAGTGCATCGGAAAGCATCTTCGGCAGGGATCCGACATCCTTGTCCTTGGACTTGCCGTCTATGATGTGGATGGATTCCAAGATGGCATTGTAGAGTGCCTTGTCCTTGCAGAACTTCTCGCTCTGATGGATGAGCCACTCAATGTCGGGAGACTTCTCGTCGGTGAACACCTTTTCGAGGGTTTCCATGCACTGGCGCATTGTCTCGGGATCGATGTTCGTCTTGGCATCAAGCATGATCTCCAATGCCCCCTTTGTGGGCATGGAGTTGTACTTCTCAAGGTACTCCGAGATCATTCTGAATAGAATCTTCGTTTCCCTATCAGCGAAATAGTCCTCCTTGAGGAAGGGGAGGACTTTTCGGAAGTACTGATCGTTGCGAGTCAACTCGCGGAGGATGGTCAGTTCAATCATGTAGGTAAGTATACTCCTGAATCATGTGATGTCAAGG
>JACCDP010405131.1_pt1 | contig 14062 bp, 22 predicted proteins | sample 7445841 | NCBI WGS metagenome assembly JACCDP01 (sample SAMN15323441, study PRJNA562643) | freshwater metagenome | isolation source: river surface water | place: USA:Blue River Watershed | collected 2017-08-17
TGCTCAACAAATACAACAGCGGCAACGATTAGTACGCCAACTGCCATGATGAAGAGGAAGGTTCCCCAGCCACGTGAAAGTCTGATTGACCAGAGCTGGCTTGGGAAAGTTGCCGCAATTGAAGTGAAGATCAAGATTGACATTCCGTTACCGACGCCACGATCTGTAATTAATTCTCCGAGCCACATAATTACTGCGGTTCCGGCCGTCATTACGAAGATCATTGTTGTGATTCGTACCCACGAAGTATCAGGAATAATTTCTTCAGTACATCCTTGAATTAGTCGACCAGGGGTACGTGCAACTGCAAGCAAACCTGAAGTCTGAAGTACCGCAAGACCAACTGTGATGTAACGGGTGTACTGAGTTAATTTTGCAGTTCCGGATTGTCCTTCTTTTTTCAACGCATCAAATCGTGGAATCACAACGGTTAGAAGTTGGACGATGATCGATGCGGTGATGTAAGGCATGATGCCAAGTGCAAAGACAGATAACTGAAGTAACGCACCGCCGCTAAATAGATTTACTAGGCCGAGTAAGCCACCGGTATCAACATTTGCAAGGCAGCGTTGAACTGCAACATATGAAACTCCAGGTGTTGGAATTACCGAACCAAAGCGGAAGAGCGCCATGATCGAAAGAGTGAAGAAGATTTTGCGACGTAGGTCTGGCGTGCGGAACGCCTTTCCAAATACTGATAGCAACACTTTCTTACTCCTTCTTCAGATACTTCTTTATAAAGTTTTTACGCTACCGCCGGCAGCTGCAATCTTTTCTGATGCAGATTCGGAGAAGCTATGCGCAGTTACATTGACTTTAACTGAGATATCGCCATTGCCAAGAACTTTTACTGGATGGCCAGTGCGGGCTGCGCCAACTTTGTAAAGATCAGCAACGCTGACATCGCCACCCTTTGGGAAGAGTGCGTTAATAGTCGAAACATTTACTGCTTGATATTCAATCTTCGCTGGATTCTTAAAGCCACGAAGTTTTGGAAGTCGCTGTACTAGCGGCATTGCGCCACCTTCAAAACCAGCACGAACTACGTTACGTGCACGAGTTCCTTTGCCACCACGACCAGAAGTTTTACCTTTTGATCCTTCACCGCGACCTTTACGAGTCTTCTCTTTCTTAGCACCAGGTGCCGGACGGAGATGATGTGCCTTAAGTACCATTATTCGACCTCCTCAACTTTGATCAGATGGCGAACGTTGTAGACCATGCCACGAATTTCTGGACGATCTTCTTTTACAACGATATCGCCAACGCGCTTTAGTCCAAGTGATCGGAGTGTTTCGCGTTGATCTGGGGCATTGCCCACTTTGGAACGAACTTGAGTAACTTTTAAACGTGGCATTACGCACCTGCCGATGAACTCATGGCGCGAATAATCGCAGCTGGTGCGACGCGCTCTAGTGGAAGTCCACGACGTGCTGCAATCGCTGCTGGATCTTCAAGATTTCGTAGCGCTGTTGCAGTTGCATGAACCATGTTGATTGGATTGCTTGAACCAAGTGACTTGGTCAAAACATCGGTAATTCCTGCGCACTCAAGTACGGCACGAACTGGGCCACCAGCAATAACACCGGTACCAGGAGCAGCTGGGCGAAGTAGAACTACGCCGGCTGCATCTTCGCCTTGAACTGGATGCGGAATTGTTCCTTGAATTCTTGGCACTTTGAAGAATGATTTCTTCGCTTCTTCAACTGCTTTAGCAATTGCTTGCGGAACTTCTTTTGCTTTTCCGTAACCAACGCCGACCATTCCATTTCCATCACCAAGAACGACTAGTGCGGTGAAGGAGAATCGACGACCACCGGATACGACTTTGGCAACGCGGTTGATAAATACGACTCGCTCGATGTACGGCGACTTCTCGCGACCTTCGCCGGTTTCGCGGCGTTCGCGCTTATCGCGACCGCGCTTGGGCTTCTCGCCAGCTTCTTGTGCTGTGATCTCTTGATTACTCATTAGAAGTCCAATCCATTCTCGCGAGCACCCTCTGCAAGTGCAGCAACGCGTCCGGTATAGCGATTACCACCACGATCGAAAACAACCGTAGTAATTCCTTTTGCCTTTGCGCGATCAGCAACAAGTTGGCCCACAGTGCGAGCTTTCTTTGTCTTATCTGCTGATTGTGCGCGAAGATCTTTCTCCATTGTTGAAGCTGATGCCAAGGTATAACCCTTTGAATCATCAACAATCTGTGCCACAAGATGGCGAGCAGATCTAGTTACAACAAGACGTGGTCGCTCTGAGGTTCCGGTAATTTTCTTACGAACTCGGAAGTGGCGACGGGCGCGAGCAATCTGAGAAGAACCGCGAACAATTTTCTTAGTGATACTCATGCCTTCTTACCTGTCTTTCCAGCTTTGCGACGAACGCGCTGACCGAGAAGATGTACACCCTTACCTTTATAAGGATCAGATTTACGTAGCTTCTGGATCTTTGCAGCGGTCTCACCGACGAGTTGCTTATCAACGCCTGTGATTGTGAACTCTGTTGGAGATTCAACTGTGAAAGTAATTCCATTTGGAGCTGGGAACGCGATTGGGTGGGAATAACCTAGAGCGAAGTCAAGATCTTTACCCTTAAGCGCAACTTTGTAACCAACACCAGTAATTACGATTTTCTTAGAAAATCCTTGGGTAACGCCAGTGATCATATTTGCAACCAATGTGCGTGATAGACCGTGAAGTGATTTTGCAAGACGTTCATCATTAACGCGATTGATAACGATGCCGTTTTCTTCCTTCACAGCTTTAATTAATTCTGGGAAATTGTGAGTAAGAGTTCCCTTTGGTCCCTTTACTGAAAGGGATTGTCCGGCGAGAGTTACTTCTACGCCTGAAGGAACTGCAACTGGCATTTTTCCGATACGTGACATAGCGATCACCATACGTAGGCGAGAACTTCTCCGCCTACGCCTTGCTTATTTGCCTGTCGATCAGTCAACAGACCTTGTGAAGTAGAGATGATTGCAACGCCAAGTCCACCGAGAACTTTTGGAAGTCCAGTTGACTTTGCATATACGCGAAGTCCTGGCTTGGAAACGCGACGAAGTCCTGCAATCGAACGTTCGCGGTTTGAGCCATACTTCAAATCAATTACTAAAGTCTTACCGAAACCTTCTTGGTTATCAGTAACTTTGTAACCTGCTATGTATCCCTCTTTCTGAAGGATTTCTGCAATACGTGCTTTTACCGATGAGGACGGCATTGCAACCGTTTCATGATAAGCAGTATTCGCATTTCGCAGACGAGTTAGCATGTCCGCGATCGGATCTGTCATTGCCATTTGGCTTTTCGCCTTTCTTCAGACGGTATCTCTCTCGAGACCTATCTAATAGTTGTTACCAGGAAGCTTTCGTAATGCCAGGAAGTTCACCGCGGTGCGCCATTTCACGGAAGCAGACGCGGCAGATTCCAAACTTGCGGTAGACCGAATGCGGGCGACCACAACGTTGGCATCGGGTGTAACCACGAACCTTGAACTTAGGTTTGCGGCTTGCCTTTACCTTTAGTGATGTCTTTGCCATTTGGTCTCCTATTAATCCCGGAATGGGAATCCGAGCGCGCGTAGTAACGCACGACCTTCATCATCATTCTTGGCCGATGTAACGATTGTGATATCCATTCCGCGAACGCGATCCAACTTATCTTGTTGGATTTCTGGGAACACAACCTGCTCGGTTAAACCGAAGGTGTAGTTACCGCTTCCATCGAACTGCTTTGGTGAGAGTCCGCGGAAGTCGCGAATACGAGGTAATGAAATTGAAAGAAGTCGATCCATGAACTCCCACATACGATCGCCACGTAGCGTTACGTGTGCGCCGATTGGTTGTCCTTCACGAAGTTTGAAGTTAGCAATTGATTTACGAGCCTTGGTAACAACTGGCTTTTGGCCAGTAATCGTTGCCAAGTCGCGTACTGCACCTTCAATTAACTTTGAGTCCTTAGCAGCTTCGCCAACTCCCATATTTACAATTACTTTGGTCAAAGTTGGAATCTGCATCCGATTCTTAAATCCAAATTGGCTTGAGAGATTAGCGACTACTTCACTCTTATAACGAGTCTTAAGACGTGGCGCGGTTGCTGTTGACATTAGATCTCCCCTCCGGTGCGACGAGAGATGCGAACATTTTTGCCCGCTTCATCTTTACGCACTGAAATTCTTGTTGCCTTATTGTCATCGGCAAGTAGCATCACATTGGAGTAGTGAATTGGTGACTCGACGGTAAGAATGCCACCGACCTTTGCACCACGTTCGCCAGTTTCTTCCTTTGTATGCTTCTTAACTCGATTTACACCTTCGACAGTAACGCGACCGCTCTTGAGGTTAACGTTAAGAACTGTTCCAGTTAAGCCTTTATCTTTTCCGGCGATAACAAGAACTTTGTCACCTTTTTTAATCCGCATTACAACACCTCCGGCGCAAGTGAAATGATCTTCATAAAGCGCTTATCGCGAAGTTCGCGAGCAACTGGTCCGAAGATACGAGTTCCGCGTGGCTCGTTATCATCTTTGATGATTACGGCTGCGTTCTCGTCAAAACGAATATAGGAACCATCTGCGCGACGATTCTCTTTTGCGGTTCGAACGATTACCGCTTTTACGACTTCACCCTTTTTAACTTGGCCACCAGGAATTGCATCCTTGACCGAGCAGACGATGACATCGCCGATTCCAGCGTAGCGACGCTTTGCGCCACCAAGTACGCGGATACAGAGAAGCTCGCGAGCTCCGGTGTTATCCGCTACACGTAGACGTGATTCAGCTTGAATCATGATTACTTCGCCTTCTCAATTATTTCTACAACTCGCCAACGCTTTGTTGCAGATAGGGGACGGGTTTCCATAATGCGAACGCGATCGCCAACTCCAGCAGAGTTGGTCTCGTCATGCGCCTTAAACTTTTTATTCTTGGTAATAACCTTTGAATAAAGTCCATGAGCTGCGCGATCTTCGACGCGGACAACGACGGTCTTATCCATCTTGTCGCTTACGACGATTCCTTCGCGAGTCTTTCGGAAATTACGGTCGGTCATGCTGCACCACCAATTCCTAGTTCGCGCTCGCGAACGATTGTGTAGATGCGAGCGATCTCTTTACGTACCGCTGTTAAGCGACCATGGCTTTCAAGTTGGCCAGTAGCTGCTTGGAAGCGGAGATTAAAGAGCTCTTCTTTTAGCTCTCGTAAATTGATTTGTAGCTCCTCGGTTGTCTTACCGCGGAAATCATCTGCGCTAGTTATCTTTGACATTATGCCTCCTCACGTAGAACAAGACGTGACTTAACTGGAAGCTTGTGTGATGCACGGGAAAGAGCAGCGGTTGCTGTCTCTAGCGTTACACCTGAGATCTCAAATAGAACTCGGCCAGGCTTGACGTTAGCAATCCAGAATTCTGGTGAACCTTTACCGGAACCCATACGAGTTTCAGCAGGCTTCTTTGTTAGTGGACGATCTGGATAAATATTGATCCAAACTTTTCCACCACGCTTGATATAACGAGTCATTGCGATACGAGCGGCTTCGATCTGACGGTTGGTTACATAACCACCTTCAGTTGCTTGTAAGCCGAAGTCACCGAATGCAACCGCTGTACCACCCTTGGATTTTCCAGAACGGGATGGACGATGTTGCTTACGGAACTTAACGCGACGTGGAATTAACATTACGCCTCGCCTCCTTCGCTCTTAATTTCAGTTGCGACTTCTGGTGCAGAATCTGTTGCAGCCTGCGGTGCAGATTGCGCGGCGCGCTCTTCGACAGATGAAGTTGTTACTTCACCGCGAGGTGCACGTGGTGCGCGACGTGGCTTATCTGACTTTCCTGCCTTTGCAGCAGCAAGTGCAGCAGCTTCACGTTCTGCGCGAGATTCAATTACTTCACCTTTATAAATCCATACCTTTACGCCGATACGTCCAAATGTTGTATGTGCTTCATGGAAGCCATAATCAATATTTGCACGGAGCGTATGAAGTGGAACTCGTCCTTCACGATAGAACTCAGAGCGTGACATTTCAGCGCCGCCAAGTCGACCACCGCATTGAACGCGGATACCAAGTGCGCCAGCTCTAAGTGCTGTCTGCATTGATTTACGCATCGCACGTCGGAAAGAAACACGAGCTGCAAGTTGTTCTGCAACACCTTGCGCAACTAGTTGGGCATCAGTTTCAGCATTCTTTACTTCCAAGATATTTAGCTGAACTTGCTTACCAGTCATCTTCTCTAGATCAAGACGTAGTCGATCTGCTTCGGTGCCACGGCGACCGATAACAATTCCTGGTCGTGCAGTGTGAAGATCGATACGAACGCGTTCGCGGGTACGCTCGATTTCAATTCGAGATACGCCAGCGCGTTCCATCTTCTTCTCCATAAGACGACGGATTTCGACATCTTCTTTTACATAATCCTTATATAACTTCTCGGCATACCAACGTGATTTAAATTCAGTGGTAATACCTAGGCGGAAGCCATGTGGATTTATTTTTTGACCCATTTAGTTGGCCTCCTTCTTAGCTGCTGCTTTCTTTGCAGGAGCTTTCTTTGTCGCTGCCTTCTTTGTTGCTGCTTTCTTTGCAGGAGCTTTCTTTGCTTCTGCACCTTCAGTAGCAACGCTTGAATCTGGAGCAGCGTCAGCTGCAGCTTTTGCAAGCTTGCGTTGTGCTTCTTTTGAAATCGGGCGATAGTTCTTATCGTCAGAGAGAGTTACGGAAATCTGTGAAGAACGCTTCAAGATTTCATAACCGCGACCTTGAGCACGTGGGCGATAACGCTTCATTGTGAAACCTTCATCAACAAGCGCCTCTGTTACCCAAAGTTCTGATGCATCGCGAATTGCTGGGTTCTTCTGCTTTGCATTAGCAACTGCAGAGTTAAGAAGTGTGTAAACCTCTTGTGAAACCGCAAGCTGGCGTGAGAACTTTGCGATACGAATCGCTTCATCTGCGCGCTGGCCGCGAATCATATTTACAACACGTCGCGCCTTCTGTGGCGTTACGCGAATATTGCGAAGCTTTGCTTTCGCAATTAATGGAGTGCTATTCGGCACGCTTCACCGTCCGATCTTCTTGCTTAACGTGACCGCGGAAAGTACGAGTTGGTGCAAATTCACCAAGCTTGTGACCGATCATCGATTCAGTTACATAAACCGGAACATGCTTACGACCATCGTGTACCGCGATGGTATGTCCGATCATTGAAGGAGTAATCATCGAGCGACGTGACCAAGTCTTAATAACGTTCTTGGTATTTTTTGCATTCTGATCATCCACCTTCTTTTCGAGGTGAAGATCCACGAATGGACCTTTCTTTAAACTACGTGGCACCAAGGTCTCCTATCGGCTCTTGTTACTTGGACGACGACGGACAATGAGTTGATCGCTCGCTTTTTTCTTACGAGTACGTGCTTCTGGCTTACCCCAAGGTGAAACTGGATGACGTCCACCTGAAGTCTTACCTTCACCACCACCGTGTGGGTGATCAACTGGGTTCATAACAACACCACGAACAGTCGGTCTACGTCCCTTCCAACGAGAGCGACCAGCTTTTCCGGAGCTGATATTCGATTGTTCAGCATTACCAACAGTTCCTACTGTGGCGCGGCAACGAACATCGACATTTCTAATTTCGCCAGATGGCATACGAAGTTGTGCATATGGACCATCTTTTGCAACCAACTGAACTGCAGCGCCAGCAGAGCGAGCAATACGCGCGCCGCCACCTGGGCGAGTTTCAATTGCGTGAATCATTGTTCCGACTGGAATATTGCGAAGCGGCAAGTTATTGCCCGGCTTGATATCTGCAGATGCACCATTTTCAATCTTGGTACCTTGAGAAATTCCGTCTGGTGCAATGATGTAACGCTTTTCGCCATCAGCAAAGTGAAGTAGCGCAATACGTGCAGAACGATTTGGATCATATTCAATATGAGCAACCGTTGCAGGAACGCCATCTTTATCGTTACGTAGAAAATCAACTAAGCGATAGGCGCGCTTATGTCCGCCACCTTGGTGACGAGTTGTAATGCGACCCGCTGCGTTACGTCCACCTTTTGAATTGATTGGACGGATTAATGATTTCTCTGGAGTTGTACGTGTTACTTCTGAGAAATCCGGAACGATACGTCCGCGTGAGCTCGGAGTGACCGGCTTTAATTTACGAAGTGCCATTTGTTATCCCTTCTCCCATTTCTTATTCGATTTTCATCGATTAAGAGACAGGGCCTCCAAAGATGTCAATTCGCTCGCCAGGTGCAATCTGAACAATTGCTCGCTTGGTGTCGCTACGCTTGCCATTACCGAATCGAGTTATCTTTCGCTTTCCTTCGCGATTCATCGTATTAACTTTCAATACGCGAACTTTGAAGATCTTCTCGACAGCAATCTTGATTTCAGTCTTATTTGCACTTGGTGCAACTAAGAAGGTGTACTTGTTCTCATCGAGCATGCTGTATGACTTTTCAGATACAACCGGCGCGATTAAGACTTCGCGATGATCTTTCATGCGGACACCTCAGCTAACTCTGATTCGCGACCAACTGCTTTTGCAGATGAACCTTTAGCAGGTCCTGCCACAAAATCAGCAAGTGCTTTCTTGGAGAAAACGACATCGTCAGATACGACAACGTCATAAGCATTTAATTGATCCTGACGAATCAAGTGAAGATCTGCTTCGTTACGTAGTGATCTCCAGGCAGTTTCTTCGCCATGAGTTAGAACTACGAGAACTTTGTTGCGATCTGAAAATTGGCGAACCGCTTTGATGGCAGCCTTGGTATTTAGTTCAGCAGCGATTTCAGCAACAACGTGAATTCTTGCGTTACGTTGACGATCAGAGAGAACGCCGCGGAGCGCAGCCTTGATCATCTTCTTAGGAGTTCGCTCATCGTATTTACGAGGAACTGGTCCTTGTGCAACACCACCATGACGTTGGTTTGGTGAACGAGTCGATCCCTGACGAGCACGACCGGTTCCCTTCTGCTTAAAAGGTTTCTTACCGCCACCACTTACTTCACCACGGTTCTTCGCCTTATGTGTTCCTTGGCGAGCTGCATTTAATTGTGCAGTTACGACTTGGTGAATCAATGGAATATTTACTTGGACATCAAATATTTCAGCAGGTAATTGCACAGAGCCTGCAGCAGCGCCCTTGGCATCTTTGATTTCGATAGTCAATGACATTATGCACCTGCCTTATTTAGTACTTCACTTGCAACGCTCTTAGCGGCGGTGCGAATGACAACTTGTGAACCATTGATGCCTGGGATTGAACCCTTAACAAGAATTACATTCTTATCTGCATCAACAGAGTGAATTGTTAAATTCTGCATTGTTACGGTGTCGATACCCATGCGACCGCTCATTCGCTTTCCTTTGAAAACGCGACCTGGAGTCGTACGGTTACCAATCGAACCGGAAGTTCTGTGCTTACGCTCAACACCGTGGCCATCACCAAAACCGCGGAAGTTGTGGCGCTTCATAACACCAGCAGTTCCTTTACCGATTGAAGTGCCTTGAGCATCAATAATTTCGCCAGCTGCAAATAGATCTGCCTTAATTTCTTGGCCAACTGTGTAGTTAGCAGCAGAGCTGGTGCGAATTTCGCCAACATAGCGACGTGGTGTTACGCCAGCTTTTGCGAATTGACCGGAAAGTGGCTTGGTAACTTTCTTTGGATCAATTGCACCGAAGGAAAGTTGAATCGCTTCGTAGCCATCTGTTTCAAGAGTGCGTACCTGTGTTACGACGCATGGACCTGCTTGAACAACAGTTACTGGAATAACTTTATTGTTCTCATCGAAGGCCTGAGTCATACCGAGCTTGACGCCAAGGATTCCCTTGATCGCGCTGCCCTTTGATTGCGTGGTTGTCATCTCAGATCTCCTTAGAGCTTAATCTCGATATCGACGCCAGCAGGAAGATCAAGACGCATCAATGAATCCACAGTCTTTGGTGTTGGATCGATAATGTCGATCAAACGCTTGTGGGTGCGCATCTCAAAATGTTCGCGGCTATCTTTGTATTTGTGAGGAGAGCGAATAACACAATAAGTGTTCTTCTCTGTTGGTAGCGGAACTGGGCCTGCGACCGTTGCACCAGTGCGTTCGACAGTTTCGACGATTTTCTTCGCCGAGGTATCGATCACCTCATGGTCATAGGCCTTGAGCCTGATGCGGATTTTCTGTCCCGCCATTTTTCTTCCTCTCGTCCTTTAAAACTTCGTTAAATCTTTTTCATTAAGTGGAGCGAGTCTCCCCGCTCCACTTAAATCAATTTTTATTACTTCTTGATCTTTGTTACACGACCTGCACCAACGGTGCGGCCACCTTCGCGGATTGCGAAACGAAGACCATCTTCCATAGCAACTGGTTGAATCAAGGTGACAGACATTGAAGTGTTGTCGCCAGGCATAACCATTTCGGTGCCAGATGGAAGTGTTACAACACCAGTCACGTCAGTTGTACGGAAGTAGAACTGTGGACGGTAGTTGTTAAAGAATGGAGTGTGACGTCCGCCTTCATCCTTTGAAAGGATGTAAGCAGATGCTTCGAACTCAGTGTGTGGTGTAACTGAACCAGGCTTGCAAACAACCTGACCGCGTTCCACATCTTCGCGCTTTAGACCACGGAGAAGTAGACCAACGTTTTCGCCAGCTTGTCCTTCATCAAGGAGCTTGCGGAACATTTCAACACCGGTGATAACTGTCTTCTGTGAATCTGGACGGATACCAACGATTTCAACTTCTTCGTTAACTTTGACGATACCGCGCTCGATACGACCAGTAACAACTGTTCCACGACCTGTAATTGTGAAAACATCTTCAACTGGCATCAAGAATGGCTTATCAACTTCGCGAGTTGGCTGTGGGATAAATGTATCTACAGCATTCATGAGTTCCATGATCTTCTCTGCCCAAGCAGCATCTCCTTCGAGAGCCTTAAGTGCTGAGATACGGACGATTGGTGTGTCCTTACCTGGGAATTCATACTTATTAAGTAGGTCGCGAACTTCTTCCTCAACTAGAGCAAGAATTTCTTCATCATCAACCATGTCAGACTTATTAAGAGCAACAACGATTGAAGGAACGCCAACCTGACGTGCAAGGAGAACGTGCTCCTTGGTCTGTGGCATTGGGCCATCAGTTGCAGCTACAACAAGGATCGCGCCATCCATTTGGGCAGCACCGGTGATCATGTTCTTGATGTAGTCAGCGTGACCTGGGCAGTCAACGTGTGCGTAGTGACGCTTCTCTGTTTGGTATTCGATATGTGCGATCGAGATGGTGATACCACGGGCCTTTTCTTCTGGCGCCTTATCGATCTGATCGAATGGGGTAAATGGGTTTACATCTGGATACTTATCGTGAAGCACCTTGGAAATCGCAGCAGTAAGAGTGGTCTTACCGTGGTCGATGTGACCAATGGTGCCGATGTTTGCGTGCGGCTTTGTCCGCTCGAACTTTGCCTTTGCCACTTTGGTTACTCCTTTTTTTCTTTCTTTATCTTCCGCTTATTTGCTTTTTTGGGTTACTACTCGCCGCGAATCTTCGCGATGATTTCTTTCGAAACCGCTGCAGGAACTTCTGCATAGGAATCGAATTGCATGCTGTAACTCGCGCGGCCTTGTGTTCTGCTTCGAAGATCTCCGACATAGCCGAACATCTCTGATAACGGAACAACCGCTTTAACAATGCGAGCACCGGCTCGCTCGTCCATGGCCTGGATTTGGCCACGACGGCTATTTAGATCGCCGATGACGTCGCCCATGAAATCTTCAGGGGTAGTGACTTCAACGGACATCACTGGTTCGAGAAGAACAGGACCAGCAAGTCTTGCTGCTTCCTTGAACGCCGCGATTCCAGCAATCTTGAAGGCCAACTCCGATGAGTCAACATCGTGGTATGCACCATCAAGAAGACTTACTCGTACATCTGTTAACGGATAACCAGCAAGTGGTCCGCTCGCCATTGCTTCTTGGCAACCATCATCAACTGATGGGATGTACTCCTTCGGGATACGACCACCCGTAATCTTGTTAACGAATTCGTATCCACCTTCGACTGCACCAACTGGAAGTGGCTCGAGTGCAATCTGAACTTTTGCGAACTGTCCAGAACCACCGGTCTGCTTCTTATGTGTGTAGTCATAACGATCAACTGGCTTACGAAGAGTTTCGCGATAAGCAACTTGTGGCTTACCAACGTTAGCTTCAACTTTAAATTCGCGCTTCATACGATCAACGAGAATTTCAAGGTGAAGTTCGCCCATTCCACCAATGATGGTCTGGCCGGTTTCTTCATCGGTACGAACATGGAAAGTTGGATCTTCTTCAGCAAGACGCTGAATTGCAACGCCAAGTTTCTCTTGATCGCCCTTTGTCTTTGGCTCAATCGCAACGTGAATAACCGGATCTGGGAAATCCATTGATTCAAGAATTACTGGATTATCAGAGTCGCAAAGTGTGTCACCAGTTGTGGTGTCCTTTAGCCCCATTACCGCGATGATGTCACCAGCTGAAGCTTGTGGGATTTCTTCACGCTTATTTGCGTGCATGCGATAGATCTTGCCGATACGTTCTTTACGATCTTTTGTTGAATTAAGAATTCCGGTTCCGGCTTCTAGAACTCCGGAGTAGATACGTACGAAAGTAAGTTTTCCAAGATGTGGATCGCTCATGATCTTAAATGCAAGTGATGAGAATGGTTCTGCTGCATCAGGCTTGCGAGCAATCTCTACTTCTTTATTACCCATCTTGGTTCCGACAATTGCATCGATATCAAGTGGGCTTGGAAGGTAACGAGTTACTGCATCAAGCATTGGCTGTACGCCTTTATTCTTAAATGCAGAACCGGTAAGAACTGGAGTTAATTTGTAAGAAAGTGTTGCACGACGGATACCAGCGATAATTTCATCTTCGCTTAGCTCTTCGCCGCCAAGGTATTTCTCCATGATTGCGTCATCGCACTCAGCGAGAGTTTCAATCATCTTATGACGAGCCTCGTCGCACTTTGCCTTGAGATCAGCTGGGATCTCTTCGACTTTGTAATCTTCACCCTTCTGGGTTTCGCCGCGCCATGTAAGCGCCTTCATTGCGATTAGATCAACAACGCCAACGAAATCAGATTCAGCTCCGATTGGAACTTGTAGAACAAGTGCGGTTGCACCAAGACGTGAACCGATCATCTCAACGCAACGATCAAAGCTTGCGCCGGTACGGTCTAGTTTGTTGACGAAACAAATTCTTGGGACTTTGTATTTATCTGCTTGGCGCCAGACTGTTTCTGATTGTGGCTCAACGCCAGCAACGCCATCGAAAACTGTTACTGCACCATCGAGAACACGTAGCGATCTTTCAACTTCAACTGTGAAGTCAACGTGACCTGGAGTATCGATGATATTAATTGTGTGGTCTTTCCACTGGCAGGTTGTCGCCGCAGAAGTAATAGTGATTCCGCGCTCTTGTTCCTGTTCCATCCAGTCCATGGTGGCTGCGCCTTCATGAACTTCACCGATCTTGTAGTTGATACCGGTATAGAAAAGGATGCGCTCAGTTGTTGTTGTCTTACCAGCATCGATGTGCGCCATGATGCCGATGTTGCGTACTTTTGCTAAATCAAGTGCAGTCGCGGTCGCCATAATTACCACCGGTAATGAGCAAAAGCCTTATTAGCTTCTGCCATCTTGTGAGTGTCTTCGCGCTTTTTAACGGCTGCGCCCAATCCGTTTGATGCATCGATCATCTCGTTAGCAAGACGATCTGCCATTGACTTCTCGCGACGGAGGCGAGCATTGTCAACGAGCCAACGTAATCCAAGTGTTGTGGAACGTGCTGCTTTAACTTCTACTGGAACCTGATAAGTCGCGCCACCAACTCGACGTGAGCGAACTTCAACAGCAGGCTTCACATTATCTAGCGCGCGCTTCAAAGTGATTACTGGATCTACTTCAGTCTTTGCGCGGCAATTTTCCAAAGCATCATAAACAATGCGTTCTGCAGTTGAACGCTTTCCATGAGATAAAACTTTATTAATTAGTGCAGTAACAACTGGTGAGTTATAAA
>JACCDP010643615.1_pt1 | contig 14061 bp, 22 predicted proteins | sample 7445841 | NCBI WGS metagenome assembly JACCDP01 (sample SAMN15323441, study PRJNA562643) | freshwater metagenome | isolation source: river surface water | place: USA:Blue River Watershed | collected 2017-08-17
ACAAGGTCGAGGAAATTCCAGCAGATATGAAAGATAAGTGTGATGCTGCTCGTCACGCGCTTCTTGAAACTCTTGCTGAAAATGATGATGCGGTTATGGAAAAGTACCTTGCTGGTGAGGATCTTTCTGAAGAAGAGATCATCGCAGGTATCCGTCGCGCAACTTTGTCTTACAAGTTGACCCCGGTTCTAACTGGTTCAGCTTTCAAGAACAAAGGTGTTCAGCCAATGCTTGATGCGGTTACCCGTTACCTTCCATCACCACTTGATATCGATGCCATCATCGGTTCAAAGATGGGTGACAAGGAAACCGAAATCGCTCGCAAGCCAGATGCATCTGAGCCTTTCTCATCACTAGCTTTCAAGATTATGAGCGATCCACACCTTGGAAAGCTCACCTTCGTACGTATCTACTCTGGTGTTCTAGAGGCAGGTACCGGAATCCTTAACTCCACAAAGGATCGCAAGGAACGTATCGGCAAGATCTATCGCATGCACGCTAACAAGCGTGAGGAAATCCCACAGGCCTCAGCCGGCGACATCATCGCGGTAATGGGTCTAAAGGACACCACAACCGGTGACACTCTCTGCGATCCAGATAAGCCAGTAATTCTTGAATCAATGGAGTTCCCAGATCCAGTTATTCACGTTGCGATCGAGCCAAAGACAAAGGGCGACCAGGAAAAACTTGGTGTTGCTATCCAACGTCTTGCGGAAGAAGATCCAACATTCCACGTTCGTACCGATGAAGAGACCGCGCAGACAATTATCGGCGGTATGGGTGAGCTTCACCTAGAAATTCTTGTTGATCGTATGAAGCGTGAGTTCAAAGTCGAAGCAAATGTTGGTAAGCCACAGGTTGCTTATCGCGAAACACTTCGCAAGCCAGTTGATCGTTATGACTACACCCACAAGAAGCAGACCGGTGGTTCTGGACAGTTCGCAAAGATCCAGATCGCACTAGAGCCACTTCCAGTTGGTGCGGTTGAAGGTGGATACGAGTTCGTAAACAAAATTACGGGCGGTCGTGTTCCTAAGGAATACATCCCATCAGTTGATGATGGTTGCCAAGATGCAATGCAGAGCGGACCACTTGCTGGTTACCCACTGACAGATGTTCGAGTAACTCTTCTTGATGGTGCATACCACGATGTTGACTCATCGGAGTTGGCCTTCAAGATTGCTGGAATCGCGGCGTTCAAGGAAGCAGCAAAACTTGCTGGTCCTGTTCTCCTCGAGCCAATGATGTCCGTTGAAGTCACCACCCCTGAAGATTTCATGGGCGACGTCATCGGCGATCTCAACAGCCGCCGTGGCCAAATCCAGGCCATGGATGAGCGAGCCGGTGCTCGCGTCGTAAAGGCACTTGTTCCACTCTCAGAGATGTTCGGCTATGTCGGAGATCTTCGAAGCAGAACACAGGGCCGTGCGAGTTACAGCATGCAATTTGATTCCTATGCAGAAGTCCCTGCAGCGGTATCAAAGGAAATCATCGCAAAGATCAAAGGCGAGTAGTTCCACCCATTTAACTCAGGTAAAAACAACAGACAAATAAGCAAAGAAAAGAAGGAGAAACCACAGTGGCAAAGGCAAAGTTCGAGCGGACAAAGCCGCACGCAAACATTGGCACCATTGGTCACATCGACCACGGTAAGACCACTCTTACTGCTGCGATTTCCAAGGTGCTTCATGACAAGTATCCAGATGTAAATCCATTTACACCATTCGATCAGATCGATAAGGCGCCAGAAGAGCGTCAACGTGGTATCACCATTTCGATCGCACACATCGAGTACCAGACAGAGAAGCGTCACTACGCACACGTTGACTGCCCAGGTCACGCTGACTACATCAAGAACATGATCACCGGTGCAGCACAGATGGATGGCGCAATCCTCGTAGTAGCAGCAACTGATGGACCAATGCCACAGACAAAAGAGCACGTTCTACTTGCTCGTCAGGTTGGCGTTCCTTCAATCGTTGTTGCTCTTAATAAGTCTGACATGGTTGATGACGAGGACATTCTTGGTCTCGTCGAGGAAGAGGTTCGTGACCTCCTAACCAAGTATGAATTCCCAGGCAAGGACACCCCAATCGTTCGCATCTCAGCTCTAAAGGCTCTTGAGGGCGATGCAGCATGGGCAGAGAAGATCATGGATCTTATGAACGCAGTTGATGAGTTCATTCCACAGCCAGCACGTGAAGTTGATAAGCCATTCTTGATGCCAGTTGAAGATGTTTTCACAATCACAGGTCGTGGAACCGTTGTTACTGGTCGTATCGAGCGCGGTATCGTCAAGGTTAACGAAGAAGTTGAAATCGTTGGTATCCGTCCAGATTCACAAAAGACAGTTATCACCGGTGTAGAAATGTTCCGCAAGCTGCTTGATGAAGGTCAGGCTGGCGAGAACGTAGGTCTACTACTTCGTGGTCTAAAGCGTGAAGATGTTGAGCGCGGTCAGGTTGTTTGCAAGCCAGGCTCCGTTACACCTCACACTGATTTCGAAGCATCTGCTTACATCCTTTCAAAGGATGAGGGTGGACGTCATACACCGTTCTTCAACAACTACCGTCCTCAGTTCTACTTCCGTACAACTGACGTAACCGGTGTTGTAACACTTCCATCAGGCACCGAAATGGTTATGCCTGGCGACAACACAGCAATGACTGTAACTCTGATTCAGCCAGTTGCTATGGAGGAAGGTCTTCGCTTCGCTATCCGTGAAGGTGGACGTACCGTCGGCGCAGGTCGTGTAACCAAGATCGTTAAGTAGTACTCACGAGAGTGGGGCGGATTTTTCCGCCCCACAATCAAATAAATAAAAAAGATTTTGAAGAAGCAATAGAAGAAAGAGGAAACGAACATGGCGGGACAAAAGATCCGCATCAGGCTCAAGGCCTATGACCATGAGGTGATCGACACTTCAGCGAAGAAAATCGTTGAAACCGTCGAGCGCACAGGTGCTACGGTCGCGGGCCCAGTTCCGCTGCCCACAGAGAAGAACACCTACTGCGTGATTCGTTCTCCTCACAAATACAAAGACAGCCGCGAACATTTCGAGATGCGCACCCACAAGCGCTTAATCGACATCATCGATCCAACACCAAAGACTGTTGACTCCTTGATGCGTCTTGATCTTCCAGCTGGCGTCGATATCGAGATCAAGCTCTAAGGGGATCTGACATGACAACTACTCAATCTAAGGGCAGCGCCATCAAGGGAATCCTTGGCGTAAAGCTCGGTATGACTCAGGTCTTCGATGAAAACAACAAGGTAATTCCAGTAACTGTTATCGAGGCTGGTCCTTGTGTTGTAACCCAGGTTCGTACCCTTGAAAAAGATGGTTACGAAGCTGTGCAGATGGCATTTGGTGCTGTCGATCCACGTAAAGTTTCAAAGCCAGAGGCGGGACATTTTGCAAAGGCTGGCGTAACACCACGTAAGTATGTTGGTGAACTTCGCACCGCAAACGCTGCTGCTTACTCAGTAGGACAAGAAGTTAAAGCAGACATCTTCACTCCAGGTGAGATTGTTGATGCACAAGGCACATCACTTGGTAAGGGATCTGCCGGTGTTATGAAGCGTCACAACTTCCGCGGATTTGGTGATGGCCATGGTGTTGAAAGAAAGCACCGTACTTCAGGCTCTATCGGTAACCGCACCACACCAGGTCGCGTTTTCAAAGGAAAGCGCATGATGGGTCGTATGGGTGTTGAGACCGTAACAGTTCAAAACCTCACAGTTCACTCCGTTGATGCAGAGAAATCACTAATCCTGATTAAGGGTGCGGTTCCTGGTCGCAACGGTTCACAGGTTTTCATTCACTCCGCTTCAAAGAAAGCAGTGAGCGAATCAATCAGTAAGGCAGGTGCATAACCGTGGCTCTAACCGTAGAAATTAAAGATGCAAAAGGTGCAAAGGCTGGAACCTTTGATCTCCCAGCTGAGATCTTTGATGTGCAAGCAAATGTTCCTTTGATTCACCAGGTTGTCACCGCACAACTAAACGCTGCTCGTGCCGGTACTCACAAAGCGAAGAACCGTGGCGAGGTAAGCGGTGGTGGAAAGAAGCCTTTCAAGCAAAAGGGAACCGGTCGCGCCCGTCAAGGTTCAACCCGTTCACCAAACCAGCGTCATGGTGGTGTTGCTCAAGGACCAGTTCCTCGTAAGTATGACGAGCGCACACCTAAGAAGATGATCAAGGCCGCACTTCGTGGCGTTCTCTCTGATCGTCAACGCAATGATCGTATTCACGTAGTTTCTGAAATCGTCGAAACCGTTAACACAAAGGCTGCAATCTCTGCGGTCCGTCAGTTCTCTGATCGTCGTCGTGTTCTAGTGGTTTTGGCTCATGGTGAAGAGGCTTCATGGCGTTCACTTCGCAACGAAGCTGATCTACACCTAATCCGTCAGGATCAACTAAACGCATATGACGTAGTTGTTTCTGATGATGTTGTCTTCTCAAAGAAGGCAATCTCAGAGTTTGTTGCTGGTCCTGCAAAAGGAAAGTCAGCAACAGCAACCGCTCGCGAATCTGAGTTAGTAGAGGTGTCAGCATGAGAGAACATCGTGATGTCTTGATCGCGCCGGTCGTATCTGAAAAGTCATACGGCTTGCTAGATCAAAACAAGTACACATTCATTGTTGCACCAGATGCAAACAAGACCGAGATCAAGATCGCCGTTGAAAAGATTTTCAAGGTGCGAGTTCTCAAGGTCAACACCATGAACCGTGAGGGTAAGAGCAAGCTCACCCGTTACGGTCTTGGAAAGCGCAGCGATACCAAGCGTGCGATTGTGCAAATCGCAGCTGGTGACCGGATCGACATCTTTGGAGGACCGGTTTCCTAGTAATAGGAAATTGGACCTAGAAAAGGGATAAAAAATGGCACTTCGTAAGTTAAAGCCAGTAACGCCAAGCTCTCGTGGCCAAAGCGTTTCTGACTTCGCTGAAATCACCCGATCAACTCCAGAGAAGTCACTAATTCGTCCAGTTAATTCAAAGGGCGGCCGTAACGCATCCGGAAAGATCACCACACGTCACCAAGGTGGCGGACACAAGCGCGCCTATCGCGTAATTGATTTTCTTCGCAACGATAAAGATGGAGTTCCAGCTGTTGTTGCGCACATTGAATACGATCCAAACCGTTCGGCTCGTATCGCACTTATTCACTTCGCAGATGGCGAGAAGCGTTACATCATCGCGCCAGTAGGAATTGAACAAGGCACAAAGATTGAGAATGGCCCATCTGCAGATATCAAGCCAGGTAACAACCTGCCGCTTCGCAATATCCCAGTTGGAACCATGATCCACGCAATCGAAACCCGTCCAGGTGGCGGCGCACGTATTGCACGTTCTGCAGGTGCAGGCGTTCAGTTAGTTGCAAAAGATGGACCATACGCACAACTTCGTATGCCATCTGGCGAAATTCGCAACGTAGATGTTCGTTGCCGCGCAACTATCGGAACCGTTGGTAACGCAGAGCAATCAAACATCAACCATGGAAAAGCTGGACGTATGCGCTGGAAAGGCCGTCGCCCAACCGTTCGTGGTGTTGTTATGAACCCAGTAGATCACCCACACGGTGGTGGTGAAGGTAAGACCTCAGGTGGACGTCATCCAGTTTCACCATGGGGTAAGCCAGAAGTTCGCACTCGCAAGAAAAAAGCGAGCGACCAACTAATCGTCCGCCGTCGTCCAGCAAACAAGAGCCGATAAGGAGCCCTGAAACCAAATGCCACGTAGTTTGAAGAAGGGTCCATTCGTGGATCAACACCTCGAAAAGAAGGTGGATGAACAGAATGCCAAGAACACTAAAAATGTTATTAAGACTTGGTCACGTCGTTCAATGATTACACCTTCAATGATCGGCCACACCATCGCAGTTCATGATGGTCGCAAGCATGTTCCGGTTTATGTAACCGAAGCGATGATCGGCCACAAGCTCGGTGAGTTTGCACCAACCCGCACATTCAAGGGACACGTTAAGCAAGATGACAAGGGGGTGAAGCGTGGCTAATTCAACCGCTACCGTTGTAGCAACAGCTTCTCTTCGTTCCATTCGCGTAACTCCGCAAAAGGCACGCCGCGTTGTAAACATGATTCGCGGACAACGTGCTGATGAAGCGCTACGTATTGCAAAGTTCTCACCACAGGTTGCAGTTAGTGAAGATCTTTACTCACTACTTAACTCTGCGGTTGCTAACGCAAAGCAGAAGAACCCAGCAATCCGTGATGCATCAGAGCTTTGGGTTACTGAGGCCCTAGTTGATGAAGGCGTAACCATGAAGCGTTACCGCCCACGTGCACAGGGTCGCGGATATCAAATCTTGAAGCGTTCTTCACAGATTTCCGTAGTTCTTTCCGATGACAAGAACTATCGCAGACCTTCAAAGGCAGAAGCCCGCAAGGCCGCTGCAAAGAATTCAGAAGCTGCGACAACTGAAGGGGAGGCCAAGTAAATGGGTCAAAAAATAAATCCACATGGCTTCCGCCTTGGAATTACAACTGAGTACAAGTCTCGTTGGTATGCCGACAAGCTTTACAAAGATTATGTAAAAGAAGATGTGATGATCCGTCGTTTGATGGAGAAGAACATGGAGCGCGCTGGCGTTGCTCGTATTGAAATCGAGCGCACCCGCGAACGTGTTCGCATCGATCTACACACCGCTCGTCCTGGAATTGTTATCGGACGTCGCGGAACAGAGGCAGATCGTCTTCGTCTAGATCTTGAGAAGCTAACCGGCAAGCAGGTTCAGCTAAATATTCTCGAGGTTAAGAACCCAGAGATTGATGCACAGCTAGTTGCGCAAGGTGTTGCAGAACAGCTTGCAGCTCGTGTCTCTTTCCGTCGTGCAATGCGTAAAGCAATGCAGACCGCTTTCAAGGCTGGCGCAAAGGGTGTTCGTATCCAGTGCGGTGGTCGTCTAGGCGGCGCTGAAATGTCACGTTCTGAGTTTTATCGCGAAGGTCGAGTTCCACTACACACTCTTCGTGCCGATATTGATTATGGCTTCCATGAAGCACATACAACCTTCGGTCGTCTTGGTGTGAAGGTATGGATTTACAAGGGCGAGGTAATTCAGTCACGCGCAGAGCGTGAAGCAGCAGCTCTTGCTCAAGCAAAAGCACCGAAGCAAAATCGCGGACCACGTGCACCACGTGCACCACGCGGTGAGGTAACAACCACTCAGGTTGCACCTGCTGCATCTGCACCTGCTGCTGATGTTGCAAATGTTGAGGTTAAGAGTGAAGGAGGCGAGGCGTAATGTTGATTCCACGTCGCGTTAAGCACCGCAAGCAGCACCGTCCAGATCGTTCTGGAAAGGCTAAAGGTGGAACCGCTGTTGCATTCGGCGATTTTGGTTTGCAGGCAACTGAGGGTGGTTATGTAACCAACCGTCAGATTGAAGCTGCACGTATCGCAATGACCCGTCACATCAAGCGTGGTGGAAAGGTTTGGATCAACATTTATCCAGATCGTCCACTTACTAAGAAGCCTGCAGAAACCCGTATGGGTTCCGGTAAGGGTTCACCAGAGTTCTGGATTGCAAACGTAAAGCCAGGCCGCGTGCTATTTGAAATCTCAGGTGTATCACTTGATGTTGCAAAGCAGGCGTTGTCACGTGCTGCACACAAACTTCCAGTTAAGTCCCGCGTTGTACTTCGTGAGGAGGCATAACCATGGCGAAAATGATTTCAACTGACGAACTTCGTGCATTAAGCACTGAAGATCTACAAGCAAAGCTAAAGGATGCAAAGGAAGAGTTATTTAACCTGCGTTTCCAAGCTGCGACCGGTCAACTAGAAAGCCATGGCCGTCTCACCGCTGTCCGCAAAGAGATTGCTCGGATCTACACAGTGGTCCGTGAGCGTGAACTAGGAATCGGAGGTGCCGCGTGAGCGAGGATCGCAATTTCCGCAAAGTTCGCGAAGGAATCGTTGTAAGCGACAAGATGGATAAGACAGTAGTAGTTAAGGTCGAAGACCGTGCTGCTCATGGACTTTATTCAAAGGTTATTACCAAGAACAAGAAGTTCAAGGCGCATGATGAGAGCAACACCGCTGGTGTTGGCGATCGCGTGCGAATTATGGAAACCCGTCCACTATCTGCAACCAAGCGTTGGCGAGTAGTGGAGATTATCGAGAAGGCTAAGTAACCATGATTCAAGCAGAATCTCGACTACGCGTCGCGGATAACACAGGAGCTCGCGAGCTTCTCTGTATCCGTGTTCTTGGTGGCACACAACGTCGCTATGCATCAATCGGCGACATCATTGTTTGCTCCGTTAAGGATGCAATTCCTGGCGGACAGGTAAAGAAGGGTGATGTTGTTAAAGCCGTCATCGTTCGTACCGTTAAAGAAAACCGTCGCAACGATGGTTCCTATATTCGTTTTGATGAAAACGCAGCTGTCATTATCAAGGATGACAACGAGCCACGTGGAACCCGTATTTTCGGACCAGTTGCTCGCGAACTCCGTGACAAGCGTTTCATGAAGATCATTTCACTTGCTCCGGAGGTGCTGTAATGAGAATCAAGAAAGGTGACACCGTTCTTGTCATTGCTGGCAAAGACAAGGGAGTAACTGGAAAGGTTCTTGCGGTTGATACCAACACCGCACGTGTAACCGTAGAAGGTGTTAATCGCGTCAAGAAGCACACCCGTGAAGAGACTTCACAGCGTGGAGCAAAGGTCGGCGGCATTCTTACTATCGAAGCCCCAATCGCTTACTCCAATGTCATGCTGCTTGATGAGGACAACAAAGCAACTCGAATCGGCGTTCGCAAGAATGACGATGGAAAGAATGTGCGAGTTTCTCGTCGCACAGGAGGTGACATCTAATGTCAACAGTTACCGCTCCACGTTTGAAAGAGCGTTACAAGAGTGAAGTTGCTGCACACCTACAAAAGGAATTCAACTTCGCAAACAAGATGCAGATTCCAACACTTACCAAGATTGTTGTGAATATGGGTGTTGGCGAAGCAGCTAAAGACTCCAAGTTGATTGAAGGCGCAATCCGTGATCTCACAACCATCACTGGACAAAAGCCACTTGTCACAAAGGCAAAGAAATCAATCGCTAACTTCAAACTACGTGAGGGCCAAGCAATTGGTGCCCACGTCACTCTTCGCGGTGACCGTATGTGGGAGTTCATGGATCGTCTACTTTCAGTTTCCCTTCCACGTATCCGCGATTTCCGTGGTCTATCACCTAAGCAGTTTGATGGCAGCGGCAATTACACCTTCGGTCTAACCGAGCAGGTTGTATTCGCAGAGATCGAACAGGACAAGGTAGATCGCGTCCGCGGAATGGATATCACCATCGTTACTTCAGCCAAGAATGATCAAGAAGGTCGTGCGTTGCTTAAGGCGCTCGGTTTTCCATTCAAGGATTAAGGGGAGACACACAAAATGGCAAAGACATCACTAAAGGTTAAGGCGAGCCGCAAGCCAAAGTTCAAGGTGCGCGGTTACACACGTTGCCAACGTTGTGGACGTCCTCACTCCGTCTATCAGAAGTTCGGCATCTGCCGAGTTTGCTTCAGAGAGATGGCACACCGCGGAGAACTCCCCGGTATTACGAAAGCTTCCTGGTAACAACTATCGGATAGGTCTCGCAAGAGATACCGCCCGAAGAAAGGCTATGAGCCAACTATGACAATGACAGACCCAATCGCAGACATGCTTGCACGTCTGCGTAACGCAAATACGGCTTACCATGATGTGGTTGCAATGCCATCATCATCGGTAAAGGTCCGTATTGCAGAGATCCTTCAAAAAGAGGGTTATATCGGTAGCTACAAAGTTACTGACAACCCAGAAGGATTTGGCAAAACACTTGTAATTGATTTGAAGTATGGCGCAAACCGTGAGCGTTCCATCGCCGGTCTACGTCGTGTTTCTAAGCCAGGTCTTCGTGTTTATGCGAAGTCAACTGGATTACCAAAGGTTCTCGGTGGACTTGGTGTAGCAATCATCTCTACTTCACAAGGTTTGCTTACTGATAAGCAGGCTAACAAGCAGGGCGTAGGCGGAGAAGTTCTCGCCTACGTATGGTGATCACTATGTCACGTATTGGAAAAATGCCGGTCACAATTCCTTCAGGAGTTGAGGTAAATATCGCGGGACAAAACATCTCTGTTAAAGGACCTAAGGGAACTTTGACACATGTTCTGCCAGATTTGATTACCCCAAAGAAGGAAGAGAACTCACTAGTTCTTGCTCGCGCCAATGATGAGCGCGCTGCAAAATCACTACATGGTTTGTCACGTACTTTGGTTTCAAACATGATCACCGGTGTCACAACTGGTTACTCAAAGAAGATTCAAATCGTTGGTGTTGGTTACAAGGTAGCTGCAAAGGGTAAGGATCTTGAGTTCGCACTCGGATACTCACACCCAGTTCCATTCGCAGCTCCGGAAGGAATCTCCTTCAATGTTGAATCACCTACCGATCTAGTTGTGTCAGGTGTCGATAAGCAACTTGTTGGCGAGGTTGTTGCAAAGATTCAAAAGTTGCGTAAGGCCGATCCATATAAGGGTAAGGGCTTGCATCTACAGGGTCAGCGCATTCGTCGCAAGGCTGGAAAGACAGGTAAGAAGGCATGAGAATCACTAAGAAGATTGTTAAGGGTTCTACTCGAGTTGCCCGCGCACGTCGTCACTTCCGTGTTCGTAAGCGCCTTACCGGTACTCCAGAGCGTCCACGTTTAGTTGTGACCCGCTCTGCACGTCACCTTGTTGCCCAGATTGTTGATGATTCCATCGGTCACACCTTGGCATCAGCTTCAACAATGGAAAAAGATCTTCGCGCTGCATCAGCAGATAAGACAAAGAAGGCCCGCACAGTTGGCCAACTTGTTGCTGATCGTGCAAAGGCAAAGGGAGTTACTACGGTCGTATTTGATCGTGGTGGAAATCGCTACACCGGACGCGTAGCTGCACTTGCTGAAGGTGCTCGCGAGAATGGATTGGAGTTCTAATGTCAAATGTCGAGAACACAGCTCCAGAGGCTGAAAAGCCAAAGCGCGGTCGCGATAAGCGCGGTCCTCGTGAAGAGCGCACCTCTGAGAAGTCTCCATACATTGAGCGCGTTGTATTTATCAACCGTGTAGCAAAGGTTGTTTCTGGTGGTCGCCGTTTCTCCTTCACTGCACTTGTAGTGCTTGGTGATGGAAATGGAATGGTTGGCGTTGGTTATGGAAAAGCAAAAGAGGTTCCACAAGCAATCGCTAAGGCCGTTGAAGAAGCAAAGAAATCATTTTTCAAAGTTCCACGTATTCAAGGCACAATTCCTCACCCAGTTCAGGGTGAAGATGCAGCCGGCGTAGTTCTACTTCGCCCAGCTGCTCCTGGTACCGGTGTTATCGCTGGTGGTCCAGTTCGTGCCGTACTTGAGTGCGCAGGAATTACCGATGTTTTGACCAAGTCACTTGGTTCAAACAACCCAATCAACATGGTTCACGCAACCGCAGCTGCGCTAAAGATGTTGGAAGATCCAGCAGCGATCGCAGCACGTCGTGGACTTCCACTTGAGCGCGTTGCTCCAGCAGCAGTTATCCGCGCTATGACAACAACGGCAGGTGCGTAATGCCACGTCTAAAGGTCACACAGGTTCGTTCCAAAGTCGGCAATGCCCCAGAACAACGCGACACTCTTCGTTCGCTTGGTTTGAAGCGCATTGGTGATGTTGTGGTGAAAGAAGATCGTCCCGAGATTCGCGGAATGGTCCATCATGTTCGCCACCTCATCAAAGTTGAGGAGGTTGAATAACAATGGTTCTTAAGGCTCATCATCTCCGTCCTGCGCCAGGCGCAAAGAGGGAAAAAACCCGTAAGGGTCGCGGTGAAGGTTCCAAAGGTAAAACCTCTGGTCGCGGTGGAAAAGGAACACGTGCTCGTAACGTAGTTCGTGCTGGTTTCGAAGGTGGAGCAATGCCACTCGTACAGCGTCTACCAAAACTTCGCGGATTCAAGAATCCAGAGACTGTTACCTATCAGGCGGTCAACGTCTCAACAATCAACGCGCTATTTCCAAAGGGTGGCGATGTTTCAGTTGAGGATCTATACAAAGTTGGCGCAGCCCGTAAAGGTCACCCAGTCAAAGTCCTAGGAAATGGCGATATCTCCGTTAAGGTGAATGTCACCGTTCATAGCTTCTCATCATCTGCTTCAGAGAAAATCTCTGCAGCTGGAGGAAGCATCAAGGCTCTTTAGTCGGATTTTGTTGTCGGATTGAAATAGGAGAAGAAAGTGTTGCTATCAGTATTCGGTAAGGCGTTTAAGACGCCTGATCTACGTCGCAAGATTTTCTTCACCCTTGCCATCATGGCGATCTTCCGCACAGGTTCGGTAATTCCAACCCCAGGTGTTTCATATGCTGCAGTTCAACGCTGTTTGGCAAATGTTGATACTGGTGGTCTTTTTGGATTGATCAATCTATTTAGCGGCGGTGCGTTGCTACAGCTTTCAGTTTTCGCACTTGGCATCATGCCTTACATCACCGCATCGATTATCGTCCAGCTTTTGACCGTGGTAATTCCGCGCTTCGAAACATTGAAGAAGGAAGGTCAATCAGGAACCGCCAAGTTAACTCAGTACACCCGTTATCTAACAATCGCTCTTGCGGTATTGCAGAGCACCGGTTTGGTTGCGGTTGCACGTACACCAGGTCGTTTGATTAATGGCTGTACCGAAGCGATCATCCCTGATACCTCATGGCTTCGAATCGCCACAATGATTGTCGTAATGACCGCTGGAACATCTGTTGTGATGTGGCTTGGTGAGTTAATTACAGATCGCGGTGTCGGCAACGGTATGTCAATCTTGATCTTCACCTCAATCGCAGCCAGCTTCCCAGGACAGCTTTGGTCAATCAAATTGTCACGTGGCTGGCCGACCTTCACCTTTATCCTTGCAGTCGGAATCTTGATTGTTGCAGCGGTTGTATTCGTTGAGCAATCACAACGTCGTATCCCAGTTCAATACGCCAAGCGCCAGGTAGGTCGTCGTCAGTACGGCGGCACCACTACCTATATTCCAATCAAGGTAAATCAATCTGGTGTTATCCCAGTTATCTTCGCCTCATCATTGCTTTACATCCCATCCTTGGTAGCTAACTTCTCTAACTCACAAGCACCATGGGCGGTTTGGATCTCTACCAACTTTGTACAAGGCGATCACCCAATTTATATTGCTGCATACGCGCTACTAATTATTTTCTTCGCTTACTTCTATGTTGCAATTACCTTCAACCCAGAAGAGACCGCAGAAAACATGCGTAAGTACGGTGGCTTCATCCCAGGTATTCGTGCCGGTAAGCCAACCAGCGACTATTTGCAATATGTACTTAATCGCATCACAGCTCCAGGATCTCTATACCTAGCTTTGGTTGCGATTATTCCGATTATCGCTCTGGTGCTCTTTGGCGCATCACAGAACTTCCCATTTGGTGGAACCGCAATTCTGATTGTGGTCGGCGTTGGTCTTGATACTGCAAAGCAGATCGAAAGCCAGCTACAACAGCGTTCCTACGAGGGATTCCTGCGCTAATGCGTTTAATCCTGGTTGGACCACCAGGTGCAGGCAAAGGAACTCAAGCAGTACACCTAGCCGCGCACTTCTCAATTCCACATATCTCTACTGGTGACATTTTCCGTGCCAATCTAAAAGAGGGAACCGAGCTTGGTCTACAGGCAAAAGGTTTTATGGATAAAGGGGAGTTGGTTCCTGATTCAGTAACCAATGCGATGGTTAAGGATCGTTTGACCCACGCAGACACCTCTAATGGATTTTTGTTAGATGGTTTTCCTCGTAATGTCGCACAGGCTGAGGTTTTGAAAGCGATCTTGGAGGAGAAGAAAACTCCGATTGATGCAGCCTTGGAGTTAGCGATTGAAAACTCAGAGATAATCAAGCGACTCTCTTCCCGTCGCACCTGTAAGGCTTGCGGAAAGGTATTTCCTGGTGCGCTGGAAAAATGCGATTCCTGTGGTGGTGAGCTTTATCAACGTGATGATGACAAAGAAGAGGTAATCGGCCGTCGACTAGAGGTTTATGCCGA